>OGXG01000967.1_pt1 | contig 14922 bp, 17 predicted proteins | sample 1576251 | NCBI WGS metagenome assembly OGXG01 (sample SAMEA3541533, study PRJEB24748) | human gut metagenome | biome: human gut; feature: human-associated habitat; material: faeces | place: China | collected 2012
GAAATAAATAACAAAATAAAATAATAAATAATCGAAGTCCAATCAAATACCTTACATATCAAACAAATAAGAACAAATAAAATAACCCATATAAGCCCATACTTAATACCTTCAATATAACCCTTCTCATTAGATAACTTACCAAGTCTATAACTACCAATAAATATACTAATAATAGGAATAATTAAAAATATAATCTTAAGAACAATCCCATTAATAACATTAAAATAATTAAAAATAGTAATAATAATAGAACTAATAATTAATATACAAAAACACCATAATAAACTTTTTAAATAATTCATAATCATAAATATCACCACTAAATATTATGAAATTGTATAAAAAAATATACATTAGTACATAATTATAATGGTGATAATTATGACAATAGTAGTACTAAGAACAATATTCTTCTATCTATTTATATTTGTAATATATCGTATAATGGGTAAAAGAGAAGTAGGACAACTAAGTATAACAGATTTAATAGTATCATTACTTATCGCAGAACTAACAGTAATAAGTATTGAAAACTATAAAGCAAGTATCTTATATTCCTTAATACCAATAGTAATATTAGTATTAATGCAGTGTATATTAGCTTATATAAGCCTAAAAAAACCAAAATTTAGAATCTTCCTAGATGGTAATCCCTCTCTTATTATAAAGAATGGAAAAATAAACTATAACGAAATGCTAAGACAAAGATATAACTTAGATGACTTATTAGTACAATTAAGAGATAAAGGCTATCGTAGTATAGAAGAAGTAGAATATGCCATCCTAGAAAGCAGCGGTACATTATCCGTATTCCCATATAAAAAAGAAACTTCACCATTACCACTTCCAATAATACTAGATGGTGATATCCAAGAAGATACCCTAAAACATCTAAAGAAAGATAAAAAGTGGGTCTATAACTTTCTAGATAAAAAAGATATAAATATCGAAAATGTCTTCTTTGCCTTCTACAAAGATAAAAATATCTTTATCATAAAAAATGACGATTTATTAAAATAATATAAACATAGTAATAATAATATAATAAATACATATAATATATAAATAATATATAAAGAATAATATAATAAATATAAAAAATATTGACAAAAAACACAAAAAGTGTTAATATCTATATAGAAAAGAGGTGTAATTATGGAAAGTTTAACAACCGTAATTAGTGTTCAAATTGATAGTCATGATAAAGAAGTTGCCAGTAGCATATTAAAAAAACTAGGCCTAAATATGAGCACTTATGTTAATATGGCTATAAAGCAATTAATAAATAAAGATGGCGTTCCATTTGAAGTTGTTAATCCAAAACCAAATAGAGAATTACTTGAAGCATTACAAGAAGGGAAAAATATATTAAACGGCAAAACAAAAGCTAAAAGCTATACAAATATGTATGAAATGTTAAAGGATTTAGAATCGTAGTGTTTGATTTAAAAAATACAAAATATCATGTCCAATACACTAGCCGTTTTAAAAAAGAATATAAAAAAGTAATCAAGCAAGGAAAAAACAAAGAAAAATTTTTAGAAGTCTTAAATAAAATTGCAAACGGAGAAGAATTAGAGACAAAATATAGAAATCATAAATTAATAAATAATAACATATTTAAAGATTGCTATGAGTGTCATATAAGTCCTGATTGGTTGTTAGTATACATCGTTCAAGATGAAAAATTAGTATTAGTACTTTTTGCTACAGGAAGTCATAGTGATTTATTTAATATGTAGTAACCAAAATAAAGTATCAAAAAATGGTACTTTTTTCTTATCTCTAACATAAATTATGGTGAGGGGTGATATCTTTTGTCAGCATATAAAGAAATTGTAACTAAAGCAGTAGTAGGTAAAGGAAAGAAGTATTATAAAAATACTTATAAAGTAAATACAGATTCTCCAGTCGATACTGTTTTAGGTTGTTGGGTAATCAATCATAAATTTTCAGGTAGTGATGAGGCAGGTAAAATAGTCATAAATGGTTCATATGATGTAAACTTATGGTATTCATATGATAACAATACTAAGACATCAGTAATAACAAAGAATATACCATATAAAGAATTAGTAACAGTCTCCCAAAAAGAAACTACTGATACATCAAAGAAAGATATAATAGTAAGATGTTTAAAAGGACCTAGTTGTATATCTGCTAAAGAAGATGGAAATAGTATCAATATCGATATAGAAAAAGAATTAGGAATAGAGATAGTCGGAGATACCAAAGTAAAAATAGCCATCGAAGAAGATGAAGAACCATGGGATGATATACCAGAAGAAGTAACTGAAGAAACAGAAAAAGAAATAGAAGAAAATATTGATCCTAACTATATTAAAGAAGAAAAGTAATCTTCTTTTTTTATGCCCTTCGTGCCTGTAGTCACTCTAGGGTTTTCTAATGCCTAAGGTCATTAGAAAAAAAGTTTAGAGCTAAACATCTCTAAACTTATTATTTCTTTCTTTTTTTACTTTCTAAATTAATTTGTGCATTAAGAATATCGTCTTCAGTTAAATTTTCCATAATATTATTAAAGAATCTATAAATAGATAATTCCTTAGTTTCAGCATCAATATCTAATTCATCAAAAGCAAAATCATGTTCTTCCACCCATTCCATATTAATATAGCAAAGATTTCTAAGACACTCATTAACCTCATTAATATTAACAATAATATCTTCATCTTTAATATCAAAAGTAAAATTTTTGATTTTTGCCATAGCTAAAAGTTTATTATAATTTGCATCCATCTTTCTATCATCAAAACTAGCCATACATTTAAATCCATTACTCAATACTATTTCATTAGCAATTCTACAAGTCTTCTTATAAGTTAAATATTTTTCTACCTTGTAGCAGATATAATAGTAAAGATCCTCTCTTGATAAAGCCATACCTAATTTCGCTAACTCTCTATTTAATTTAGCATTTTTACCCATAATTAACCTCCTTAAATTGCCTTTATAATAACATAATAATGGTATTTTTACAACAAAATATCCAAAAAAAGTACTTTTTATAAGAAAAACCAGTACTTTTTAGTTGACTTTCATAATATTATGTAATATAATTAATAACGAAACGGAAAGAAGATTATATTTATCTCACCTGATTACACATAGTAATAGGTAAAAGGCTGCATACTTTATAATACAATATATAATTAGTCTTTTTAATGGATAAATGGATACTTCTTTAGTATTCATTTTTTTGGAGGTGTTAGCTATAGCTACTTTAAAGGATAATCCTATCAATGAACAAATTAGATGTAAGGAAATGATGGTAATTGGACCAAACGGAGAACAACTTGGTGTAAAGAGTAAACAAGATGCTCTTACTCTAGCGGGTTATGCTGGATTTGATTTAGTACTTATGAGTGACAGTGGTAATATGCCAGTATGTAAAATAATGGACTATAACAAATTCAAGTATGAAAAGAAAAAGAAAACCAAAGAGGCTCAAAAGAAACAAAGAGAAGCAATGGTGGAAACAAAAGAATTCAGATTATCAGTAAATATTGATATTCATGATTTCAATACTAGAGTAAATAATGCAAAAAAAGCATTTGAAAAAGGTAACAAAGTAAAAGCAAGCATTAGGTTCAAAGGAAGACAAATTGCCCATCCAGAACTTGCAAAAGAAGTATTAGATAGATTTTATAATGAAGTAAGTGATGTTGCAGAAATAGAACTAAAACCTAGAATTGAAGGTAGAACAATGTTTATGCAACTTACACCTAAGAAATAGAAGGAGGATATTATGACAAAACTTAAGAAAAATAAAATGAAAACACATAAAGGATTAAAGAAAGTTTTAAATGTAAGACAAAGTGGATCAATTAGTAAATCAAGACAAGGTGTTTTACATAATACTGGTAAGAATAGTGCTGCTAGAGCATCTAGTAAGAAACAAGGAACTAGTTTAAACAAATCAGATTTAAAGAGAATTAAAGATTTAATATAGGAGGGATAATATGACAAGAGTTAAAGGTGGCACTGTTGCACGTGCTAGAAGAAAAAAAGTATTAAAAGAAGCAAAAGGTTATTTTGGTAGTAAACATAGATTATATAAAACTGCTCATGAGCAAGTAATGCATTCAGGAAACTATGCATTTAGAGATAGAAAACAAAATAAGAGAAACTTTAGAAAATTATGGATTACAAGAATCAATGCTGGATGTAGAGAAAATGAAATCTCTTATTCAAGATTCATTGATGGATTAAATAAAGCAGGAGTAACAGTTAATAGAAAAATGTTAAGTGAACTTGCTATTGATAATCCTAAAGCATTTTCAGATTTAGTAGCTATTGCTAAAGATGCTTTAAATGGTAAAAAATATACACCAAAAGAAGTAAAAGCAGAAACTAAAGAAGAAAAGAAACCAGTAGAAAAGAAAACTACTACTAAAGCAGTAGAAAAGAAAGAACCTGCTAAAAAAGCAGAAACTAAAACTACTGCTAAAAAGAGTACTAGTACAAAATCTACAACTACTAAAAAAACTGCAACTAAAAAAGAGGAAAAATAATTTTTTGTACGTTTGTAAATGATGTGAAACAATATTTTTTGTAAAAATGACTCAATTTGATTATTGGGTTGTTTTTTTCTTTGCTACCATATAAATAACACAGAAATGAATTTAGTCAATGATTAACGTTAGTTAAATTTATTTTCCATTGACTAAAGAAATGAATGTGTTATGCTGTACAAGCAAAGAAACAATTAATTCTTTTCTTTTTTCTAATGGCGTTAAATAATTTAAACAAGCCATTGGTATTTTATTACTTCTTTCTAAATATGCTTTTCCTTTTTCTCTTAAGTCTTCTAAATTATTAATTATTAATGTATTGTAAAACCTCTCATTATCATTTCTATGACTTCTTTCTACTTTTCCATTATGTCTTGGAGTTCTTGGTCTTATTTTGTGATGATCTATATCCAACTTTAAGCACAAATCATCTAAAGGATGTAGCTTTTTCATTTTGCTTTGATTCCAAGTAAACTCTGTACCATTATCAGTTTGTATTTCTGAAGGTTTATATTCAAAATAAGAAATACATCTTTTTACAAAATCTACGGTATTGGCAGGAGTATGTTCATCATACCAATATAAAAACCTTTCCCTTGCTGCTTCATCAATGCATGTATATTGATAATATTTCTTATCTAACGGTACTTTGTCACTTAAGCATATAGAAGTAACATATTTAACATCTATTTGCCATTTTTCACCAAGCATACTAGGTGTAAAATACTTTTTAGGAATATATTTAGAAGTTCCAGTAATATTAATTTGTTTATAGTAACCTAATTTTCTCATTACTCTATATAAGCTACCAATGTTTCTTTTATATCCTTTATTTATTCTTAATTTATACCATATTTTGCCAAGAGTAAGATTATCATTTTTATGTCTCTTTAACAAATCTTTTATCCATTTTATTTCTTCCTTTGTATGAGCATTAGGATGCGGAGAGTGCGGTCTATGCGATTTATCCATAAGAGATTCTAATGTACCATCATAAGCTTTATTCCATCTATATAAAGATGTTCTGGAAATATGATATTTTCTTAGTACATAACTAATTGAATTTCCATTTCTATAAGTTTTTACAGCATTTTCACGAGTTTTAATATCGTGTGGCAAATATCTTTTGCTTTTTTCTTTATTTTCATTTATAATATTCATAGTGATTCAAGTCCTTTCAAAATAATATTTTTGGTTCAACTCAATATTATACAACTTGAATCACTTTTTTTGTATAGAAATGTTTCACATCAATTGTAACACAACAAAAGTCAAGTGCAACTTTTTGCTGGATTAATTGACAAAAATCAAAAAAAATAATATAATTACATGGGCTGTCTACATTTTTAAGCAAAAAATAAAAGATATGGCTGATATTATAAAAAAGCTTTGTCATATCTTTTTTTAAGCAAAAAATCTGAAGATAGGAGGTTGATAAAATGCTAAAAAATGCTATAGCATATATTTTAAGAAAAAGAAATAGAACAATTATAGTATTTATTATTTTAACAGTAGTTCTCTCTTGCTTGTATTCATGTTTGAATATAACAAAATCAACAAATAATTTAGAAAAAAACTTATACAAGATTTCAAATACATCATTATCAATAACTAAAAATAATGGTGATACTTTTGAAACTAATCAGTTTAAAGAATTAGATAATATAAAAGAAATAAAAGAAATTATAACTACGTATGAGGGACTTGCTAGAACTACAAATATCAAAGTTGTAGATGGAACACAATTAGTAGAACGAGATGATTTATCAGATGAGTTCAAAAATATGCTTTCAGTAGAAGCTACTAATAATAGTGAAAAGGACAATTTATTTAGTAGTGGTATTTTCACTATTATAAAAGGCAGACATATCAATAATAATGATAGGGGAAAAATTCTTATTCATAAGGAACTTGCAGAAAAAAATAACCTAAATCTTAATGATAAAATCAAACTTGAATTAATTGATATTAATAATAATGAAAAGAAAATAGAATATGAGTTTGAGATAATTGGAATATTTACAGGTAAAAAACAAGAAAAATATACTGGCTTATCATCAGACTTTACTGAAAATATGGTATTTATTGATTATGAATCAAGTCAAAAAGCATTAAATAAACCTGAAAATAACAAAATTGTTAATAAACTTGAAATATACTCAGATAGTTCAGAAAATACAAAGGTAGCACTAAATAAAATTAAAAAAATTAAAATTGATTGGTCACAATATAGTGTTTCAAGTGATAACCATGTATTTGAAGAAACACTAGAGTCTATAGATGGAATAAAACATATTATTAAGATCATGACATATTCAATTATGATAGGTGGAATAACAGTATTGTCATTAATATTAATATTATGGTTAAGAGAAAGAATACATGAAATAGGAATATTATTATCAATTGGTATAAGTAAAATAAAAATTGTAACTCAATTTATACTTGAATTATTATTTATATCACTACCATCTTTGGTATTATCATTGTTTATAGGAAATGTAATATTAAATATTATAGTTGGTGGATTTATGAATTCTGATGATTCAACAATAATGGTTGATAGCTTACTTAAAAACAATAATTTAATTTCAAATCTTATAACATTCATGCAAAGTTACGGAATATTAATTGGGATTATTGTTCTATCAGTTATTATTGCAAGTTTAATGATATTAATTAAAAAACCAAAAGAAATATTGTCAAAAATAAGTTAGGAGATTAAAAATGGATATATTAGAAATAAAAAATGTAACATATAATTATTCAAATTCAAAAGAGAAAGTATTATCTTCAGTAAATCAAAAATTTGAAATTGGAAAATTTTATGCAATAATAGGAAAATCAGGGGCAGGAAAGTCAACATTACTTTCGCTATTAGCAGGTTTAGATAAACCACAAAAAGGTCAAATCTTATTTAAAGGAAATGATATAGAGAAAGATGGCTACAGTAATCATAGAAAAAATAACATATCGTTAGTTTTTCAAAACTATAATTTAATTGATTATTTAACGCCTTTAGAAAATGTTAGATTAGTAAATAAAAATGCATCTGAAACAATCTTATTTGAATTAGGTCTTGATAAAAGTCAAATAAATAGAAATGTAATGAAGTTATCAGGAGGGCAACAACAAAGAGTGGCGATTGCAAGAGCATTAGTTTCAGAAGCCCCAATAATTTTGGCAGATGAACCTACTGGAAACTTAGATGTTGATACTGCTGGTGAAATAATTGAAATACTTAAAAAGTTAGCAAAAGAAAGAAATAAGTGTGTAATCGTGGTAACACATAGTAAAGAAGTAGCAAATTCTGCAGACATTATTTTAGAATTAAGAGATAGAAAGCTTAAAAAAATAAACAAAATTACTCAGGAGGTCAAATAATGATTAAAAATGCATTTGCATATGTAACTAGAAAAAGTCTAAAATCAATAATTATATTGTTAGTTATAACAACTATGTCAACGCTTTGTCTTATTAGTTTATCAATTAAAGACGCTACGAACAGAGCTTCAAAAGAAACTTTTGGAAATATAACAAATAGTTTCTCTATGGAAATAAACCGAAGAGTTAATTTTGGAACACCAAGAGGTGGTGGCAATATAAAAGGACAAGATATTAAAAAAATTGCTGAATCCAAAGACATTGATTCATATGTAAAAAGAATTAATAGTGTTGCTGATTTAGTAGATAATGATATAATAGAAACTCAAAAAACACTTTCAGGACAATCACCAGAAAGAGCAAAAAACTTTAAAAGAGCAGTTATGTTAACAGGAGTTAATGATTCATCAAAAGAAAATAAGTTTATCTCAGGAGCTTACAAATTATCTAGTGGTGAACACTTAAATGAAAATGATAAAAACAAGATTTTAATGCATAAAGACTTAGCAGAAAAAAATAATTTAAAAATTGGAGATAAAATAAAAATAAAATCTAATTTATTTGATGCCGATAATGAAAAAGGAGCAAATGAAAAAGTAGAAGTTGAGATAAAAGGTCTTTTCGATGGTCATAATGAAAGCACCGTTACTGTAGCCCAAGAACTTTACGAAAATACTTTGATAACCGATTTAGATACGGCTGCAAAAGTATATGGAAATACAGAGGATACTGCAGTATATCAAGATGCAACATTTTTTGTAAAAGGAGATAAAAATTTAGATAAAGTCATTAAAAATATTGAAAAACTCGATATAGATTGGAAACAATATAATTTGATTAAAAGTTCAAATAATTACCCAGCACTACAACAATCAATATCAGGTATATATAAAATAGCTAATAAATTATTTGCAGGATCATTATTATTTGCTAGTGTTACAGTTTCATTACTATTGTTTTTATGGATGAATGCTAGAAAAAAAGAAATTGCAATTTTACTTTCATTAGGAATTTCAAAAGCCAAAATATTCGGACAATTTGTTATTGAACTAGTATTTGTATCAATCCCAGCATTTATTGGATCATACTTTCTAGCTGTTTATACAGCAAGTATGATTGGAAATAACATATTAAGTAAAGTCACTGGTACTATAGCAAAACAAATTGCTAAACAAGGAGCATCTAGCCAACTTGGAGGTGGAGCTGAAGTAGATGGATTTAATAAAACACTAACAAGTTTAGAAATTAATATATCTCCAAAATTAATGATATATGTGTGTTTATTTATGTCAATAGTTCTTATAATATCTTTACTAATATCTTCATCAAGCATTTTAAAGAAAAGTCCAAAAGAATTACTAATTGATACAAAATAGTTAAAACTTATTTTTTGTAAAGTGTAATTACTTTTATACCGATTTAAGTGATAGTATGATATAATTTAAACATAAGGAAGATAAAAAAATGAAAAAATAAAATATTTTAATAATATGTTTGATATTATTAGCAGTTATATCATTTATAATATTTATATTAGTATCAGGTGGTGGTAACAAAGGTAGTCTTAAAACATCCAAAGACATTAATAACATTATTAATACTATAAATAAAAATAATAAAAATATTTTACCAGAACTTGAAACTATGAAAATAGATATAAAGAATATTGATGAGGTTACTAGTTATACTGGTTTGAAAACAAATAATGATATTGAATCAATTGTTGTATCAGTACCAATGATGACAGCACAAGCTTATTCAGTGGCTGTTGTTAAGGTTAAAGATAATGCAGATGTAGAAAAAATTAAACAAGAGATGCTAGATAATATTGATATGAGACGTTGGATTTGTGTTTCTGCAGAACAATTATATATTACTAATAGTGGTAATGTAATATTCTCTGTAATGACCGATAAAGATATTGCTAAGGCAGTATATGATGATTTTAAAAAATATGTAAATAATAATATTGGAAAAGAATTAGAAAAATCGAATGATGAAGAAAATATAGAACTTCCGCCAGAAATGCCAGCAGCAGAATAATGTAGCACCTTTTAAGGTGCCTTTTTAAAAGGAGGATAAAATGTTATTTACTAGTATTAGTTTTTTATATTATTTTTTACCAGCGTTAATAATTATATATTTTATAACACCTAAAAAATATAAAAATATTATTTTATTAATTGCTTCTTTATTGTTTTATTTTTATGGGGAACCTAAGTATGTTTTTTTAATGATATTAGAAATTATTATTGCTTATATAGGAGCCATTTTAATAGATAAATATAAAAATCAAAGTAAAAATATATTAATAACAACTTTATTTATACATGTATTCTTATTAATAATATTTAAATATACTGATTTTATTATACAAACAATTAATGATATATCTAATGCTAATATTAAATTATTAAATATTGCATTACCAATAGGAATATCATTTTATACATTTCAAATTATAAGTTATATTATTGATGTATATAATGGTAAAGTTAAAGTTCAAAGAAATATTATAAAGTTAGCTACTTATGTATCTTTATTTCCACAGTTAGTCGCAGGACCTATTGTTAGATATCAGACAGTAGAAAAAGAACTTGATAATAGAACGCATAGTTTTAATAATTTTGCATATGGTATAAGAAGATTTTCTATTGGACTTGCCAAAAAAGTATTAATAGCTAATGCTTTAGGAGAACTTTGTAGTAAAGCTTCTGCTCTAAATGAAGCAACAGTGATATTTTATTGGATATTTGGTATAAGTTATATGCTTCAGTTGTATTTTGATTTTTCTGCTTATAGTGATATGGCCATTGGCCTTGGAAGAATATTTGGATTTCATTTTCCTGAAAACTTTAATTACCCATATATATCAAAAAGTATAACTGAATTTTGGCGAAGGTGGCATATTTCTCTTAGTACATGGTTTAAGGATTATGTTTATATTCCACTTGGTGGTAATAGAGATGGCAAATATAAACAAATAAGAAATATTTTAATAGTATGGTTATTAACTGGAATATGGCATGGTGCTAATTGGACTTTTTTAATATGGGGATTATTGTTTGGAATTATTCTTATAATAGAAAAAATATTCCTTAATAAATTTATGGAAAAATTACCTTCTTTTATAAGAAGAATATATGTATTATTTATTGTTATGATATTGTTTATTATATTTAGTTCTGATAATATGTCGGTGGCTTTGTCTAATATTAAAGGTTTGTTTGGTATGAATGGAGAAGCTTTTATTAATGATTATACACTTCATTATTTAAAGAGTTATTTACCAGTATTAATTATTGCTTTACTTGGTTCTACACCATTTATTAAAATATTAATAGATAAATTAAGAAAAAATAAATATGTAAATAACATAATTAATATTTTAGAACCAATCTTAATAGTAGTCATATTAGTAGTTGTTACTTCTTATTTGATAGATAATTCATATAATCCATTTTTATATTTTAGATTTTAAGGAGGTTATACATGAGCGATAAAATTAAAGATATAGTTGTAACTATAATATTTCTTTTTACTATAATTTCTTTATTTTTGATTAATGTTATAAAAAAAGATACTGATATTTCTATAGCAGAGAGAAGAAAACTTGCTACCATGCCAGAACTAACTACTAAAAGTTTATTTGATGGTACTTATTTTAAGAAATTTGATTCTTATGTTACGGATCAATTTGTAGAAAGAGATGCTTTTAGAAAAATTAAAATAGATATAGAATTATCTACTAAAGGTGAATATAATAATTTATATTTGTATGATGATTATATTATTGAAGAAATATTTCCTTTAAATAGCAATTCTATTAATAATTTAACTAGTAAGATTAATTATATAAAAGATACATATTTGAACGATAATAGTAATATTTATTATACTATTATACCTGATAAAAATTATTTTGTTAATAAAGGTAATTTAAAACTTGATTATAATAAATTACAAGATATGATGAAAAGTAATTTAACAAATCTTAATTATATAAATATATTTGATAAATTAACTCTTGATAATTATTATAAGACTGATACTCATTGGAAACAAGAAGATTTATTTGATGTTGCAAATACTATTGCTAATCAAATGAATTTTGATATAACTAATAATAATGTTGTAAATACTGTTACTAATTTTAAAGGTAGTTATGCTGGTAGATTATCAGTAACTAAAGATATTGATACTATAAAAACAATATCTAATCCATCTACTCTTAATAGTAGTGTGTATAATTATGAAACTAAAAAATATACACAAATATATGATTATGATAAAATAAAATCATTAGATAAATATGATATATATTTATCAGGAGCATCTTCTATTATAGATATTGTTAATCCTACTTCAAATAGTAATAGAGAGTTAATTGTTTTTCGTGATTCTTATGGTAGTAGTTTAGTTCCTCTATTAATAGAAGGTTATAAGAAAATTACTGTTATTGATATTAGATATATTTCTTCAAAAATATTAAATAAGTATATAGACTTTAATGATCAAGATGTTCTATTTATGTATAGTATTTTAACTATAAATAATAGTTTCAGTATTAGATAAAATAAAAATAACTATTTATAAACTAACTAGCTATTGGGCTTAAGTTTAATAATAGTTATTTTTTTATTAATTTTCCTTTTTAGTCTTAACATCCATAACAATAGGAAGAATAATAGGTACTCTACCAGTCTTATCAGAAAGAAATGGGATTAAACCATTAATTATTTCACTCTTCATATCATTATAATTAAAGTACTTACTCTTTAAACACTTATTAATAATACCTTGTGATATAGACTGAATATCTCTAATTAAATCTTCATTTTCATTAACAAGAATATACCCTCTAGTGGTAACTGCAGGAGTTCCTAGTAGAACCTTATTCTCAGTATCAATATTAGCAATAATAACTAAGATACCATTATTACTCATAAGAATTCTATCTTTAATAACAGCACTACCAACTTCACCAATTCTAGAGCCATCTACATATACTTCACCAGCTTGTACCTTACCCCCAGGAGTAACAACTCCCTTACGAAGATTAAGTACATCACCATTTTCTAGTACGAAAGTATTATTTTTATTAACTCCGCACATAACACCTAAGTCAGCATGTGTCTTGAGCATTCTAAATTCACCGTGATAAGGAACAAAATATCTAGGCTTAAATAATCTAATCATAAGTTTAAGTTCTTCTTGATTGGCATGCCCTGAAGAGTGAATCTCACTCATAGCATTAGTAAATACTTTAACTCCTTTTTTATAAAGTTTGTTAATCGTTTTAGATACAGATGCTCCATTACCCGGAATAGGAGATGAAGAAAATATAACTACATCATCAGGCATAAGAGTAATTTGTCTATGTGTTCCTGAAGCAATTCTTGATAAAGCCGCTAGTGGTTCACCCTGGCTACCAGTACATAATAGACATACTTCATTAGGCTTCATATGATTAGCCTCTTCAGCAGTAATAACAATATCCTTATCCTTAAAGTAACCACATTTCAAAGCTACATCAACCATATTTTCCATACTTCTACCAAACACACATATTTTTCTATTGTGTTTATAACAAGTTTCAAAAATGTGTTTTACACGATAGATATTGGAAGCAAAAGTGGCAATAATTATTCTTTGTTGTGGATAAAGATCAAACATTTCGTTCAAAGCACTGTCAACTTTAGATTCACTTGTTGAAAATCCTTCATTTAAAGCATTAGTAGAATCACTAATTAGTAAATCAACTCCTTCATGCCCAAGAGTAGCCATTTTATATAAATCAGCCATTGGCCCAATTGGAGTAAGATCAAATTTAAAATCACCCGTTGTTACAATTCTACCATCAGGAGTAGTAATACAAATACCATGTGAATCAGGTACTGAGTGAGTAATTAAGATAAATTCTACTTCAATTTCTCCGAACTTTAATTTAGTATCATCGGTATAAGCATATAAATTATCATATCTAATATTACGATCCCCTAGTTTAACTGCTATTAACTCTTTTGCATGACGAGGAGCATAAATAGCAGGTATATTAATACTCTGTAATAAAAAAGGTATACTACCAATATGATCTTCATGTCCATGTGTAATTAATAACGCTCTAATTTTATCTTCATTTTCCTTTAAAAAAGTAAAATCAGGAAGTACATAATCAACACCCATCAATTCACTTTCTGGAAAACTTACCCCGGCATCAATAATAACGATATCGTCGCCATGCATTACACAATACATATTTTTACCGACTTCACCTAAACCTCCTAAAACAACAATCTTTGTTCCACTAGGTTTGTTTTTTATCATAAAATTTTATATTCTCCTTTCTACGTTCAATTTAATATGTAAAAGAACTAGCTATAGTTAATACTATAAAATTAATATTTTGTCTATCACAATAATAATTCTTGAGTTCGCAAAGTAAATTTTTAAACCATAACTAACATAATGGCTCAAGAGATAATATTTCTTTATTTAATGAACGAGCATATTCTATTTCTTTCTTTGTAGATTCTCCAATATACCCATTTACATTTACAACATAAATGGCATCACTTATTTCAATCTTTTTATAATGGAGTTTACTTAACTTTTCTAACTCAAAATCAGATAATTTCTTATTTTGTAGAAAATATACACATTGAATAGCAACATCCCCATTTAATTCTAATTCACAAGCTATGTCTATCATTTCATTTTTAAATCGCATACTTCCACATAGTGTTATTATTTTCATTATATTTACCTCCAATAATATTTATTCTAGCATATATTTATCTCCTTTGCGAATTGAAGTAATAATTAAAAATATTTTAATATTTAACTACTTTGTGTTACAATAAAATAAACAAAATTAAAGGAGACATAAGATGGGATTATTTAATAAAATAAAAAACATTTTTAAAACAGAAAATATTGAAGAAAATGTTAGCGATATACCTGAAAAGGTAGAAAATAAAAAGAAGTCAGTAGAAGTCTATGA
>OGXG01000968.1_pt1 | contig 14919 bp, 13 predicted proteins | sample 1576251 | NCBI WGS metagenome assembly OGXG01 (sample SAMEA3541533, study PRJEB24748) | human gut metagenome | biome: human gut; feature: human-associated habitat; material: faeces | place: China | collected 2012
TACATGGAGTTGTTGTAACAGTTCCCATCAGAACCTGCATACCCCAGTCTTTTAATGAGTTATATGCATTGACGGATTTCTCTGCATCGTTCTGATCATCCTCTGCTTTGAATGCAAGCTGATATCCGTTTGCACCGCCAGCTGCATTGATCTCATCCACTGCCATCTGTGCTGCGTTCATAACTGCGTTTCCGTAAATTGCTGCATCACCGGTTGTCGGTCCGATGCTTCCGATCTTAAATACAGAACCGTCTGCTGCACTGTCGTCTGATGCGCTGCTGTCTGCTCCTGCAGATGCATTGCCTGTTGATGTGTTTCCTGCTGAACTGCCACAGCCTGCCAGACAACTTACTGCCAGTGCTGCTGTTAAAAACATACTTACCGCCTTTTTCATAATAGCCTCCATTCCTGCCCATTTTTCAGGGCGTACTCTTTTTTGAGGAAGCCGGTCTTTTCCTTGCCGGTGTGGTCGGCGGTGAAGTATTCGTAGATTCTGCCCTTGCCGCCCTCGACACCGCTGCCGCGATCCAGCGCGTGGTCGATTTCGTCCTCGGTGATGAAGCGTGCCAGCTCCGGCACTGCGGTCATTTCGGAGGAATATTCTCTGCGGGGCAAGGACATATCCCGCAGGCTCTGCCAGATGTTCTCCAGCTTGTGGTAATGGAAGCGCAGCAGGCTTCTGTCCTGTTCATGGGCGGCGTAAAACTGCGCGAACTCGCCGGAGAGCGTGTCGCGGAAGGAAGAATCCGTCAGGCGTTCGGCAAGGCGCTCCGTTTCATCAGAAAATCCGCCGCCCCGCAGCGTATCCATGCAGGAGAGATAGTCCTGCTCCCGCGCCTCGTCGCTGAGATCGTGCTTCAGATACCAGAGGGCTTGGGCAAGCTGCATCCGCTCATGCTGCCCTGCCTCGGCAAGCTCCACGTTGGAGGCATACGCGCCGCTGTCCATAAGCTGGGAAATGTGCGCGGCGGCGTCCGGCCACGCAATTACCTGCGCGCTGCGCACATATTCCGCACTTCTGCCGGGGGCAATGTGGATGCCGTCTACGGCGTACCACACGGAAAGCTCGCCCTCCGGGGTTTTGAAGCCGTTGCCGCCGTGAAAGGTGCTTTGCAGCAGCGCGGCAATGTCTTCCACAGACTTCTGCTTCTGGAACGCGGCGGCAATGACCATGCGGGTGTTGTCCGCGTTGCCGCCCAGCCGCAGCACATGGTCGATCTGCTCCTGAGAAACGGAAAAAGCGAAGGGCGTCTGTGCGCTCTCCGCTTCTTCTATGGCTGTAATCTGTTCCGCTTCGGTGGGGAAAAAGGATAGCTGACCGCCCCGTGCGGGGTGTTCTGTTATGCGTAGATCAGCTCGCTGAGGATGATCTCCTCGGCCTGCGCCTTGCAGGTGTTCATCAAGCCCACCCATTTCATGGGATCGCTGGCTTTCAGCGCTTCCGTCGCTCCGGCCTCCGCCGCCAGCTCCGGCATCATCTGCTCTAAGCGGCTCTGCGCTGCCTGCTCGATCTCCAGCAGGTGCGGAAACAGAGTCTCCTCCAAGATCATCTGGTTCCAGAGAATGGGACGATGCTCCTTCAGGTACTTCTGGCGCATCCGCCCGTACTTGCCGAGGGGCTGCTCCGGCACCTCGATCTTCAGGTCGGGAATCAGGTAATCTCCGTTCATCGTGTAAGTCAGGTTGTTCTCCATGCTCTGCCGTCCTTTCCGCGCTGTGTTCGCGCTCATAATTTCGTATGGTGACTTCGATCTGCCGCAAAACCTGTTCATTGATCTCGCTGACCGCCGTGCCGAGGGCTGCCACCGTGCGCGGGGTGTTGAAATCAAAGATGCTGAAAAAATCCTCGTGTTCAAAGTGATCCTCCGGCTGCATCCCGCAGCGGGACATGAGGGAGTAGGTGATGCTGACCGCTGCGGCGTTTTTGAACGCCACCTCGATGTTGTAATCATCATACTCCTCCAGATAGGAATCCGCAACGATGCCGAGGATGTCGCGGGAATGGTCGCGCCAGTATTCCGCAGCAAGCTGAGAAGCGACGTTCTCAAACTGCTCCGCAAGGCCGTTTCTGCCGGAAACGCCGTAATTACGCTCCAGCATGGCGCTCACGCTGTCGGTATGCGCGTCTTTCAGCTCCCACAAGTTGACGCGGCGGGCGTTTTCCTTTCCGCCGGTGTCGGCCACGTCAAAGACGTATTTGAGCCTTGGCTTGTAGCCGGAAGCGTCAATGAGGGCGATGCCCGTGCTGCCGCGCCGGACATAGCGCCCCATCTTCCCGTTCCAGAAGTCGTACTCCGCGCAGGCGGTGGCCTCCGGGCGCTGCATATAGATCATGAGCTGCTCGTTGTAGGGGTATTTATACAGCCTTGCGGCGGTGGTCAGGAACGCCGTCCACGCCAGATGGCTGCCGGTGATCTGCCGCGCGGTGCGCTCCGCCTGCTCCGCGTAGGCTTGCAGTTTGTTTGGCATAAGCAAAATCCTCCTCTCATGGTTTTCTGGTGAAGCCGTTTCTTTTCGCCGCCTCGCTCGCCGCCTGTTTCCGCTTCTCACTGTACGGCGCGGTCAGGCGGAAGGACAAGCGCCCCTTGCGGATGCTGAACTCCATGCCGCCTGTGTCGGGGTCTGCGTCCAGTTGGCGGCACTCTGTGGGGTGATGTGCGGCGTAGGCGGCAAGGCGGTTCTTGAGGTCAGTATTGTGGGTGCGGATATGGATAAGGGGTTCTTTTTCGTCAAAGGTGATCTCCGTGATTTTCTGCGCTTTTGTCAGTCCTGTTCTCATAAATGGCCTTTCTGCGCCTCCTGCGCGAAGCAGGCGCGATTTTGGGGTATTTTCTCCGGCTCATGACCGGAAGAAAATGACGATTTTCAAACAGAAACGCGCCGGATGATACATTCCTCATCCGGCGCGCTCCCAGCGGCGAATCTGCGATTTTTCCGGCTCTTGACCGTAAAACAGTCAGCTTTGCTCAGAGGTCAAAATCCGGCGTCAGGTCAAGGGCGGCGTACTCCGCGTCGGTAATGCCGCGCAGCTTTGCGAGGGCGCTGTCCGTCAGCTCCCGCAGCTCGGCCTCCTCCGCGTCCAGATACCCCCGCATTTCTGTGAGGGCTGCGATCAGACCCTCGCGGGTGCCTGCCGCGTTGTAGATGCTCATAAGGCTGACTTCATCGTGGGTGAAATGCTTGTCGTTCATATCAAAGCTCTCTTTCCGCGCTCCGTTTGGGCGCTGTTTTGTTTTTCGCCTGCTCCGGCGTCCTTTCCCTGAGCTTTTCCAGCACGGAGGGCTTCTTCTGTTCGCGGTGGGAGGCCGCAGCCAGCTCCGTCAGGGAGATGGAAAAGCCCGCCTTGACTTGCTCCTCCAGCTCTGTTACGGTGGGCTGCTTGGGGCCGTTGTTGATGATGCCGTCGATCATGCCGTAGTCGTCCTCCATGGCCATCTCCGCGTTTTTGAGGTAATTCTCCGGCTTGAGGAAATTGGGAAGCTCCCGGAAGCCGATGCTGTCAACGTAATGACAGGATACTACGCCGTTTTGCTTTAGGGCAACGATGTCGCTGACCGACAAGCTGTGTCCCTTGAAATCCGCAGGATGATCCACGTTGAACCGCTGATAAATCATATCCAGATTGGTTTTGTTGTCCCCATAGTCGGCAAGCCCGCCGGTGTAGATCGCGTCGTAGCCGCCGCGCTCCGGCGTGACGCCCTTGCTCTGCAAGTAGTCATAGTTCATGAAGCGGTAAGCGTCCAATTCACCGCCGCGCCGAATCTGATAGATGAGGAAAGCGTCCTGCGGGTTTTCCAGAAACAGCTTTTCCGTGTCCGCCTGTTCGCTCAGCGTCACAACGCCGCGCACCGCGTCCCATTCCTCGCGCTCCACGCCGAACACGCCGGTGTGGGAGGAAATGTCCTCTGCGTCCAGCGCCATGGCCTCGGTGTTGTCGCCGTAGAGCAGGAACACGGGAACGTCCTGCATGAACAGCTCCATGGCGCGCTCTTTGGTCAGCGGCAGCATGGCGTTGCCGTCCGTGTAGCCGTACTGATACATTTCCAAAAAGCCGATGCCGGTATCCGGCATGGGATAGCCCTGCTCCAGCTCCGGCAGGGGCGGCAGCTCATCCTCAACATTCGGTGTTTCTGTTTCAATCTCCGGCTGCGGTTCCTCCTTTGCCCGCCATTCCCTGCGGAACAGGCCGTTGAAGCGTTCCAGAAGCCCATGAGAGCCGTCGTCAATGCCGATCTCGTCTGCCAGCTTGACGAAATCCTCCAGCTCCTTCCGCAGCTCTGCGTCCTCACCGGCAAGCAGCCTGTCCGCCACCGCCTCCGCTGTGGGTCTGTCCGCGCTGTCGGGAACGTTCAGATCCCGGCGCAGGAACGCCGCGTAGTCGGCGGCGAAGGCCAGCGCGTCGGCGCGGGAGGGCGGGATGGTGACAAGCTCGTATTCCGTGTCCTTGGGAAGCTCGATGCCGCGCTCCTTGCAGACCTCCGCGAAATGCTTTTCCACGTCGGTGATGATGCCGTTTGCGGTCTTGCCGATGGTATCCAGACTGGCACGGAACTCCGGCAGCTCGGCGTTTTTCGACCATGTTGCCACATAGCCGAAGCTGTTCGCGCCGGTTTCGATGCCGAAATAGGCGCAGACCATGAAGGAGATGCTTTCGGCCTCCACCTCCTCGGTATTGCGGCTCTTATGCCTGCGCTCCTCTGGTTGCTGCAAGCCGTAATTGTGGAGCTTGGCGTGGGCGATCTCATGGACGGCGGCGGATACCGTCTGCACCTCGCTCATGCCCTCCCGCAGCGCAATACGCTGGGTCTTGGGGCTGAAATAGCCGTCCATATCCGCAGACAGCGGCTTGAACTCCACCGGCACGGGCGAGGAGCGGCGCAGCGCCTCCATGAACGCCTCATAATTCTCCACGCTGCCGGTCAGGTTGGCGACGGGGCTGGCTACGCGCTCCGGCAGGGGTTTTCCGTCCGTCTGGGCGTAGTCGAACACCTTTACCGGGCGGAACATGGGGATTTCGATCTCCTTTTGTTCGGTGACAATTTTGCCGTCCGCGTCCAAAATGGGCAGTTTGGTATCCGGGTCGAGCTTTTCCTGCTCGATTTTCTTCTTATACGGCGTGGGCGCGATGATGGTGATGCCTTTCTCGCCCCGCAGCACATGGCGGGAGAACTTGTCCCGCCAGCGGTTGTAGCCCGCCACAAAGGTGGCGTCCGGGCGCTGCAAGTGGATGAGCGCCTGATTGTTGAGGGAATAGTTGTGAAACCGGCTCATGGTGCGCAGGTAATTGCGGTACTTATCCATATCGCCGGATTCAAAGATGTCGCGGATACCCGCCTCGATGCGGTCGGTGATCTCCTTGAGCTGTTCTCTGTTTTTACCGGGCTTCTCTGGCATTTTTGCCTCCTTTCATCAGGTCGATACGCAGGAGCTGAATCCCCCGCGAAAGATATTCCCGTAAATCCGTTTTTCCGCAGAGATAGCGGATGTCGCCTGCCTTGTCCTGCTCATGCAGCGTCCACAGGTCCGCCGCCCACCGGACAAATACCGCGTCCGGCACGTTGAAGGGCTTTTTGCGGCGAAGATAGAGGCTGTGCCGTCCCAGCACCATGATCGTGCAGACGGTATTGACCACATCGAGAGAACATTCGTTGAGAACGGCGATCCTCCGTTCATACGAGGCCGCTTCCAGCAGCTTGCTCAGCGCAGGCTTGGCGTTTTCAATCAATGCCGGATAATCCGCTCTTGTCGGATACGGAGATTTTTGTGTCATAGGCACTTCCTTTCATTTCATGGGCTGTTTACCCCTAAAATGGCAGCGCCCGCGCAGGGGTAGGCTTTCCTGTGCGGGCGCTCGGTTCTTATTCGTTTTCGGAGTATATACTCCTTGCGGGCGGCGTATATCCGGCGTTTTTGGCGCGTTCGCTGGCGGCTCTGCGCCGCTCGTCGCTGAACGGCTCCCGGACGCTGACGCAGCTTTTCGGCACGGCGTAGCTGACCGCTCCGGCATGGACAGCTTTATCCGGGTACACCTTGTCCGGGTATTTCTCCGCAAGGCGTTTGAGCTTGCGTATCAGCTTCGGGTCGTGGGTGTAGATGCTGGCGGTAGGTTCTTCCTCGTTGTAGAGGATGATACTTTCCTGCTCCAGCTTGGAGAGCTTCATGTCCTCGCCCCCTTGTCAAATTCCAGACGGAAGCGGACGCTCTCGCCGGTATCCTCCAGCACGGCGGTGGCGTCATAGGTGCCGCCGGTCTTTTCGGAGTAGAGGCCGGTGAGCTTCACACGCCCCTCTGCCAGCAGCGCGGCGGCTACCTTTTTTGTCAGAGCGGCGCGCTTGGCGGCAAAGAACCTGTTGTCCCGCCACAGCCCGAAGCGGCAGTCGTTTTTCTCGCAGAAGAAGCCCTTTTTGCTCTCGGTCACGTCGCCGCCGCAGCGGGGGCATTTGCCAATGATCTCCCGGCCGGAGGGGAACAGCACCTCCGCGCCGGAGATGACCTTGTAGGTTTTCACAAGCTCGGTGAGCATATCCGCAATGCCGGTCATGAACTCGTCCGGGGACAGCTCGCCGCGCTCCACCTGCTGCAAGCGGTATTCCCATTCGGCGGTGAGAAGCGGAGACTGGAGCTGCTCCGGCAGCACGGTGATGAGGGAAACGCCGGTATGGGCAGGCACAAGGCTGACGGCCTTCTTCGCCCGGTTGCGCTCCACAAAGCCCGTGGCTACCAGCTTTTCGATGATGGCGGCGCGGGTGGCGGGCGTTCCCAGCCCCTTTCGTTCCGCTTCTTCCGGCATATCTTCCTTTCCGGCAGTCTCCATGGCGGAGAGCAGCGTATCCTCCGTATAATGCTTGGGCGGCGTGGTCTTGCCCTCCTTTACGGCGGCTTCGCCACACTCCAATCCCTGCCCCTCCGACAGCTCCGGCAGTGCGGCGTCCCGCTTTTCCTGCGCGAGATACCGCTTCCAGCCGGTATCAAGGACGGTTTTGCCCTTGGCGGTGAACTCGGTACCGCCGCACTCCAGCGTAACGGCGGTTTCTGCATAGCGGTGGGCGTCGCTGACCGCTCGGAGAAGCTGCCCCGCCACAAGGCGCAAAAGCTCGCGCTCGCCCAGCGGCAGCACCGACACGTCCGCCTTGCCCGCGCTGGCGGTGGGGAGGATGGCGTGGTGGTCGCTGACCTTGCGGCTGTCGCAGACCTGCCTTGCGTTCACGCCCTCCGGCGCGGTGGTTTCGCAGATGGCGGCAGCAACGGACACAAGCTCCGGCACAGAGGGTTCCAGATCATCAGTGAGGAAGCGGCTGTCCGTGCGGGGATAGGTGCAGAGCTTCTTTTCATAGAGGGCTTGCAGGTAGTCAAGCGTCTGCTGTGCGGTATAGCCCAACGTGCGGTTGGCATCCCGTTGGAGCGCGGTCAGGTCGTAGAGCAGCGGCGCTTTCTCCGTTTTCTCCGTGCGCTTCACCGTCCTGACCGTTACCGGCTGACCGGCGCAGGCGGCGGCGAGGGCGTCCGCCTCCGCTTTCTCTTTGAACTTTTCGGACACGGCGGCAAAATCGCCGCAGCGAAGATTTACCGTGTAAAAGGCTTCCGGGCGGAACGCCCCGATCTCCGCCTCCCGCTGGACGATGAGCGCCAGCGTGGGCGTCATGACGCGCCCAACATTCAGGGTACGGTGGTAGAGGACGGAAAACAGGCGCGTGGCGTTGATGCCCACCAGCCAGTCCGCGCGGGCGCGGCAGAGGGCGGACTGATGCAGCCCGTCGTATTCACGCCCCGGACGCAGCTCCGCAATGCCCTTTTTGATGGCGGCGTCCTCCATGGAGGAGATCCACAGCCGCTTCATGGTCTTTGTGCAGCCTGCCATGTAGTAGACGGTGCGGAAGATCAGCTCCCCCTCGCGCCCTGCGTCGCAGGCGTTGATGACCTCGGATACATCCTCCCGGCTCATGAGATCCCGCAGCAGCTCGAACTGTTTGGCTTTATCCGCTCTCAGGGTATAGCGCCAGCCTGCGGGCAGGATGGGCAGGTCGTCATACCGCCACTTGGCGTACTTTTCATCGTACACATCCGCGCCCGCCAGCTCCGCCAGATGCCCGAAGCACCAGCTTACAAGGTAGCCGCCTCCCGAAAGATAGCCATCGTTGCGTTTGTTCGCGCCCAGCACGGCGGCGATGGACTGGGCGACGGAGGGCTTTTCCGCGATCACTAATTTATGGTGTGTCATATTCATTTTTCTCCTTTTCTGCATAGCAAAAAGCAGCCCCGAAGGACTGCTTTTCGTGTCTGTTGTTCTAATCGTATGTGAGTCAGGGCCGTTCAAGGCACCGCTTCCGGTATCGCTCGGCAGCCTCGGCAAAGGCTTTGCGCTCGGCGTCGGTTGGATCCCGTGTTCCATCCAAAAGGCGGCACTGTTCATAGCTTTCCACCGCGCCGGTCAGCCTGTCCAACAGCGCCTCCGGCGTGAGGCAAATCTCAGCGGTGTCCCAATTTTCACGCCTGTCATCCCATGTGAGGTAGGTATAGCCGTGCCGGGTCAGCACCACCTCCACGCCGGTATCTTCTGTAAGGTGCTCCCTGAATGCCTCCAGCACCCGTTCAAAGCTCAGCATCCGTATCACATCCTTTTCCGCTGCATTTGATCTTTCATGGGTACATTGTAGCATCGGTGGGAGAAGGCGGCAAGGGTCGGGGTCCTAACGCTCCGGCTTTTTCCGCACAGCCTTTTCCCGCAGATCGGTGTCACGGTAGCAGGGACGGAGGCAGACGGTGCCGTAGCGGGAACAGCCGCAGCAGAAATGTCCCTCCGGGGCAGGGGTGCGCGGCGTTTCCTCTTTTCCCGGATAGGGGCGCTGCATCATCAGCCGCTCCAGCGGGTTTTTGGTGAACAGGGTCATGCATCCGCGCCCTCCATTTCCTCCGGCTCGTCCGCATCGTCCTCGTTTTCATATTCCTCATCTTCATCCTCATCGCCGTAGTCGTAATCGTCCAAGTCCACAGGTCCCTTTATGTCGGGCTTCTTCTTACGGAGCTTGAACCAATACAGCGCGCCGCCGCCTGCCATCAGGAGCAGCAGCACAATCACAACAAGACCGCTGCCGGACTTCTTTTCGCCGCCGCCCTTGTCGGGGCTGTCGCTCGTATCAGGCGTAGGGTCAGGTTCCGGCGTCTTTTCCGCGACCTTTTCCTTGCCCATGCACTCCGTCATGTTGTTCTTGCAGACTGCGCAGGCGGTGTTGACCGCGCCTGCCTCGCACTTGTCCTTGCAGGAGCAGACGGGGGCGGAATCCTCGTCGATGAGTGCAAGCAGGTCGCTTTCGTCCACAAGGTTCAAAAAGTAGGTTTCATACTGATCTCCGTCCTCGTCCAGCGGCTTATCATAGTCAATCACCAGATAGAGGGTATGGCCGTTGCGGGTTTCCACCGCGATGAACTGCTTGTTGGTGTGCTTGTCATAGAGCAGGTCGCGGGTAACGGCGCTGCCGTTTTTGGAAAAGCCCGTCCCTTTCTCAATGGCGACAGGCGCGGCGGTATCGGCGGGCTCCTGTGCTTTCGCCGGCTCGGCGGCGGGCGTCTGTGCCGCAGCGGGCTTTCCCGTGCTGCCGGAGGCGTTGGAGGACTTTCCTGCACCGGTATTGCTGCCGTTGCTGCCGGTATTGCCGCTGCTGCCGGTATTGCCGGAGGGCTGCTTCCTGCAATCGCAGTCTGCGGGACAATGGGTGCTGTGCTGCTCCGGTGTGGGGCTGGGCGCAGGCGTTTCCTTTTCATAGAAGGGGTTGGCGATCACCAGATAGCCCGTGCGGTTGCCTGCATTGTCCACGCCCATGATGTAGAAGTGGGAATCCAGCGTGTTTCTGTCAATGCGGATGCTGAACTCGCCGTTTTGCAGCGTGGTATAAAGCTCGTCGTTCACATAGACCCCGGCTATGCCAGAGAGGGTGTCGGCGGCCTCCACGCGCAGCAGCGTACCGCTGACGCCCGCGCGAAGGATCGGCGCTTCAAGGTCTATGCAGCGCAGCTCCAGCGTCAGCGTATGCTCCGTGCCGTAGGGGTCGGTGACAAAGAAAAACACGATACCGTTGTCCGGCACCGTGTAGCGGGCGAGGCCGTTGTGGGTAACCTGCTCCGTCAGGTCTGTCCTTTCGGCGGTTTCCCGCAGCGCCGCCTCTACCTTCTGCCAGCCCGCGTTGTTTTTGTCCCTGATACGGACCGTGACCGTCACCGGCGCGTTGTGCCAGCCTGCCGGAATATCTGCATCCAGCGCGTATTCCGCCTCCGGCTGCGGCGTTTCCGTCGTTTCAGGCGGCGCGGGAGCCGATTCCTGTGTGTCCGGCCCTTGCTCAGCCGGAGGGGGCTCTGGTGTTTCTTCGGGCGTGGCGGGAAGCTCGGCCTCCACAATCTCCGGCGTGCTTTCCGGCGCGCCGCCTGCCGGGGCGTCCTCCATATCCGTCGCCATCGCCATGCCCGACATGGTGAGGAACATCAGGGCAAGGCAAAGGACGGCGGCAACTCCGCGCAGCAGCCGGTTGTTATTCTTCTTCATGCACATAGTCCGTATCCTCCTTGATATTAGGTGTGATAAAGGGCGTGCCGCCCCTTTTGAGCTGTGTGAGGAACTGCGCCAGCTCCTCCATGCTCATGTCGGTGGCACGGGCAAGGCCGATGATGTCGGTATTCTCCAGCTCGACGATGCTCTCGTCAAGCTCCCGGTTGCGGGACTGGAGGGCGGCGATCTTTTCATCGTTTTTCGCCCGTTCAGCCTTGAGCTTTATAATCTTAGGGTTCATTTTTTGCTCCTTTCTGAGAGATCAGGGCGGGGACAGCCGCCCGTAGGCAAGGAAGTGGGATTGCCAGTAGCTTGAATTGAGGCTTGTGTACTGGATGGGGTCGCCGCAGTGGAGCATCATATCATTGCCTACATAAATGCCCACATGGGACGCGCCGGTGGTGTCATAGGTGCCTTGGAAGAACACCAGATCACCCGGTCGGACGTTGGCGGCGGACACCCGCGTACAGAGCTGGCGCAGCCCCTCCGCGCCCAGCCTGCCGAAGCTCCAGCCCACGCCGCAGTTGTTGTAGACATAGCTGACAAAGCCGGAGCAGTCGAAGGAGGTGGCAGGGCTGCTGCCGCCCCAGATGTAGGGGTAGCCGAGATACTTCTCCGCCTCCTTGATGATGGCGGCGAACTGCGCGTCCTCCAGCGCCTCCGGGGGTATCTCGTATTTTTCATAGTCGGCGGTGTAGTATTTCCCAATGTACTCCGAGCCGCCGAACAGGTCCGGGCGGTTGCCCAGCGTCGCCATATACATGGCGTAAAGGGAGAGCTGATCCTGCGACATGATGTAGACCGGCACATGGGAGAGGTTAAAGTTTTCCAGCTTTACGGTGCAGATGTAATAGGTGTACGGCACCTGCACGGTGTATTCATAGCTGTGCAGATTGCCCTCCGCATCGGTATAGTAGCCGGTGCGCGTTTCAGAGCGGTATCTGGTTTCCGTGGTGACGGTTTCCGTCAGAATGTACTGCTTTTCAAACAGTATCTCCAAGAGGCCGCCGACCTCGGCTATCGTCCACTCTTTTCCTTTCAGGGCGGTGATGGCGGAGATCAGCACATAGGGGTCATGCTCGATGTCGTCCAGATCAAAATGGTACTCATCGTAGTCGTGGGTGCTTTCGTAGGTGTCGAGATACTGCTGCAATTCCGCTTCCATGGCGCAGTAGGCGGCCTCTGCCGCCAGCATATCCGCGTCCTCGCTGGGATAGGTGGACACGTTGACGCCGGTTGCCCCGCCCTGAATCAGCAGAGAACAGGAGGAAACGGTGCAGAGGATAAGGACCAGCATGGCGGCGATGCCGCCCACGATAAGAAAGCCCTTTTTGTGACGGGCGATGAACTCACCGGTTTTCTTTGTGCCTTCTGCGGCTTTCCGCGCCGCCTTTGCCGTGGCTTCGGAGGCTTTGACCGTATTCCCGGCGCTTTTTCCGGCTTTGGCGGCGGCGTACTCCCTCTTGATGGCCTGCTTCTGCTGCCAGCGGGAGTAGGGATTGCTGGAAAACTGCGGGTCATGGTGCTGTGCCGTTTTGTCCAGCGCATGGAGGTTGGCGCGGTCTGCCTTGACCTCGGCGCGGTCTGCGCGGCGGTAGGGCTTCTCCTTGTGGGAGCGATGGGCGTGCTGGGCAAGTCGCACGGCGCGCTCCGCCGCCTGCTCCACGCCGTGGGCGCTCTCCACACCCACATTGTCCTGCTCATGCTCCCGAATCTCCCTGTGGACGGCGGACAGTGCCGCCGCACCGGGCGCGTCCCGCAGGGCGTGGGTGAGCTTAGAGGGCGGCCGCTTCTTGTCCACCTCCTCAAAGGAAAGGCGCGTTGTGACCGCGCCGGTTTTCGGGTCAACGACGCGCTGCTTTTTCTTCACGGTTTTCTTGGGTATCTTCGCCTCGGCCTTTTCCAGCTTCTTCATGCGCTTGTCCGCTTTTCGGATGGCCTTTTTCAGTTCCGGCGCTGTCCGCTCCTCCTGCGTGAACAGCAGCCGGGGCGAGCGTTTGCTCATGGGGTTTCACCTCCGTTCGGGGCATACGGCACATGAAGGAAATCCAGCACGCTGCCGCAGCCTAATTTGTGGATGCAGAACTCGTATTGCTTGGGATGTGTCAGCGCCATGCGCTGAAAGCGGTTCGGCTCCTTTTCCAGATGAACGCCGAACATACAGAACATACAGCCGGTGCGCTTCGCGCCGGTGGTGGTCAGCCTGCCGTTTTCCTCCACGATCTCGCCGTAGACGGACGCATACGGGATACCGGTCATTCTGAGATATTCCAAAACGTCCTGCTCGGTCCAGAAGGACATGGGCTGCGAGGTGGGGTCCCGCTTGTGATAGGCGTTGCAGCCGATTTTGAGATAGACGCTCTGGCGGCGTGCGCTCTCACAGGCCATGGTCGCAATGATCTGCTTTCTACCGGTTTCCCGGTTATATCTGTGCAGGGGCCGCTCCTTCATGATGAAACAGCACTGATCGGAAACGAAAAACGGCGCATCCAGCAGGATACGCCATTTCATGTATCGTTCATTGTATTTTGAGGGCGTACCGTCACGGTTTAATCCGTTCAGATGGCACAGCGCCCACGGGCTGCCACGCTTTGCATAGCGAACGCGCCGTGCCACGTCCTTGGAAACGACGGGATAGCCGTATTCCGATATGACCTTGGAAAAGGGCATCTCCGGGCGCAGCCACGTTACATTGGGTGCGGTTTTCACAAACTCCCGTATCTCCGGGTATTCCAGCCCCGTGTCCACAAATACGGCGGGAATGTCGGGGAACGCCCGCCGCGCAAGATCCAGCAGAACGGTGCTGTCCTTGCCGCCCGAAAAGGAGACGGCGACCTTGCCGCCGTAGTGATGATACCATTCAATGATCTTCGCCTGCGTCACGCGAATTTTCCGCTCCAGCGGCCACGCCTGCATGACGCTCAAATCCTGCCGGGTGTAGGCGTTCATACCGCGACACCTCCGATCCGTTTCTCCGCCAGCTTACAGTATTCCGGGTTCAGCTCAATGCCGATGTAGTGCCGTCCGAGCTGCTTTGCCACCGCCGCCGTAGTGCCGGAGCCGAGGAAGGGATCCAGCACCACGCCTCCGGGCGGGCAGCCTGCCAGCAGGCAGGTTTCCGCCAGCTTGGGCGGATAGGCGGCGAAATGCCCACCCCTGTACGGCACGGTGTTGATCTGCCATACGTCGCGCTTGTTGCGAAGCTGCGGGATGTCCTCATCGGCGTACCCGTTTGGGCGATGGTCGTTGAGGTGTTGGTGCTTCTGACCGGGAATATCCGCGGAATATTTGTTGCCTGCACCAAATCCGCGCTTCATCCGCGCAGGAGTGGAGGCCGCAACCGGCTCCGCGATGGCGGCGGCATCATAGTAATAGCGGCGGGACTTGGACAGCAGGAAAATATGCTCATAGCAGCGGCTTGGCCTGTCCTTGGTGCTTTCCGGCATGGGATTCGCTTTCATCCAGATGATGTCCGAGCGCAGATACCAGCCGTCTGCGCGCAGCGCGAAGGCAAGCAGCCACGGGATGCCGATCATGTCCTTTGCCTTGCAGCCCTCCACCTTGCCGTTGAGGGCGACCGCCTGACCGGTTCTGCCGTTGGGGTACTTGGGGTCGAGGCTATCCCCCTGATTGCCCTTTCCGGCATAGGTGTCCGCGATATTGAGCCAGAGTGTTCCGTCCGGCGTGAGAACGCGCCTGAACTCCCGGAAAATGGAAGTCAGGCGCTCCACATACAGCGCCGGGGTTTCCTCCCGCCCGATCTGCCCATCTACGCCGTAATCCCGCAGGGCGTAGTATGGCGGCGAGGTGATGCAGCAGTTTACGGAGCTGTCCGGCAGAGTTTTCAGCACGGTCAGGGCGTCGCCGCAGTAAATGCGGTCAGCCTGCATAGTCGAACTCATCCCTTAGAAGCGTGGTAAGCCCTTCGACAGCCGTAAGGATGTCCCTGCACACGCCGGTCAGCTCAGATATGGCCGGTTCTCCGTCATACTCAAATACGTCGGCGTCCTCGTCCGCCTCACGCTCTGCGGCGTATTCGCGCTCGATGCGCTCGGCATACTCGCAGCAGCGTTCGCCGGGGCAGCAGGGATTATCCGCAGGAACGTAACCGGCGTATTCCGGCTCGATCAGGTCGTTTTCGATGAGGTCGGACAGGTCCGCAATGTCACGGGACTTGAGGTAATTGAGCGCCCTGCCCCAAGAACTGAACATCTCCTCGCAGCGCTCGTCAAAGTCGAGGGTGGATCTGCGTACAAGGTCCAGATAGCCGTCCTTCTCGGCTCCGTTTTTGATGTAGTGCATGAGGATGGTCGCCATCCACAGCAGCTCCAGCTTTTCCTCGATGTGGCGCAGATAGTCCTCGCCGTGGATCAGGTACAGAT
>OGXG01000977.1_pt1 | contig 14862 bp, 8 predicted proteins | sample 1576251 | NCBI WGS metagenome assembly OGXG01 (sample SAMEA3541533, study PRJEB24748) | human gut metagenome | biome: human gut; feature: human-associated habitat; material: faeces | place: China | collected 2012
CCTCTGAAGTTCCCTCGTAGATCTCTGTAATCTTAGCATCACGCATCATACGCTCAACATCGTACTCCTTGATGTAACCGTAACCACCGTGTAACTGAACACACTTTGTAGTAACTTCCATAGCAACCTCAGCTGCGTAAAGCTTAGCCATAGCTGCCTCTACTGAGTAAGAAACCTTAGCACCGCTCTGGTACTCATCCTTCTTTCTTGCTGCCTTGTATACGAGAAGCTTAGCTGCCTCGATCTTTGTTGCAAGATCTGCAAGAACGAACTGTGTATTCTGGAACTGAGCGATTGATCTACCGAACTGCTTTCTCTCCTTAACATAGTTAACTGTTGTCTCGAGAGCGCCCTCTGCAATACCAAGAGCCTGAGCAGCGATACCGATACGTCCACCATCAAGTGTATGCATAGCGATATTGAATCCCTTACCCTTCTGTCCAAGAAGTGCATCCTTTGGAATACGGCAGTCTGTGAAGATAAGCTCGTATGTTGAAGAACCACAGATACCCATCTTGTTCTCCTTTGTACCGAATGTAAATCCAGGTGTACCCTTCTCTACGATGAATGCAGATATCTCCTTCATCTTTCTGCCACGCTTCTCAACGATACCAGTAACGGCGATAACGATATATACGTCAGCCTCTTTACCGTTTGTGATGAAGCACTTTGATCCGTTAAGTACCCACTCGTCTCCGTCAAGTACAGCCTTTGTCTGCTGTCCCTGAGCATCTGTACCAGCACCTGGCTCAGTAAGACCGAAAGCACCAAGCTTTCTGCCTGAAGCAAGATCAGGAACATACTTCTCCTTCTGAGCTGGTGTACCAAATGTTACGATAGGATCAACACAGAGTGATGTGTGTGCTGATACGATAACACCTGTAGTACCACAAACCTTTGAAAGTTCCTCAACGCACATAGCATATGTGAGAATATCACAGCCCTGTCCGCCTAACTCCTTAGAAACAGGGATTCCTAAGAAACCATACTTTGCCATCTTCTCTACAGTCTCTCTAGGAAATCTGTGCTGTTCGTCAATTTCCTGAGCAAGAGGCTTTACTTCATTCTGCGCGAACTCTCTGAATAAATTCTGCGCCATTTCATACTTCTTGTCTAAAGCGAAATCCATTCTAATTATTCCTCCATGAATATATTATATTACTTAGCACTATTACTGAGCATCAACTGGTGTCTTTGTACGATCAGCATTGTATACATAGAATCCTCTGCCGCTCTTAACACCAAGGTTGCCGCCACGTACCATCTTACGAAGTAATGGACATGCACGATACTTGCTGTCACCTGTCTCATTGTACAGAACGTCCATGATTGCAAGACAGATATCAAGGCCTACGAAATCACCTAACTCAAGTGGTCCCATTGGATGGTTAGCACCAAGCTTCATAGCAGCGTCAATACCAGCTATGTCTGATACACCTTCCATCTTGATGAATGCAGCTTCGTTGATCATTGGGATGAGGATTCTGTTTACTACGAATCCAGCAGCCTCGTTAACCTGTACTGGAGTCTTACCGATCTCCTCTGAGATCTTAACGATCTTCTCTACAGTCTCAGCTGGTGTATTAACACCTGCGATAACCTCGATAAGCTTCATTCTGTCAGCTGGATTGAAGAAATGCATACCGATCATAGGACGTGTAAGACCATTTCCAATCTCTGTGATAGAAAGTGATGATGTGTTTGAAGCGAATACACACTCTGGCTTGCAGATCTTGTCAAGCTCAGCAAATGTTGTCTTCTTTACTTCCATGTTCTCGAAAGCAGCCTCAACTATAAGGTCGCAGTCTGCACATAAGTCTTCCTTAAGACCTGGAGTGATGCTGGCAAGAATACCATCAACCTTCTCCTGTGTCATCTTTCCTTTTTCTACGAGTCTTGCATAACCCTTAGCGATCTTGTCCTTACCGCCTTCAGCCCACTCCTGCTTGATATCGCAGAGTGCAACCTCGTATCCGTCAACCTGAGCAAATGCCTTAGCAATGCCCTGACCCATGGTTCCTGCACCAATTACGCCAACCTTCATTTTTATGTCCTCCTAAATCTTTTTTTCCGGTAAACATGAGAAATTCATATACGTTTCGTTTAACATGCTACCATAATACTTATATCACACATTTAGGATGGTTTACCTTTATCAGATTCCCCACCCTAAATGTTAATATCAGAACTGTTAATTATTACTTATTCTGGAAAGGAACAACCTTAAGTTTCTTCTCCTTGTCTTTCTCAAGGAAGTTGCCCATTCCTGCCTTCTGATCCTCTGTCTCGAAACAGTCACCAAAAAGCTTCTCCTCAATAACAATTGCCTGATCCATATCTACCTGTAAGCCATCGTTGATAGCCTTCTTGCAGTTTCTCACTGCAATAGGAGCGTTCGCTGCGATTCCGGCTGCCATCTTCTTAGCTGCTGGAAGGAGCTCCTCAAGTGGATAAACAGCATTCACAAGACCGATTCTGTAAGCCTCGTCAGCCTTGATGTTTCTTGCTGTATAGATAAGCTGCTTAGCCATGCCTGCGCCTACAAGACGCGCAAGTCTCTGTGTTCCACCAAAACCAGGTGTGATACCAAGACCAGCCTCTGGCTGACCGAATATTGCATTCTCTGAGCAGATTCTGATATCACAGCTCATTGAGATCTCGCATCCGCCGCCAAGAGCGAATCCATTCACTGCTGCGATGACTGGGATAGGGAATGTCTCAATGGCTCTGAACACATCGTTACCCTTCTTACCGAAGGCCTCTCCCTCTGCCTTTGTGAGTGTTGACATCTCACCTATATCAGCTCCGGCAACAAATGACTTCTCACCGGCACCTGTAAGAATAAGACATCTTGTTGTATCAAGATCAACTGCCTTGAATGTTGCATCAAGCTCTTCAAGAACTGCACTGTTGAGTGCGTTCAGAGCCTTTGGACGGTTGATTGTGATAATTCCTACATATCCATCCTGTTCGTATGTAACAAACTCCATGATGTATCTCCTTTATTATCTAAAATTAGTCCTCGATCTTAACGACTGTCGAGCAGCCCATTCCACCACCGATACAGAGAGTAGCAAGACCTGTCTTAGCACCCTTTGCCTGCATCTCATGAAGCAGTGTAACAAGAATACGGCATCCTGAAGCTCCTACTGGATGTCCAAGAGCGATTGCACCACCGTTAGGGTTAACCTGCTTGTCAACGTCAAATCCAAGATCCTTAGCAACTGCTACTGACTGTGCAGCGAATGCCTCGTTTGCCTCGATAACATCGAAGTCCTCGATCTTGAGACCAGTCTTAGCCATAACCTTCTTGGTTGAAGCTACAGGTCCGATACCCATGATTGAAGGATCAACTCCGCCAAGTGCTCCAGCTACCCATGTAGCCATAGGCTTAACACCAAGCTCCTTAGCCTTCTCCTCGCTCATAACAACGATAGCTGCAGCACCATCATTGATACCTGAAGCGTTACCAGCTGTAACAAATCCGTTAGGATTGATTGTTCTGAGTCTTGAAAGAGTCTCAACTGTAGTACCAGGTCTTGGTCCCTCATCCTTCTTGAACTCAACCATCTCTTTCTTCTTCTTTACCATAACTGGTACGATCTCAGCGTCAAATGCGCCTGACTCCTGAGCTGCAACTGCCTTCTGCTGGCTCTTAGCTGCAAACTCATCAAGCTCCTCACGTGTAAGACCCCACTGCTCACAGATATTGTCAGCTGTCTTGATCATGTGATAGTCATTGAATGCATCCCACAGAGCATCGTTTACCATTGTATCTACGAGTACACCATTGTTCATTCTGTAACCGAAACGACCCTTCATCATAGCGTAAGGAGCCATAGACATGTTCTCCATACCACCTGCAACTACGATATCAGCGTCTCCTGCCTCGATCATCTGAGCAGCCATGTTGACACAGTTAAGACCTGAACCACAGACAACGTTAACTGTAACAGCAGTTGTCTCGATTGGAAGTCCTGCCTTGATTGAAGCCTGACGTGCAACGTTCTGTCCCTGACCAGCCTGGATAACACATCCCATGTATACGTGGTCTACCTGATCTGCAGGAACTCCTGCTCTGTTGATAGCCTCCTTGATAACGATTGAACCAAGCTCTGCTGCTGGTGTTGTGCTGAGTGATCCACCCATTGTTCCGATAGCTGTACGACATGCGCCTGCTAAAACAATCTTCTTTGCCATTTTCAAATCCTCCATTTTAAAAAATATTAGTGTGACATAAGACTACATATAAAAAAACCTTAAAGGTTCACACAATCTGCCATAATTCTAGCACAAAAGCATGTGCCACGCAACCAAAAATGAACGACTCCGCGAAGGAGCTATTTCCTTTTATTCCTGTTTTTGCCATTTTTAGCATTCTTCTGCCCGGATGATTTTATGTTTTTCTGTGGAACAGCTTTATTATTTTTGCTGTTTTTACCATTTTTGATTGAATTGTTCTTACTTTTATCATTTTTGCCATACGAACGTTGTCCCTGGTGTTCACATTTCCTGTCCATCTTTCTCGGCGCTATCAGACATTTTTTATCAAAACCGATAAGATCCTGTCTGCCGGCCTTTATGAGCGCCTCTTTGACCAGATCATAATTCTCCGGTTTTCTATACATCATAAGAGCCTTCTGCATTGCCTTTTCATGTGGATTATGAGGTACATATACCGGTTTCATGGTTCTAGGATCGACTCCGGTGTAGTACATACATGTGGATATCGTGGACGGCGTAGGATAGAAATCTTGCACCTGTTCAGGCATATAGCCTATATCCCTTACATATTCGGCAAGCTCCACCGCCTCCTTCAGCGTGGATCCGGGATGTGATGACATCAGGTACGGAACAACATACTGCTGCTTTCCAGTCTTTGCATTTACCCTTTTGTATCTATCAATGAATTTCTCATATACACTGTTCTGTGGCTTGCCCATCATCCTGAGAACATTATCCGATACATGCTCCGGCGCAACTCTGAGCTGTCCGCTTATGTGCTTCTCGCAAAGCTCTTTCAGGAATTCATCGCTGCTGTCCGCCATCACATAATCGAATCGTATTCCCGATCTGATAAATACTTTTTTCACACCTGGAACCGCTTCCAGCTTCCGCAGAAGCTCAACATAATCCTTGTGGTCAACCTTCAGATTCCTGCACGGTTCCGGGAACAGACACTGCTTGTTGGTGCATACACCATATTTATCCTGCTTTGCGCATGATTTATGCCTGAAATTCGCAGTCGGCCCTCCGACATCATGTATATAGCCTTTGAAATCAGGATCATGCGTCATGCGCTCCGCTTCCTTTATCAGTGACTCGTGGCTTCTTGTCTGTATGATCCTGCCCTGGTGAAATGTCAGTGCGCAGAAGCTGCATCCTCCGAAGCAGCCCCGGTTGCTCGTCAGGCTGAATTTTATCTCTGATATAGCCGGGATACCGCCCGCCTCCTCATATATCGGATGGTAGTTATTCATATATGGCAGATCATACACATCGTCCATCTCCATCTGGGTGAGCGGATAAGCCGGAGGATTCTGAACAACATATCCTCTGTTTCCGTATCCCTCAACCAGCGTTTTAGCCGAGTATGGATCTGTATTTATATACTGTGTATAAAAGCTTCTTGCATATTCCAGTCTATCCTTTGAAAGACTGTCATAATCCGGCAGTATAATGGAATCCTCGGGCGCACCGGATATATCCTTTGTCCTGTAGCATGTACCCCTGACAAATGTGATATCTTTCACATCTATTCCGCTGTCGAGCGCCTCCGCTATCTCTATCATGCTGTGCTCGCCCATGCCATACGAAAGTATATCGGCGGATGAATCCACCAGAATGGAATGTTTCAATTTATCAGACCAATAATCATAGTGAGCCATACGTCTGAGGCTGGCCTCTATACCTCCGATTATGATTGGAACATCCTTGTATGTTCTCCTTATCAGATTACAGTAAACCGTGGTGGCATAATCAGGTCTGAGTCCCATCTCTCCACCTGGAGAGTACGCATCCTTCTGTCTTCTCTTCTTAGATACGGAATAATGGTTCACCATGGAATCCATATTGCCTCCGCACACCAAAAAGCCCAGTCTTGGTCTGCCAAAAACATCAATGCTCTTGTCATTCTTCCAATCAGGCTGGGCAATCATACACACCTTATATCCATATCTTTCAAGCAATCTGCTTATGATGGCAGGACCAAATGAGGGATGGTCAACATAGGCATCACCTATGACAAACACAAAGTCTGCCTGTGTCCACCCTCTCTTCTTCATGTCCTCCATGCAGATCGGCAAATAATCTCTTTCCATACATTTAATCTTCTTTCTTATCGCTGAGGTTGACAGACATACCAGCGCCGAGAGCCACTGCCTCAAGTGCTTTTTCCGATACATATGCCTCTATCCCTGTGCGCTCTTTGATTATTCTGTCCATTCCGTATATAAGACTTCCTCCTCCGGTAAGCACAATGCCCGATACCGCAATGTCAGCCACCAGCTCCGGCGGTGCAGTCTCAAGAACATTGTGTATTGCTCCAAGAATATGCTCTGTAGTCTCCTCAAATGCATCCACTGTTTCATTCGCAGTTATTGTTACAGCCTTTGGAAGTCCCTTGATAAGATCACGGCCCTTGATCACATACTCAATATCTTCATCACGCTTTACGACTGAGCCAACAGCGATCTTCGCATTCTCCGCTGTCTGATAACCTATAAGCAGGTTGTATTTTCTTCTGGCATACTTGATGAGTGCATTATTATAGTCATCTCCAGCGTATTTTATGGAGCTGCTCTCCACTGCACCACCAAGGGATACGACCGCAATATCCGTGGTTCCACCGCCTATGTCAACCACCATATTACCCTTTGCCTCATAGATATCTACATTTGCTCCTACAGCAGCAGCCAAAGGTTCCTCCATGACATACACATTCTTGGCACCGGTCTTGTACACTGCTTCCTCAACAGCTCTTCTCTGCACCTCGGTAACACCGCTTGGAACACACACGCATATCCTTGGTCTTCCAACTCCCGAACGTTTCTCCATTGCGCTTCTGATAAATGCCTTGAGCATTATCTCCGCTATTGTATAATCAGATATAACTCCCTTATTGAGAGGTCTGACGACCTCTATATTCTCCGGAGTCTTTCCTATCATTTTCTTGGCTTTTGTTCCTATTGCTATTACTTTTTTTGTAGATACTTCATATGCGACAACAGACGGCTGGTTTACAACAATTCCCTTACCTCTTACGCTGATCAATACATTTGACGTTCCTAAATCTACTCCAATATCAGTTGAAAGCATATAAATTCTCCTTTATCACAACAAAATAATACCAGTGCTATAACACAGATATTATAAGCACTGGTATTGTTTTTTTCAACAAAATTCTACAACGGTATATCCGTCACAAAACTTATTTTATCTCTTTTTTAAGAATCTTCTTGTCGATAGGATCTCTGGTCTCAGCAGCCTTCATGGCATCATCCATAGCACCGAGAAGTCTGTCGATATTTCCTGACTCCATCGCCATCAAAGCATTCTTTATAGCTGTATCTGCTCCACTCTCAAGCTTGAAGCCCTTCTCATCAGCGTAGCACTCTGCCACATTGATCATTCCGCTCTCATTGATCTGGTCAAAGTATACTCTGTTGTTGAACGATCTTGCCTGAGTCATATTTGCTGCAAGCATATTGCTGAGAGCTGTCTTCTCTCCTGTGAGGATGATCTTAATATCATTCTTCTCAGGTGAACACATATCAACCATCTCTTTGAATCTCTCAGGTGTTATAAGTCCTGCGCTCTCAATGATAAGACATCCGCCCTTGAGCTTGCCAACTGCTCCTGCAAGCTTACCGCTGTTTATAACCTTTGCCTTAACCTTTGCCTTTGCCTCAGACTTGCAGATTCCCATATCATAATAGAACTTTGCAAAATCCTCACCGACCATGGTAAGTCCAAATCCGTGCTGTCCAAGAATAACAACATTCTTAGATCTCTTAGGATCTACCTTGAGAGTCTGGAGAACGTTAACGATCTGTGCACCAGCAGGCTCGACTCCGAGATACTTGTAGAGGTACTTTGCCTCCTTAGGCAGTGATTTACGTCTCGCAGCAACAGCCTCACTTACTGAAGCAGCCATAGTTGCTTCTTCATCTTGTGTGATAACCTGTGCAGCTTCCTCAACCTTGCCTTCCTTCAGAAGCTCTTCCTGCTTCTTGTACTCTTCCTCACGCTTTATAGCCTTTTCAAGTACCTTTGCAGCAGCAGTAGCCTTGCTTCTTATATCCTCGAGCTGTTTCTTGACATCAGCCTCGACCTTGTCTATTGCTGAGAGATCTTTCTTCTTCTTCTCCTCAGCCTCGGCCTTTGCCTGATCAGCAGCCTCTTTTCTTGCAACAATGCGCTCAGCCTGTTTTGTCTTGAGCTCAGCGATCTTGTTCTTTAACTCTTCTTCTTTCTTCTTTGCATCATCGAGAAGCTTCTTAGCATCAGCTTCAGCCTTTGTCTTCATATCTGAGGCTTCCTTCTCAGCCTTCATAGCTGTAGTCTGAACCTTCTCGAGCTCACTTGCCTCTGCCGTAGCATACTTCTCTTCCTCAGCAGCAAGGAACGCCTCATGCTTGGTCTCTCTATCTTTTCCTTCTGCCGTAAGCTTATCTGTCTTTTCCTTGGCAGCAGCTTCCGCATTCTGGATCTCAACCTCTTCTGCGATCTTAGCCTCTTCGACTACCTGCTCTGCTTCCTCGGCAGCAGCCTCTGCCTTTGCCAGAAGATCCTCAGCCTCAACAAGAGACTTCTTAGCTGAATCGAGAGCTTCCTTAGCCTCTGCCTTCGCAGCCTTGAATGAGTCATTCTCCTTCTTTGCAGCGGCAACATCCTCACTGATCTTCTTGTTGTCGTTCTCAGCAGATGTAATCTGATCAGCAGCCTTCTTTATGAACTCCTCGCTGTCTGAAATCTTCTTCTGAACCTCTTCCTTGGCCTTCTTTGCTGCCTCAAGAGCCTTTGCAGCCTCCTCCTCAGCCTTCTCTGCCTTCTTCAGTTCTTCCTTCTGTATTGCAAGCTTTGTGTTTGCATCATTTCTGCTGTTCTTTGCATTCTTAACAGCCTTCTCTGACTCCTCAAGCTTCTTCTGGAGCTCATCAAGAGTCTTCTGTGACTGACTCTCCATCTCAGTGGTATTCTTAAGATTAGCATCAGCCTCTTCCTCAGCCTTCTTAGACTCGCTGAATATTGCACCAGCCTTTGTCTTGTCTGCCTCGGCAGTCTTCATGATCTTGGATGCTCTTGCTTCCTCATCTGTGCGCTTCTTCTTGGCTGACTCTATAGACTTCTTCTTGTCTGCATCTATGTCTGCCAGCTTCTTCTTATCTGCATCCACAGCCTTGTTGTACTCAGCGACACCCTTATCCACATTGGTCTTCTTAGTGTCGGCAAGTGCCTTTATAGCCTTGTCAGCAGCAGCCTGAGCCTCATTGATCATATTGTTCTTATATGTATCAGGATCGCTCTCCTTGAGGATTCTGTCTGACTCTTTCTTAGCAGATTCATTTGTATCTGCTATCTCTTTCTTGAGCTTTGCAATATTTGCATCAAGCTCTTTCTCCTCGCGCTCAAGCAGCTCAGCGTCGTTCTTCTTCTTTGCCTCAGCCTCCTGTGCCATCTTTGCATCATAGTTCTGTTTCTTGGCAGCAAATTCTTCAAGCTGCTTTTCGAGATCCTTCTCTGTCTTCTCGCATTCCTCGATGGTCTTCTTCGAGGTCTCAGCATGCTTCTTTGCCTCTTCAGCGTTCTTTCTGGCATCGTCGATTGCCTGCTGCTTCTTTGCCTCAGCCTCAGCCTTAGCCTTTTCAGCGGCAGCCTTCTTTCTTGCCTCTTCTGCCTCTTTGCGCTTCTTCTCCTCTTCAGCCTTACGCTTAGCCTCTTCCTCGGCCTTCTTCTTAGCTTCTTCCTCAGCCTTCTTCTTGGCTTCCTCCTCAGCTTTCTTCTTGGCCTCCTCTTCAGCCTTCTTCTTGGCTATCTCCTCAGGGCTCTCCTCGTCTATATTGGACAGGTTCTTTATTCCTGCTCCAAGGAAATCGTCATCATCGTCGTCATCATCGTCAAAATCATACAATGACTCTCCAGCTGCAGCCTGCTTGTTTCTATCTGGGAGAATGCTGAACAGATCTCCGTTCGCATCACTGCCTCCCTTAGGTGACTTAACTTTATTCACCTTTGCATTCTTATCAGTTACCCACTCAAGTGTCTCTTCATCCTCAGCATTTTCATCATCATCAGTGAGAACAATATTGCTTCCACCTGTTGACTTAACTGTACCTTCAGTTCCGACGCCAAACTTAAATCCGCCGCCAAGACCGCCTTCTGTTTTAGGTGTTTTACCAAGGCCGCCGCCAAGACCGCCTGATCCAAGGCCTCCTTCTGTCTTAGGTGTACTTCCGAGTCCGCCGCCAAGGCCGCCTCCGAGTCCGCCAAGACCGCCTTCACCTAATCCGCCGCCAAGGCCGCCGCCGAGACCACCGCCCGACATATCATCAGCGATACCTCCAAGGTTAAGACTGAGCTTAGGTGCAGCTCCCTCTGGTTTTTTATCTTCTTTTTTATCTTCAGGCTTCAGTCCCTCTCCCTCTTTTGGAACGTCTTCCTGTTTTTCATCCTCAGTTGAAGTTTCCGGTTCATCCTCATGAACAATTCCAAGAGCCTCTTCTCTCTTACGGCGTTTCTTAGCCTCGATTCGTTCTAACTCCTCCTTGGACAAAGTTTTGTGTTGGCTTTTAGCAGTCTCAGCATCTTTCTTCTTGCTGCCACTCTTGAGAAGTTCTTCCTCTTCTTCTCTCTTTTTCTTGGCAGCTTCTGCAGCTCTTTCCTTTTCAAGCTGTGCCTTGATCGCCGCAATCATTGCTTCTGTCTGATCTACAGCCAATTCCCTCGCCTCCTTCCGTTTGTTCAAATAAAAAAGCAATACACTATATGTATGATCATGCTACTTTATTTCTTCTTTGATCAGCCCTTCAATCTGAACGGCTTTTTCTTCGGTTGCTCTGGTTCAGCGTCAACCATTTCCTGCTGTGAGGATGCCTGCTCATCCGTCTTCTCCTCGTCGGGAGCTGCCACAGCCTCCTCTTTATCTTCATCATCAAAATTCAATATAGAATTGAACTCCGTGTTGAATTTAATTCCAAGTCTTGCAAGGAGTCTGTCTGTTTCACCGATAAGATCCTCCTCTTTCTTAAGACTTTCCGATATCTTGGCTTCATCAGCCTCTATCTCTGCATTTATATCTTTCTCTGCCGACAGATCATACAGTGCTGCATTCTCTGTGTTGTAGTCAGGGAACAGACTGCTCTTAAACACCGGGAAGCCATTATTCTTTGGCTTTTCCGGTTCTGTCTCCATCGCAATTTTCTCTTCTGACTTATCCTCTGCTTCCATTATGAATTCCTCTTCGACCTCTGATTCAGCTTCAGCCTCAGTTTCTTCGATCTCCAGTTCAGCCTCAGCTTCAAATTCTTCCACCTCTGGTTCGACTTCCACTGGAACTTCTTCCATCTCAGATTCCTCAGATTCCGCATCGATTGTAAATTCTTCTAACTCTGGCTCAGCTTCAGTCTCAAATTCATCTTCAATCTCCGCTTCGGCATCGATCGTGAATTCTTCCTCAACCTCCGGCTCTGCCTCGACTGTGAATTCTTCCTCAGCCTCTGGCTCTGCCTCGATCGTGAATTCTGCGCCAACCTCAAGTTCTTTTTCGAATTCAGGCTCAGAATCTGCATCTACCTCGAATTCTTCTTCGATCTCCGGTTCGATCTCAACTGAAACTTCATCAACTTCCGGTTCATTCTGCTCTACACCCGGCTCAACAGCAGTTTCTTCCACATCATTCTGAGACTCCGCATCTTCCATCAGATCCTCGAGATTCTCATCGTCAACCTCGAACTCCTCAAGAGATTCAAAGGCTTTATCAAAATCAAACGTTTCTGATTCAACCGGTTCATCAGGCAAAGTCTCCGGCTCTGCATCCGCCTCAAATCCATCCTCAAAGTCTCCCTCGAACTCAGGATCAAAGGTCTCCACAACAGTATCGTCTTCAGAATCGCGATCTGACGCACTGTCAGATACGTCATCAAAATCGTCACCATCAACTTCAACCATGACTACTTCCTCCGGCTCTTCTTCGATAACATAGTTATCTTCCTCCACCGGTTCGGAATCCTCATACTCATTGTCGTTATCTTTGTTATACACCGCTGCATCCTCAGGAGTCAGCTCTCCGCTTATCTCAGTCATATCCTGTGACTTTCCCTCAGGAGCTTTCTCACTGTCACTGCTCATCGCCTTGAGCTCAGGCTTTGCCGTATTCCCGGCATCATCAGCGGTATCGGAAATAACTTCCTCGAGCAGTTGTTCCTTGTCAAGATTCTCGTTCTTCAGAGATTCCATCTCCTGCTCGACAAGCTCTTCCTCTTTCCTTGACATCAATCCAAATAAACCTCTGGATTTCTTCTTCGGCTCAGAATTCTCTTCTTCCTGACGAGCTTCCTTTTTCTGCTCTTTTTTATCCTTCGATCTAATCCACATCTGCTTGAATTTCATGGAACTCGTCACAGGTGCGTCATCCTCGACCATGATCATGATCTTAGCATCCTTTGGATGCATTCTCAGATCGTCTTCTTCCAATATCTTATTTTCATTTGCTCTTGTATCTGCCTGCTCAGGATCATCATCCGACATCTCCGTGTCAGGATAACAATAGATCATGGATTCAAGATCCACATCGCCGCCCATGAGCTTGTCCAGCATATACAAATGTGAAGAGTTCTTGTAATGCGCTCTGAATTCAACACAGGCGCTGTCAAACTTCTCCCTGTTTCTTATGTACGCATGAAGCAGAAGCATCTCAAAATCCCACTCTTCATCCGTCTCAACATCATTCGCCGACACCAGTATGCTGTAAAGTTCATTCACGGGCTTCCTGTGTGCCTTGGCTATCATATATTCAAGTCTGTATGTACCTGCATCCTTATTGGCCTGATTAAATGTATATATCTCAAAATAACGCTCTGCAAGCTGTGTAAATCCCATGGATAAATACAGTTTTACCAAAGAATATATTATCTTGTTACCAGCCGGAGCCATGGCATGTGCCTTGACAAGCGCCGCTCTGGCCTCAGGATATCTTTTGTTCTCGTAATACACCTCGCCGCATATTCTAATAAACTGTGGACTAAGTGACTTCGACAGATCCTGATGTTCAAGTATATCGAGAGCGAGACTGTAATCGCCATTGTCTGCAAGTTCCTTTATTTTGTTTACACTTGACATACTGATTCCAGTACTCATAACCCAGCCTCCCACTTTTTATCATCGTATTATTTTATCATAAACGGCTATTCTTTACAACCTTTTGATTGGTCAGCAAAAGGACTATCCCGGCCACTAACCCGGCCGCAAATCCCGCCACATGGGCAACATTATCAATACCTTCTGACATCTTTCCGTTAACCAATGTCAGAATAAATAATATAAGCATATTAATAAGTGACAGATCCTTCACCCGGCCCTTATTATAAAATGCTATGACAACCAGCACTCCCAGAAGACCAAATATTGCTCCGGATGCACCAGCCGAGTAAGCATATGTATTATTATAAAAACAATCTATGTATGATGCAAATGACGCAGTAAGACCCGTGGCAATATAAACTATGATATAATTGAATCTGCCTATTATATTCTCAACCCTCGCACCGAGTGCGATCAAAATTACCATATTCCCAACCAGATGTGCTATTCCAAAATGTGTAAACATTGATGTCAGGAATCTGTAATATTGTCCTTTTTCTGATATCGCAAGCACTTCCACAGCCAGTTCCGTAGGTTGATAGACAAAGATACATGCAACGTACACCAGAATATTTATCAACAGTAATATCGGTGTTACAACACCGAACATTCTTATCAGATTGTGCTGGGATCTGCGGTTATCCACCACCGTTTTTTTATCGATCACATCATAGAGTGAGTCAAAGTCAGTGGGCTGATTCTCAAATATATACAGTTTTCCGTAATCCTCCGCGAACAGCCAGACATTGTCCAGTTCTTCAACTATCTTTTTTGTCATATCATCAAACATTCCGTTTGGAGTGATGAGTATATTGAGAAGATTGACTTTTCTATGCGAATCCGAAGAAACATCAAGCAATATTTTATTATTGAACTTTTTCAGAGTCTCAGAATCAAGATTATGATTACTGCCTATAACAACAATATATACGGCATCGCTGTCTGCTCTGCCGTATACATTGTTACTTTCCGGATTGAGTTGTCTGTAACCCTTCTCCTTAAGATTTTTTATTATCTGTACCATGTACTGTTGCATATCGTCTTATAATCCCTATAATCCAAGGAAGAGATTCTCAACTTTCTCAATAACAGAGTCCTTCATGGATCCTCTGCTCTTCTCGTAATTAAGACCGGACTCCATGATCTCAAGAAGCTGCATTCTCATTCCTGTATCAATGTCCTTGATGTACTTCATGAGTACATCCTTGATCTCTATTACATACTCTTTTGTCTTCATCTCTTCAAGCATAGGCTCGTAGTTGAATGTGATAGAGTTCTTCATCTCATCCTGCTTTCTTCCACAGATCACACATTCCTCTGCGCCGCCTTCGTTTACGTGTCCACAGTTACATGTCCACACAAGTCCGTCTGACTTGTAGTTTGCAACTGCATCAATTCCCTTTTTGAGCTTGAGTGCCTTAAACTTAACGTCAGACATCTCAATTCCGATAGAATCCGCATCTATCTCGTATACTCCGCTGGCCTTGACATACTTCTTGATGT
>OGXG01000978.1_pt1 | contig 14854 bp, 19 predicted proteins | sample 1576251 | NCBI WGS metagenome assembly OGXG01 (sample SAMEA3541533, study PRJEB24748) | human gut metagenome | biome: human gut; feature: human-associated habitat; material: faeces | place: China | collected 2012
CGAATGCCGGTAATCACCTTTATCATTCCATTATCTTTTCGCTCAATCAGCTGCTGTAGGTAAGCGTCTCTTTTAATCTCCATCGTTACACTCCCCATTTCCGTGCATCTGCACACTTTTTAGTAATGAGATTCTATCACAGAACGACCTGAATTTCAATATGTATTCCCATTTTATGTGCATCTACACACTTTTATGTAATGTTGATAAATATATTTTCAGATTTTTTTGATTGCAGTGTCTATAATCGACTACTCCAATCGTTATTATAGGTAGACAACAAAAAGAAGATGGTTCCGATGTTTCATTAAATATGTTCGTTAGTCTTTTACGCAAAGGATTCTATCTCCTCTGCGCCCTAATGCTTTTCGGATTCAGTTCAACAAACTTGAATTTCTGGATGCGTATAATATGCGAAAAAAACTTAACTCCATCTTAAATATAGTGCTGAGTTTCACTGCCATTCTTTAACACCATTTTCACCACACCAAGCAATGCTGCAAACAAAACACCAGCAACCGGCCATACAATCCATGTAATATCCCAGCTCATCGTCCAGAAGCTCCATGCAAGGTAAATCGCTGTAGTCAAGCACCAATATACACCAGAAAACGTGTCAGTCTTTTTCTTAAACAGTTTTTCTTCTTTTGTATATTCGCCTTCCTGAAGAAGGGTATCGTAACTGCTTTTTACCATCCCAACACGAACCAACAGATTCACTCCTATTGCAAGTATGAATAGCAGTAATCCAACGGAAAGACCACAGTAATAGTCGGACGCTTCCATAGATTCGGCAATAATTGTCGGAATCACTGCCAGTATACAAAGCACTACCCCAACAGCTGTTCCTCTGATAAAAATTGGTTCATAGGAATCTTTTTTTTCTCGTACCATTCCAGATACACCATACTCTGTTTCAAAGCATTCTTTTTCAAAATGTTCCATATGTGATTCACGCATTCCATATGTAATAAACAAAAAGACGGCTGCCGCAACCATTCCAAGCAAAAAAACACATCCAAATACTGTTGCCAGAGATTCCGAAACATGAAATACGCTATCTTCTGCCATTGTCACAAGAACAATCAATAATATTGGACTTGAGATACACATACTTGTTGCGTTTGCCACTACTTTGGATCCATTTCTTTTCATGTCAAGAAATTCATTTGCATTCTCCATAGTTACTTTTTTCAACGGTTCTGCATAGCTTTCAGTACTTTCGTGATAGGTGATATTTTCTGCTTTCATTTCATCTTTTAATAGGTAATCTGTACTAACACCAAAAAGCTCCGACATCTGTAAAATTCTTTGCAAATCTGGAACAGCTCCTGCACTTTCCCACTTAGATACTGCCTGTCTGGATACGCCCAACTGATTGGCTAGTTCTTCCTGTGACCATCCATTCTTTTTTCTTTCCTCTGTAATCTTATCAGCTAAAATCATTTTTTTCTCCTTTTGCAGATTTTATGAGCTAAATATAACAGTTTTGCTGTTTGCATTCCACCATTTCAGGCTGTAAATCTGTCAACCAGCCGTTGCAAATCACAAAAGAACTCTATGAATTCCGATTTTCCAACAATACAAGCAGGAAATTATTTATCATCTGTATTGTTTTCCTTTTTCTTATGAGTCGAACCCAAGCAAAGAAATGAAGAACCAAGACTTAACCATATTATAGCCATAGTACTTTCATTTCCAGTCGTTAAGCCAATAGCTGAGGCTATCAAAAACAGAGCTGATACAACATAAAATAAGATTGATTTGTTTATTCCTTTTTTCATAAATAAGCATCTCCTGCAAACAATAATTTATTTTAATAAATATTTTTTAAACGCTTTATGATTATCAAAGTGGACTTCTCTAAAAAACAGAACTAACCAAATAATATAAGTTGGTATAGCCATATACGGGGTTAAAAAGCAGGATAATATCGCTCCTACCAACATTATAACAGTCCATATGAAGCACTGATTTCTTATATCACGAGAGATCTGAGCTTTATCATACATTGCCTGTTCTTCTTTAGAAAATGAATTAAATCCTGAAACAAATTTAGCTGCTTTTTCCTTAAAAATCGCAAACAACACACCTATAATTACAAATGGTATAATCAAAATTATACATGACCAAAATCCTATATTCATAATACATACCTCCTCTTAAAATACCAATTTCTCAGTTTCAAAAACTGGAATCTGTCGTATTAGAGATACCAAACCAATCCATTTTCTGTTGCCTGAATCATTGCCCCCTTCGGTACCTTTCGCAATATGATTAAAACATCCATAAAAGAAATACTGTTGTGCGTAATCCTGATTTTATCCCCCGGCTGCAAATGATTTTTCTCCATAAAATCACCGGTTGCATATGCATGCCCCGGCTTGATCTGGGTAATCTGCTTATTCTCTTTATCAAAGAATTTAAGCCGGCTATCCTCGATGGACTGGTAAATAACAGAATTCTTTGCCTCCAGTTTTTCTCCGTGCATATCTTTCAGATTGGATTTTTCTCCGAATACAACCGGCTCAATGCGATAATCCCGGATGGATTCCATCTCATGCAGGATCTCATTGATGTTTGCTTTGCTGTCCGCACCCATCGAGATGACCACATAATCGCCGATCCCCGCCTTATCCAGATAGGAATCCGTTCCGTTCATGACGGAAACAACATTGCTGATTCCGCTCGCTACGAACATCGTTGCCAGCAGAATAAAACAAAGCAATATTGCGTTCATTACTTTTTTTCTTTTCAAATCTTTTTTCAAAATACGAAAAAGCATTTTAACGTTCCTCCCCTCGTTTGATGTACTCATCTTACAGGAGAAATTATTAAACAATCCTTAAATGCACATTATGCCTTTCGCACAACAACTGTCGCGCAGAAATCATCTTCCTTAATTTCCGCAAATACTTCCCCATCCATTTTTTGCATCAACTGCCGGCTGATATACAGTCCGAGTCCCGAACCATCCGTCGAGCCGACATTGCTTCCGCGATAAAAAGAATCAAACAGATTTATGAGTTCTTCCTGCTTTAAGCTGCATCCGGAATTTCTTACCGTGATCAGTCTGCAGTCCTCTTCCTCCGAAAAGTCGATGGAAATACACTTGCCGTCCCCGTATTTGATCGCGTTTTCCAAAAGGTTCTGCAACACCTCGATCAGCCGGTTCGCATCCCCTTTCAGCAACAGATCCGTGTAGGATGCAATCTGAAATCCGGTATGTAAATTATGCAGTTTTTCCTCATAAAGTCCCCGGATCGCATCGATCACATGGGACAGATACACTTCCCCCGGATTAACACTCAGTTGCAGGAAATCCTCTCTCGATGCGAGCGTGATCTCATTGACATACTCCTCAATCTCTTTTACGTTCTTTTCAATCCCCTGACATGCTTCGACACGCCGCTCCCCGGTCGTATAAAGATTTTCTGCCAGCGCCTTCGCATACAGCCGGATCGCAGATAACGGCGTCCTGATGTCATGTGTCAGCGACAGGATCAGCGTCTTTTTTTCTTTTTGCAGCGCGAGTTCTTTTTCTTTGTTGCTCTCCAATGTTTCGCGCAGCATATCCATTCCCCATAGGAATCTGCCTAAGAATTTGCTTTTTTCGGCTTTGATCGGCACCGAAAGATTTCCTTTCGCCAGCTCCTCGGTCAGCGATTGCATCTGTTCAAACGGCTTTATGATCTTCTTTCCGATATAACAGATCAAAAAAACAGACAGCAAAAACAGAATTCCAAGGACAACGTCCATAAGAATCCAGGTTCTGTCGTCTGTCTGTGTATAAATGATCTTGTAGATTGTTTCGGTTTTATCCTGCACACGCGAAATGCACGGTTCCTGATTATTTGCTGTCACATAATAAACGATATTTGCAAATGCAATAATAAGCAGCTCCACTCCACAAAACTTCGCTGCAAATTTTTTGTAATTATTCATATCGGTATCCCGTTCCCCAAACCGTAATAATGTGTTTCGGCTTCTTCGAATCCTGCTCGATCTTTTCCCTCAGCCACTTGATATGTACCGTGAGCGTCTGCAGCTCCGATTCACTGTCGCTTCCCCAGATGCGGTTGAACAGGTATTCTTTCTTCAATGTCGTTCCTTTATTTTCGACCAGCAGTTTCAGCAGCTGGAATTCCTTTTCCGTGACATTGACTGGTGTTTGGTTCACGGTGAGTGTCTGCGTGACATTGTTCAATTTCAGATTGTCGCATACGATTTCGTCCAATGCATATTTTCGTTTGAAAATGCCGTTGATCTTGGCAATCAGAATATCGATATCATACGGCTTACAGATATAATCATCCGCGCCGATCTACAAGCCTTTTAATGTGCTTTCCTTGTCGTCTCTTGCAGTCGCGATCATAATATGTGCGTTTGAAGTCTCCCTTATTTTGGAACAGACGGAATAACCGTCCACCCCCGGCAGACCGATGTCAATCACAACAAGATTGGCACCGTACTGCTCAAAGATCTGAAGTGCCTTCTCCCCGGTGTCCGCAAGGCTCACCGTATAATTTTCTTTTCGCAGGAAATCGCACAAAAGTGTTCCGATCTCCCTGTTGTCCTCTACGATAATAATGTCCGGCATTATTTTACCTCATGTCCTGTCACGGCCTCAAAGTGATATTTTACAATTCCAAGGTCAATCCTGGAATAAAAACCACCAAGATTTTTGGCTGTTACAATTCCGTTTTTCAGTTCAAAATAAAACTTCTGCTGATTGACAGCAGTTGGTGCAAGACTTACCGCTTCCATACCTTTTTCAAACCATTCGTTCTTCTGATCCGCCTGTCCAAGTTCTGCGATACTTTTGCTTTTATGTGGAACTCCCTGTGTTTCTCCATATCCCAGTGAGATAATAATGAGTAGCTTCTGTCCTCTTTTGATCTGCGCTTTTGATTTTCCATGCGTCATTGCCACCCAGCAGGTATTAAGCCCAAGTTTCTGACATTTCAGCACAATCTTCTCGCCATAATATCCTGCCTTTTCCTGATCATTCTTATTTCCGACAATCGCGATATAATTCTTTACATTTTCAAATTTTCCGTAATGAGCCATAAATGAATCAAAACATTTCGGTTCATCGTAAAAAACCTGTATCGACAGTTTACTTTCCGCATTAACATCTTTTATCAACGCATTGATTTTTTCTCTCTTTGAAGATTCAATTGCCTGATTTTTATACTGTCTTACGCTGTGTCGCGCTTTCATGGTCTCTAATATATCCATTTTAATATCCTCGCTTTCGTTCAACTGATTAAACCGAGTATACCATATCTTTAAAAAAAAAATTCAATGGTAAAGAAAATCGAGACCATTATAACTTTTTAACTTTCTTTGTTAGTTTTAACATAGTTCTACAGATTTTCCCAGTCAATCTTTTCTTTTTTATAAAAGAATTCATGATCATGTTCTCCGATTTTACGCAGCACACGACATGGATTTCCTACCGCAACAACATTATCAGGAATATCTTTTACAACAACACTTCCTGCGCCAATTACTGAATTTTTTCCAATTGTAACTCCCGGAACTATAATAGTCCCTGCGCCGATCCAGACATTTTCCCCAATATGAACGGTCTTGTTATACTGCATCGCATTTTCACGAAGTGATGGCTCAATCGGATGATTCGCAGTTGCTATCGTAACGCTTGGACCAAACCCATATGATTTTCCTCCATTGTTGCTGTTCTTATCCTCGTTACTCTTACCTCACTCCTACCAATATAGCATGCATAGAATTTATTAACAACCGGAAACGCCATAGAAAACAACCGTAAAAAATTTTTTACTTGACTTTAATTTCATTTTTCTGCTAAAATGCAAGAGTTGTAAAAACAAATTAAATACAAGACACATATCAGACAATAAATGTCACCTGTCCACTGTCAGACGGATGGGCAGCATTTGTTGTCTTTTTTTGTTGTCGGAAAGGAAACACTATGGTTATGAAACTCATTCTTGATGCGATTCAAAAATACAACGGAAAAGAAAATGCCTAGAACACGAGGAGAATCCATATTTTTTACAGCGATCACCGCATGGATGATGGTCTATGTCATGACAGTCTATAACACGGTACTCGCAACAGGAAGCTTTACAAATACGACCTTTCTTATTGCATTGAAGGGAATGTGGATAGAGTATATCATCATCGGATTGCTTGCCTATTTCGTGTCCGGTCATCTCTCAAAAATGTGCGCCTTCCGCGTTGTCCAGCCTGGCGACCGGCCGATTTTTATCATCTTTGCAATCCAGACTTTCACGGTAATCTGGCAGGTTGCATTCGCCAGTGTGATCGGTGTCTATCACGGACATGGATTTACCGCCAACTTTATACCGGATTATCTTATGACCTATTGCAAAAATTTTATCATGGCATTTCCGCTGCAACTTATTTTTGTAGGACCGCTTGCAAGACTGATCTTCCGGACATTATTTATCAATCATAAGAAAGAAAAAAGCACCAATGAGATTCAGAATGACGATGAGAAAATCGTTGCAAAAACAATGTAAGTTATTTATATGCAAAAGCAATCAAAAAATCAATCGTAAAAAAATACGATTGATTTTTCGATTACTTATACGCATTACAATGAATTAAAAAGTCAGCCGCATCTGATGCCACACAGCGTTTCCGTGTGTGGATTTATCGGACACGCCTTCATCAACAAAACTAAATTTTGCATAATACTTGATCAGTTTTTCCTTGCAGGTCAACACAAGACCTTTTCTGCCCTGCTCTCTTGCATCCTTGATTGCACATTGGATCAGTTGTCCTGCATATCCGTGTTTACGATAATCCGGAAGTGAATGCTCATGTGTGATAAAGTAACACAACTAAAATAAAGAAAGACAGCCCACTATTCCGTAAAATAATGGAGTAATAGAGAAAACGTTTTTTCTATGCTAAAATAGGCATATAAAGTAGAATGACAATCAAGATATACAAGAAAGCACTTAAACTCTACCGTTTGTCATGTAATTGTATAGCTTACTTGCTAGAGTGCAAATGAGTATTTTGATAAGATTTATACACAAAATCAAAAGGAGAAACACATATGGAGTTCGCAGAAAAACTTATAACACTACGCAAAAGTAGAGAATTAACACAGGAACAACTGGCTGAGCAGCTTAATGTTTCAAGACAATCTATTTCAAAATGGGAAAGTGGGCAGGTCATACCCGAAGTAGAAAAGATTGTTGAACTAAGCAAAGTATTCGATGTTACCGTGGATTATCTGTTAAAACCATCAGAGATAGATGAATTATCGGTTAAAACAGAAATTCTGGAACAACAACAGAAACAGATGTTAGTTAGGAAACAGAAACGCACTCAAATTTCCAAAAATATTATGTATTCGATTGGAATTTATTTGATTTTTTTTGCGGTCTATTTCATTGGGCATTTCTATTTTGAAATATGGAATGCTTCTGTAATTCTTGCGGAATTACTCATTGCAACCGCGATTGTAGTTTTTGTTTGGGTAAGGAGTTTTTCCGACAAATCATAAAGAGATAGAATTTGTAGCAAACCCAGCCGAGCCTGTCAACGGTCAAGATGAACGGCGCAAAAGCGCCGCCGTTGACAGCCCCGCCCGTCTTTGCTGTTCGGTAATCAAGAGGGCGACAGCACAAAATGCTGACGCTCTCTGCCATTATTTAGAAAGGGGGATTTTCCATGACCGAACACGAAAAGTATCAAGAGCATATCCGGCATACACACGATGTTTTTTGCAAGACCGTCATTCGGCATGCTGCCATAGACGCAGCCCGAAGCATACGCAGCCGCCGCAAGCGGGAAATCTCACTTGAATATCTGATAGAAGAAAAGCACTATCCATTCAGTACCATAGATAAGTATTTTGCGGAGCAAGCTGCCATGAACAGCTATCCTTTTTTCGTCTGCGGTCAGATGGTGCTTTTGGAAAGTCCAGAGCTTGCCACAGCTCTGTCCGCACTATCACAGATGGAACAGGAAATCATTTTCCTATACTACTTCCAACGATGGACGCATAGAGAGATTGGGCAGAGATATGGACGGGCAGGCAACACAACCGGGCGGCGTATTCAGATGATTTTGCGGCAGCTACGGGCAAAGTTGGAGGGCTTGTCCTATGAGCCAGCTACTTCCCTATGAAACAATCGTTAAGGCAAGCGAGGGCGACCCGGAAGCTGTTGCCGCCGTTCTATCCCATTATGCCGGATATATCCGCTCTTGTGCGAAAATGGACGGACAGATCAACACGGATATGCAGGAGCATATCGTCGGGCGACTGATAGAAAGTCTGTTGAAGTTCCGCTTTGACCGCTGATAATTTAATACCGCAATACCGCCGCCCATCACAGCGGCATATAAGCAGTAAATCTTGAAAAAGGTTTGCTGCTTTTTTTGCGCCCATTTTCAAAAATCTTTGGCAAACCACACCGCCGGATTGTTGTAGGGAGCAGACAGGGAAAACAAAAAAATTTCCGCTGCATTTGCCAAAACGCACCCTTTTCACCGTTGTAGTGGTGAACAGCGGGCAGAACACGCCGCTGCAATCGCTATATTGGTGGAACAAGCCAGTATATCCGCAAACCAGAGCCGCCGAGGAAAGCGGCAGTTTTTTAGAGCAAGATTCTACCACGGTGCCAAAATCTGCATATCTGCGGTTTTGCCCCCTTTGGTAAATCTTGTTGGGGAGTGCCTTCCCCAAACCCTGCTCATGCGCCCTGTCGGGCGAGAAAGGAGGTCAACGCTTGAAGAAAAAATACAACACGCCCCACCGCAGCCATGTGGTCAAAACCCGCATGACCGAGGAAGAATATGCCGACTTCACCGAGCGGCTGAAACACTATGACATGAGCCAAGCCGAGTTTATCCGGCAAGCCATTACACGGGCAACCATTCGCCCCATTGTTACCGTGTCCCCGGTCAATGATGAGCTGCTGTCCGCTGTCGGCAGGCTGACCGCCGAATACGGCAGGATCGGCGGCGACCTCAATCAGATCGCCCGCTTTCTCAACGAATACGGAACACCTTATAACGCGCTGTCCGTTGAAGTCCGCGCCGCCATTTCCGACCTTGCCGCCTTGAAGTTTGAAGTCCTGCGAAAGGTAGGTGACGCTGTTGGCAACATTCAAGCATATCAGCTCTAAAAATGCTGATTACGGTGCAGCCGAGCAATATCTGACCTTTGAGCATGACGAGTTTACCATGAAGCCCACCCTTGATGAAGCGGGTCGTCTTGTGCCGAGGGAGAATTACCGAATCGCCACGCTGAACTGCGGCGAAGAAGATTTTGCCGTTGCCTGTATGCGCTCCAATCTCCGCTACGGCAAAAATCAAAAGCGGGAAGATGTGAAAAGCCACCACTATATCATTTCCTTTGACCCACGGGACGGCCCGGACAACGGTTTGACCGTAGATTGGGCGCAGGCATTGGGAGAGGAATTTTGTGCCGAGCATTTTTCCGGTCATCAAGCCATTGTCTGCACCCATCCGGACGGACACAACCACAGCGGCAATATTCATGTCCACATCGTTATCAATTCCCTGCGGATCGAGGAAGTCCCCTTGCTGCCCTACATGGACAGACCGGCAGATACCCGCGCTGGGTGTAAGCACCGCTGTACGGACGCTGCGATGGAATACTTCAAAGCCGAAATCATGGAGATGTGCCACAGGGAAAATCTCTATCAAATCGACCTGCTCCATGGCAGCAAAAACCGCGTGACCGAGCGTGAGTATTGGGCGCAGAAGAAAGGGCAGCTTGCCCTTGACAAAGAAAACGCTGCTGCGCTTGCCGCCGGACAGCCCGTAAAGCAGACCAAGTTTGAAACCGACAAGGCGAAGCTGCGGCAGGCCATACGGGATGCCATGTGTGAAGCCGCCACCTTTGACGAGTTTTCCGCTTTACTTCTCCAGCAGGGTGTGACCGTGAAAGAAAGCCGGGGACGGCTTTCCTATCTCACCCCGGACAGGACGAAGCCCGTTACCGCCCGAAAGCTGGGAGATGATTTTGACCGTGCTGCCGTTCTCGCCTTTTTGGAGCAGAACGCCTACAGAGCCGCCGAACAGACTGTCCCCATACCCGAATACCACACCACAGAAACAAACCGCACAGGGCGAGGAAAAACGCAGAAAATCACCCCGACAAGTACCATTCAGAAAATGGTTGACCGTTCCGCAAAACGAGCCGAGGGAAAAGGCATCGGCTATGACCGTTGGGCGGCTGTCCACAACCTCAAACAGATGGCGGCTACCGTTGCCGCTATGGAGCAGTACGGCTTTACCCCGGAGGAACTGGACGCAGCCCTTGTATCTGCCAATGCGGACTTGCAGCGCAGCAGCGCCAAGCTGAAGCCCATTGAAACGGCAATCTGCGAGAAAAAGGAGTTGCAGAAACAGGTGCTTGCCTATGCTAAGACCCGTGATGTGCGGGACGGGCTGAAAAAGCAGAAATCCGATAAGGCACGCCGCGCCTATAGGGAAAAGCATGAGAGCGACTTTATCATAGCGGACGCAGCCACCCGGTATTTCAAGCAAAAAGGCGTTACCAAGCTGCCTACCTACAAGGCGCTGCAAGCGGAAATCGAGCAGCTTACCGCCGAGAAAAACGCCCTTTATAACGAGTATCGGGCAAATAAAGCGCGTGTCCGAGAGCTACAAACCATGAAAAGCAATCTCTCCCAAATGCAGCACGGAGAGCCGAGCCGACAGAAACGGCACGAACAGGAGCGTTAAAAACCGCCCCCAAACGATACCAAAACGGGGATATGCCCTGCACCCTATCCGCATACTACCCACCTTTGAAACGGGGCGCACAGCGCAGGAAATCCCCGAAAATGACACCAAGAAACTACATTTTTACCGCCCTATCCGCTTATACCAGCGGAAACGGCAGAAAGGAGCGAGAAATGCCGCGCATGAGCAAAAAGCGGCGGTTGGAATGGAGCTTTTTCCTCAACCACCGAAACCGTATCACCTACAATGACCTTTGCCGGGGCTGCACACACGGCTGCAAGCAGAGCTTCCGGGCGATTATCGTCCTCTGCCCCCGGTATTTCTCTAAGAGATGGAAACACAGGGAGGACACCGCCAATGGCAGATAACCGCAAATATTACTACCTTAAACTGAAAGAAAACTTCTTTGACAGCGACTCCATTGTGCTGTTGGAGGACATGAAAGACGGGATTTTGTATTCCAATATCCTCTTGAAGCTGTACTTAAAATCGCTGAAAAATGGCGGCAGATTGCAGCTTGACGAGCATATCCCCTATACCGCCCAGATGATAGCCACGCTGACCCGTCACCAAATCGGGACGGTGGAACGGGCATTATCCATCTTCCAGCAGTTGGGGCTTGTGGAGCAGCTTGACTGCGGGATGCTTTATATGACCGACATCGAGCTGATGATCGGTCAATCCTCTACCGAAGCGGAACGGAAACGCGCCGCAAGGCTTGAAAACAAGGCACTTTTGCCGCCGCGGACAAATGGCGGACATTTGTCCGACATTCGTCCACCAGAGATAGAGATAAAGAAAGAGATAGATATAGAGTTAGAAAAAGAGGGAGAGTTAAAGGGACAAGCCCCCGCCCACAGCTACGGCAGATATGAGAATGTATTTCTGACCGATACGGAGCTTTCCGAACTGCAAGCGGAGCTGCCCGAAAAATGGGCGTACTACATTGAGCGGCTTTCCGGCTATATTGCGTCCACAGGCAAGAAATACAAAAACCACGCCGCCACTATCCACAGATGGGCGGCAGACGATACCGCAAAGGCTGCCCCGAAACAGGGCATACCCGAATATACCTGCAAGGAGGGCGAGAGCTTATGAGCAATCTGTTTACGGAACGAGTTTTGAATATGGCGGCTGATACCCCGCACCCGGAGGACTACACGGGCGAGGACGGGCTGCTTTACTGTGGCAAGTGCCACACCCCGAAAGAAGCCTACTTCCCGGAAAAGCAAGCCGCCCTGTTTGGGCGTGACCGCCACCCGGCAGAATGTGACTGCCAGAAAGCCCAGCGTTTGGAGCGTGAAGCCGCCGAACAGCGCAGAAAGCACCTTGACACCGTGGAGGACTTGAAACGCCGGGGATTTACCAATCCTACCATGCAGGAATGGACTTTCGCCAACGACAACGGGAAATGCCCGCAAATGGAGATTGCACACTTCTATGTGGAGCATTGGGAAATCATGTGCGAGGAAAATATCGGCTATCTGCTATGGGGCAAAGTCGGCACAGGAAAAAGCTATTTTGCCGGGTGTATCGCTAATGCCCTCATGGAGCAGGAAGTCGCTGTCCGCATGACGAACTTCTCTGCGATTTTGAATGACCTGACCGCCAGCTTTGAGGGGCGCAACGAGTATATCGAGCGTCTTTGCCGTTTTCCTCTGCTTATCATTGATGATTTTGGAATGGAGCGCGGCACAGAGTACGGTTTAGAACAGGTCTACAATGTGATTGACAGCCGCTACCGCAGCCGCAAGCCCTTAATCGTTACCACCAATCTGACATTGGACAGCCTGCAAAATCCGCTGGACACCGCCCATGCCCGGATTTATGACCGCCTTTGGGAAATGTGCGCCCCTATCCTCTTTACGGGAGAGAACTTCCGCCGTGAAACGGCGCAAGCCAAGCTGAACAGACTAAAAGAATTGATGAAATGAAAGGAGTTGCCTATGGCAGAGAACAAGCAGAACACCACCCCGGAACACCGCCCGGACTGCGTGACAGAGATCCGCATGGGCAACACCGTCCTTGTCGTTTCCGGCTTTTTCAAAAAAGATACCACCGACACCGCAGCCGATAAGATGATGAAAGTGCTGGAGGCGGAAGCCGCCGCAGGACACAAAGCCCAGCTTTCGCCCTAACGCTACAAGACGCACAGAAAAATTGTCATTTTACCGGGCGGTAAAGAAGCAGAAGCCGCTATACAGACAGCCGCCCCATGTGGTATAATCGAAATACGGAATAGTGGGGCTGGCTGTCGGAAACGGAGGATTTTATGTTAAGACAGACCACCCAGAAAATCACTGCCCTTTATCCAAGACTATCCCATGAGGACGAGCTGCAAGGCGAAAGTAATTCCATTTCCAACCAGAAGCGTATCCTTGAAACCTACGCAAAGCAGAACGGCTTTTCCAATCTGCGCTGGTACACGGACGATGGCTATTCTGGTGCGAACTTCCAAAGACCGGGCTTTCAATCCATGCTTGCGGACATTGAAGCCGGGAAAGTGGCTACCGTTATCGTAAAGGATATGTCACGGTTAGGGCGAAACTACCTGCAGGTGGGAATGTATACCGAGATGATTTTCCCACAAAAAGGAGTCCGCTTTATCGCCATCAACGATGGAGTAGACAGCGCACAGGGCGACAATGATTTTGCCCCTCTGCGGAACATTTTCAACGAATGGCTGGTGAGAGATACGAGTAAGAAAATCAAAGCTGTAAAACGGTCAAAAGGCATGAGCGGCAAGCCTGTTACGAGCAAACCCGTGTACGGCTACCTCATGGACGAGGACGAAAACTTCATTATTGACGAGGAAGCCGCACCCGTGGTCAAGCAGATATACCGTCTGTGCCTTGCCGGGAACGGTCCGACCAAGATAGCCCGTATGCTGACCGAGCAGGAAATCCCAACGCCGGGAACGCTGGAATACCGCAGGACGGGCAGCACACGCCGCTATCACCCCGGCTATGAGTGCAAATGGGCGACAAATACCGTGGTGCATATCCTTGAAAACCGGGAGTACATGGGCTGTTTGGTGAACTTCAAGACGGAGAAACCGTCCTACAAGACCAAGCACAGCATAGAAAATCCCATTGAGAAACAGGCAATTTTCGAGAACCACCATGAGCCTATCATCGACACCCAGACATGGGAGCGTGTGCAGGAATTACGCAAACAGCGCAAGCGTCCGAACCGCTATGATGAAGTGGGCTTGTTCTCTGGTATGCTCTTTTGCGCGGACTGCGGCAGCGTCATGTATCAGCAGCGTTACCAGACCGATAAGCGGAAACAGGACTGCTATATCTGCGGGAACTACAAGAAGCGCACCCATGACTGCACCGCACATTTTATCCGCACCGACCTTTTGACTGCGGGCGTTCTCTCCAATCTACGGAAAGTGACGAGCTATGCGGCAAAGCATGAAGCCCGGTTTATGAAGCTGCTGATCGAGCAGAACGAGGACGGCGGCAAACGCCGGAACGCCGCCAAGAAAAAGGAACTGGAAGCTGCCGAAAAGCGTATCGGTGAACTTTCCGCTATTTTCAAGCGGCTGTATGAGGACAGCGTAAGCGGTCGCATTTCTGACGAGCGTTTCACGGAGCTTTCGGCAGACTATGAAGCCGAACAGCAGGAATTGAAAGAGCGTGTTGCCAGAATACAGGCGGAGCTTTCCAAAGCACAGGAAGCTACCGTAAACGCAGAAAAGTTTATGAACATTGTCCGCAAGCACATGAACTTTGAAGAACTGACCCACACCCTCTTACGTGAGTTTGTAGAGAAAATCGTTGTGCATGAGTGCAGCTACGATGAAAACGGCACACGCAGACAGGATATTGAGATTTACTATTCTTTCGTCGGCAAGGTGGACTTGCCCGAATGACCGCCTGCCCTATCCGATACCAAAGACAAGTATCGGATAGGAAAGGCAAAATTTTTTACACTTCTATTACTTCTTTATCACACATAAGCAAAGAGCCAGGGCGTGAAGCAGTTCATGGCTAATTAAAGGGAACAAAAAAGAAAGGAAAACCAATCCAGACGGTATCAGCGGCAGGATACAAGAATAAATTGTGATTTCACAAGATTGGTGCTATAATAAGAGAAAAGTTCC
>OGXG01000980.1_pt1 | contig 14822 bp, 9 predicted proteins | sample 1576251 | NCBI WGS metagenome assembly OGXG01 (sample SAMEA3541533, study PRJEB24748) | human gut metagenome | biome: human gut; feature: human-associated habitat; material: faeces | place: China | collected 2012
ATCGGTGTATCTAATTTCCAGATCGGTGATATTGAAAATCTGATAAAAAACTGTGCCCTGTGATATTCTGGCGGACGTACAGCTCCTCATCTCTCGCCCGGACGATTTCTCCTTTCCTTCGGGCCATACGGCTGCGTCCTTCGCCTCGGTGACGGCTCTCTGGCTGGCCGGGAAGAAACAGTGGGCGTTGGCTGCACTGCCGCTGGGCGTTCTGATCGCTTTCTCGCGGATGTATCTCTTTGTCCATTACCCGACGGACATCATCGGCGGTGTACTGGTGGGCGTCGGCTGCGGATGGATAGGGGCGAAGCTGGTGGAAATGTTTTGGCAGAAGAACTTTGCAAAGAGTGATTTATGAAGAGAGGCCCTGCATCGAGAGGATGCAGGGCATATTATTGAAGTGGACCGTGCAAAAATGTGCAGACGGGCAAAACAAAGCTCAATGACAAATCAATCACCGGTTTTATGGCAGGCTGGAAGATAACCTGCCCACCTTGTTCGGGTTCTGTTCCATCGCCATCGGCGTCAATTCCATCATCAAGGCATCCGGCATGACGGCCGTGGTGCTGGCCATCCTGGTGGGCTTCGCCATCGGCCACAGCCTGCATCTGGAACAATGGACCAGCAAGTTCTTCCACAAGCTGGTGCGCACTCTCCATCTCGGCGGTGGCCCTGTTCTGCTGCAGCGGCTTCGGCTGGTACAGCACCCTGACCGAGGGCATCACCGGCGATCCCTCACTGCTGATGTCCAAAGCCGTGCTGGACTGCTTCACGGCCATGATCTTTGCCTCCACGCTGGGGCAGCCATCTGCGCTATCCCGCTGCCCCAGGTGGTCATCCTGCTCCTTGTGTTCGGAGTGGGCAAACTGCTGGCCGGTGTGCTGACCCCACCATGTTTGCGGACCTGTCCGCCTTCGGCGGCATTTTGACCATGGCGGCGGGCTTCCGAGTGTCTAAGATCAAATCCGTCCCGCTGGTGGACCTGATGCCTGCACTCATCCTTGTGATGCCGTTCAGCGCACTTTGGTCGAGCCTGATGCAATAAATCTCATATCACCATACAACAGATCACCTTCTTGGTATTGCTCTCTGCGGTGCAGCCGAGAAGGTGGTCTGTATTGCTATAGTATGCTGGGTATTTTTCCGATAAGTCCTACTATCACCGCTTTACTGCAATAAAATTTACAAAATTCACATCTTTAAGCGTTGGAGCGAGATATTTGTATATCTTAGCCGCCAATGAAGCAGCTGGAAGCCGCGATTTTCAGTTTCCTGCGCTTAAGATGAAAGCTCTTGGTATCAAAGAGCGAACCGCCCGCAAGTACATCAAAGAGCTTGTAGATGCTGGCTTCATTGAGCTTGTCCGGTCTGGACGAAATACACGAACGCCAAACGACTACCGCTTTTCTTTTCATTGGTTAGAGACTCCCTAACCAAACCGATATAGATGGCAACATATTGTATATAAGTGTAGTTTCCGCACAGTGCGCCCAATTTTTCAATTAACGTACCATCGCAAAATCGCAATGCAAAATTTGCCGCACAGGGTCGGTGTAGCGCGATTTCAACTGTGCAAATCCAGCGTGCACAAGCGATTTATGAGTGCCGATTCTGCACCGCCAAAATGTTCTCATCTCTGGCTTTCCTCAGCCAGCCAAAATTTCAGAGCGCTCCATCTTGTGTTTCAGGGTGGCAGCGCTCTTTTTATGCCCTCCTGCAAAATTTTCATCATCACTATATAGCCCACCGGTCTTTTGTGAGTTCACATCAAAAATGGTTGGCGGGTTCTTGCTCCTGCAAGCGAGGTCCTGTTTCCTAAAATTTTTCCGGATTTGTCGCGTTTTTGTCGCATTCTCCGGCCCATTTTCAGCATATAAAAACAGAAAAGCCCACGATTTGCGCCGCGTTTTTTACGGTCAATCGTGGGTTTTTCTTTGGTGCGCTCGAGGGAACTCGAATCCATGGCCCTCTGATTAAAAGAGCCCACCGGGCAGAACACTCTGATTTTAAAAGTTTCGAGTTTTCGTTGTTTTTGTGCAAAACATCGTGATTTTTCGCCCGGCAATTTCTACACTCTTTGTCGTATTTTGCAAGTCAGAGTGCCCATTGCATCCCTTGAAACCGTGCAAAAACAGTGCAGAAACCGTGCACTTACTCTTGGACAAATAAAAAATGATGATTTTTGATCCATGACTTGGTGGCGATTTGAGTGACCACAGAGGTAAATTTGATACACGGAAAGAAGAATGCCCACTCGTCTGAGGAGTTCTCAGGGGAGTGGGCATTTTCACACAAGTGGTTAATATAATTTCGATTATGATAATTCAAATTATATTAAGACGTTCCATGGGCTGTAACAGCTTCACCGCTTGGTTTTCAAAAACCACCTGTTGATAGCGGTGTTACTTCTTCACAAATTGGTATACGCCATATTCTGGTGACGTCACCAATCCATGCTTGATAAGATTCTTGATGATAGAGGATGCACGCGATTTCTGAACGCCATATAGCTGTGCAACGTTTATGCTGCGGAACTGATATTGATACCGATATCTCTTGAAAAGTTCAAGCGTCCGTTCTTTTGTACTTGCAGTCAGCCTGGTATTATCCAGCCTTTTGCAAAGTTCACTCACTTCGGCATCCGTACTCATTCCGTGGAGCACTGTAGAAGTTTCCGCACTTTCCGCAGAGGTTTCCGCACTTTCCTCACCACTTGCCACACTTTCCATACTGACCTGTGCCGGAGTCGCTACACTTCTATTCGGCAGTGTGACGATAAAGAAATCCGAATCCGAGTAGAAGGTCGGCTTCTGGGCTACTTCCACATAAGAGTTCAGGATGCGGTCAATGCCGCTGCCACGGCGCTCCATAAAGCCAAGCCGTGAGAACACATCTGAGATCACCTGATTGCGCCGCATAGACGGAATGTGCCGGATATCCATGTCCTGCACCCTGCGGCCATTCATCATACCGCCCGGTGAAGTGATCTCCAGTCGGTCATCGAACACTTCTACATGAATCTCCGAACCAAGAATCTGATAATTCCGATGGATCAGCGCATTGACCAGCACCTCACGAACGGCCTTATACGGGTAGTCACTGCGTTCTTCGCGGGTCATACCACGGATACTCCACGGGTTTTTGCTGTTGTTGCGAACAAAATCTTCCGCATTTTGCAGCAGCGTGATCAGACTTGCACCCTGAAATTCCTTGTCATCCAGAGCATCTTCTTCAATGCTGCCCTTGTAGTTGCCTTTCCAGCGCGTGCAGAAAATACGGGATTGTTTCAGAACGCCTTGATCGCAAAGCAGCAGGCCGCCATTCGTGATTTGTCCATCATCTGTTACCAATCCTGCGGAGGGCAAGTCTTTTTCAAGGTCGAAATCCTCTTTTTTCAGATTCTTAAACGTCGCGGCCAGCAGTGTAAAACTGACATCACCCACTCGATAAGAACTGGGCAGGGCATCAAAGGTCTGGTTCATACCTTGTAGGATCAGCTCGTTCAGTTCCCGTGAAGTGGCTTCTTCGGACTGGTCGCCATGCCGCACATAGGCCGTATGGGAACCGTCAAAGGCATAATAATATGGATACGCCGGGCCGTCCTGTACTTCCAAATCAACGCAGGACTTGCCCTCTATTTCGACCTCCCGCACCCGATAGCGCGGCGTAGGGTCAATGCGGACTTTGATAAGTTCCGTCAATCTGCTCACCACAGCCTGCGGATTTTCCAATCCTACGACCTCACGCGGCTCATTCTTTACGCCAAAAATCAGGTGTCCGCCCTCGGTATTGGCAAATGCCGACACGGATTTCAGCCAGCTGCGCGGCTTTTTCTCTTCAAGGCGTTCCTTGTAATCAACATGAGAGGCTTCAATGTAATGGTCGAGGGGGAAAGGCATGGTATCACCTGCTCGCTTCTTAATCTTTAGCGTTTGTAAATTCATTATACCTTATTTGAAGGCCAAATTCAAAACTTTTTATCTGTTTAGTACCTGCTGAGCTTTTCCTGCCTGAGCAACGATTGATTTTCCGACCTGATTAGAGTATCATTAAAATGAATTGTTGTGTCTTGTCGTTGAAAGTTAATTTTCGCTTTAGTCAGTCGATTGCGGGGACTCTTCTATGAAAATTCTGGATAATATCAACCATACTGTTCGGGAAGATTTACAGGATACTATGCAGAAAGGGAGCCGCGTGTCCATTGCTGCGGCCTGTTTTTCCATTTATGCGTATCAGGAATTAAAGAAACAGTTGGAAGAAATCGCGGAACTACGCTTTATTTTTACTTCACCAACCTTTGTGCAGGAAAACACGCCAAAAGAGCGGCGAGAGTTCTATATTCCGAAATTGACCCGCGAAAAGAGCCTTTACGGCACAGAATTTGAGGTTCGCTTGCGGAATGAACTCACTCAAAAAGCACTGGCGAAAGAATGTGCCGACTGGGTGCGACGGAAAGTAAAATTTCGTTCCAATGTCAGTGGAGAGCAAATGCCCGGTTTCATGACGGTTGGTGAAAGTTCCTATATGCCAATCAGTGGGTTTACAACGGTCGACCTTGGTTGTGAACGCGGAAACAACGCATACTACCCTGTTCAGCGAACCGAAGCCTTTGAAAACGGCCGTTACTTTTTGTCGCTGTTTGATGAAATCTGGAATGATTCTTCCCGACTTCAGGATGTTACAGACATTGTATTGCAAAGCATCAGCACAGCGTATCGAGAAAACAGCCCGGACTTTATCTATTTCTTCACCCTCTACAATATTTTCAGTGAATTTTTGGAGGATGTGTCAGAAGATAATCTCCCAAATGAAGCTACAGGCTTCAAGCAGAGTAAAATCTGGAATATGCTCTATGATTTTCAGCGAGATGCAGCGTTGGCCATTATCCACAAGCTGGAACAGTATAACGGCTGCATTCTTGCAGACAGCGTGGGCCTTGGCAAGACGTTCACTGCACTGGCTGTAATCAAGTACTATGAAAATCGCAACAAATCCGTTTTGGTACTCTGTCCCAAAAAGTTGGCAGCAAATTGGAACATCTATAAAGGCAACTACGTCAACAATCCACTGGTAGAAGACCGTTTCCGTTACGATGTGTTGTACCATACAGATTTGAGCCGTTCCGGCGGAACCTCTAACGGTATTGACCTTGCTGCACTTAACTGGGGGAACTTTGATCTTGTTGTGATTGATGAAAGCCACAATTTCCGCAATGGCAGTAATACCTCTACTGATGAGAAAGAAAACCGTTACACAAAATTGATGAATCGCGTGATTCGTTCTGGGGTGCGCACCAAGGTGCTGATGCTTTCGGCAACACCCGTAAATAATCGTTTTGTGGATTTGAAAAATCAACTTGCGCTTGCCTATGAGGGAGATGCCGGAAAAATCAATGAAAAGCTGAACACTTCGTCTCCGATTGATGAAATTTTCCGGCAGGCGCAAAAGGCTTTCAATACATGGAGCAAGCTTCCTGTCACAGAGCGTACCACAAATGCGCTGCTTGCGGCACTGGACTTCGATTTCTTTGAGGTGCTGGACAGTGTGACGATTGCACGTTCTCGCCGACATATCGAAAAATACTATAATATTTCTGATGTTGGTACTTTCCCGGAACGGTTGAAGCCAATCTCTGTGCAGCCATGCCTGACAAGCCTTGATAATGCAATCAACTACCAACAGATTTATAGTGTACTGGATTCGCTGACGCTGCACATTTACACACCAACCAGCTTTATTCTGTCCTCTCGGATCTCCAAATACATCGACCCCAGCCAGCATGGAAAGGGACTGACGCAGGCAGGCCGTGAAGAGGGAATCCGCCGTCTGATGAGCATTAACCTGCTCAAACGGCTGGAAAGTTCTGTTTATGCGTTCCGGCTGACGATTGACCGAATCAGTAAACTGATTGAAGATACCATGCAATCGGTACGTTCATATCAAAATGGCAGCCGTGTGCTGGAGCTGAACGACATTTCCGATGCAACCGATTGGGACGATGATGACCAGAACAACGACATTTTTACAGTCGGCCGCAAAGTAAAGATTGATCTTGCGGATATGGATCATGTTTCGTGGCTGCATGATCTGGAAAAGGATGCTGAAAATCTGGAGCTTCTTTCCCTGATGGTGCAGGATATCACCCCTGCATACGATGCCAAGCTGCAAGAATTGCTGCGCCTGATTGACGAAAAGCAAAGGCATCCCATCAATCCCGGCAACCGGAAAATCATTATTTTTACTGCGTTTTCAGATACTGCTGACTATCTGTATCAGAATATTTCCGGCTATGTAAAGCAAAAGTTTGGGCTGAACACTGCCGAAATCACCGGCAGCGTGGATGGTAAAACAACCATTCCCAAACTCAGTGGTGATCTGAATACAGTTCTCACCTGCTTTTCGCCCATTTCCAAGCGGCGGGACAGCCTGCCGAACGCGAATCAGGCGGATATTGATTTGCTGATTGCCACCGACTGCATTTCAGAGGGCCAGAACTTGCAGGACTGTGATTATCTGATCAACTATGATATTCACTGGAATCCTGTGCGCATTATCCAGCGTTTTGGCCGCATTGACCGCATCGGAAGCCAGAATCGCTGCATCCAGTTGGTCAACTTCTGGCCGGATGTGGATTTGGATGAGTACATCAACCTGAAAGGCCGCGTGGAAACCCGGATGAAGCTGACGGTCATGACTTCCACAGGGGATGATAACCTCATCAGCCCGGAAGAAAAAGGCGATTTGGAATATCGCAGTGCACAGCTCAAACGGCTGAAAAACGAGGTGGTCGATCTGGAAGAAATGTCGGGCGGCATTTCCATTATGGACTTGGGATTGAACGAGTTCCGGTTGGACTTGCTGGACTATATGAAGAAACACGATGATGTGGAGCATACGCCGCTTGGGATGCACGCAATTGTTGCATCTACGCCCGATGCACCTCCGGGTGTAATCTTTGTTCTGAAAAACATCAACAATGAGATCAATGTGGATCAGCAAAACCGTCTGCATCCATTCTACATGGTTTATATTGGGCAGGATGGCTCGACTGTCTGCGATTATCTTTCTCCGAAAGAGCTGCTGGATCGTCTGCGGTTGCTCTGCAAAGGCAAAACCGAACCCGACCAGAGCCTTTGCCAACAGTTCAATCAGGCCACGGACGATGGAAAGAATATGTCGGCCTATTCCGAATTGCTGAGCGAGGCCATCCGTTCCATTCTGGATGCAAAGGAAGAGAGCGACATTGACAGTCTGTTCAAGATGGGCGGTACGACGGCCCTGCTTTCTTCGATTTCCGGGCTGGATGACTTTGAACTGATCTGCTTCCTTGTGGTACAATAAGAGGTGAGATCAATGCTGGGCTTTCCACCCTCCACGGAGTTTAACAAACGGATTCCGAAACAGAAGTTCTATGAAAATGCTGCCGTTCCAGCGGCAGTCAAGCGATTGTTTGCAGACCAGCTGCGCTGTATCTACTGGCGCAACAAGCTGGCGGTGTCCACCTTGAATCTCACTGCCGGAGAGCGGGTGACAGAGATCGAGATTTTCGAGCTGTGTCTGACCGGGCCAAAACTGGATGAAGCTGTTCTGCGCCAAATCGACAGTGAAATCCTCTATCACATTCTGTTTGTTCTTTCTTATGAGAATAAAGTGCAGGCTTGGATCGGCTGTAAAGATACATCTGCGAACAGCAGTGCCAAGGTGAGCCGTTATCTGCATACAGACTGGATGCCAGAAACAGAATTGTCCCTTGCGATAAGCGGCCTGAGCTTAGAGGCGGTTTACGATGGACTGGTGCGGCAGATTGCCCAATTGCAGGGTGAAAGCTGGAGTGCCGCATACAGCATTGCGGAGAACATCCAACGCTCTGCGGAACGTGAAAAACTGCAAAAGCAGATTGCGGCGTTGGAGAATAAGATTCGGAAAGAAAAACAGTTCAATCGTCAGGTGGAGATGAACGCAGAACTGAAACAACTAAAAAAGAATCTGGAACAACTTACAAAGGAGGAGTTATAAGATGGATAACAATCTTTCATCGGTTCATACCGCCGCTGAAATAGCAGATATGCTGTTAACGATTGACGATATTCAGATGATTTTGCGAACAGCTCCATTTGATGAAGATACTGCTCGCCAAAAGATTTGTGAAACAAACGCAAAGCATCCAGATAATAAAATGATTTGGAATCTGCTTCATGCAAATGTTCCTTCTGGTGTTTCAATTCAACAAGCGTCAAAAGAAAATCTATATCAAGATTTGCAGTGGAAAGCATATTATCTCGAAGCAAAAATCCTTGGAAAGTCTGTCGATGAAATGCGAAAGGAATGGCAAAATAGGTGAAACAGGAATATCTATTCGTTGAAGATACCCACAAAGCAGAAGTTGAATCTTATAGGCCGGAAAATGTTCGTTGTTCAATTCAAAACATAGAAGATTCCTCTTGCTGGATTGCTGTCTATGAGGCTTCTGGTGAAAATTTTCAAAGCGCAAAAACATTATCAAAAACCAATGGTTATATTACATCAAAATTCAATCCGACAATTTTGACAAACGAGAGTGCCGCATATTTTAACAAATCTCTTTATCCGTACTTTAATGAGTTTGAAAGAAAATTGCGGAAACTTTTATACTTAAAAAGTGCTTTGCAACATGATGCTACCGCTTCTCAAAATATCAAGGAGTTAGAGAGCAAAGATCTTGGCACGATTTTTGAACTGCTTTTCACAGATACTCAATTTATAAAAGATGTCAAAAAAAGCATCAATGAAAAATCATGGCAATTTACAAGAGATGAGATTATAAACACTATCAACCAGCTTTCCGAAAGCACCTTATGGGATTCTCTAATCGGCCACGAAACTATTTCTATTCTGCGAAGCGACTTTATTCGGGTGAAAAATTATCGAAACGATGTTATGCACGCACATAATATGGATGCGGCTTCTTATACTTCAGCACTAGGTGTAATCAAAAAGATAAATGACCAGTTGGACGACGAGTTAAATAAACTTGTTAAATCCCCAGAAAAAGAAGAAGCGAATGATACACAGTCTTTTAACTCCACTCTAAACCAAGCTCTTAGAGACCATGAAACGGCTATGGCAATATCCGTTAATGTGCCGCATTCTCCGTATGAGAAGATTTTTCACGATATTGCGTCGCAGGCTGAAATTTCGCCTACCATTCGAGATATGCAAGCTGAGATTGCTCAAAAATCTGCGTCGTCAATATATGCCGAATTGGCAAAGACTATTGAAGAAGCCTCACAAAAAATGCCAGCCTACATAAAATTGGTGCAAACATTAAGTTCTCCCGAAATCAAGGAGCAATATCAAAACATCCTCCGTATTCTTGAAGCTCAACATGGTGAACTTTCAAAGCCTCAAGATGATTTGGAGAAAAATATTGGTGAAACTCCTCCCATAGAAGAAAGTGAGAATCCGAATGAACAAGCTGAAAATGCAGACCCCCAACCTGACAGCCCAGAACATTGATAAAATCGCCGCGCTTTTCCCCAACTGCATCACAGAAATGCTGGATGCGGAAAAAAGTACTCCCGACCGCAAGGTTTACAAGCGCGGTATCAACTTTGAACTGCTGAAGCAGATGCTCTCGCCGGACGTTGTAGACGGAGATGAAGCATACGAGTTTACATGGGTGGGCAAAAAGGCATCCATTGTGGAAGCCAACAAGCCCATTCGCAAGACCCTGCGCCCCTGCCCGGAAGAAAGCAAGAACTGGGATGATACCGAGAATCTCTACATCGAGGGTGACAATCTGGAAGTACTCAAGCTGTTGCAGGAGAGCTATCTGGGCAAGGTCAAAATGATCTACATTGACCCGCCGTATAATACGGGAACGGATAATTTTGTTTATCCTGATGATTTTACTATGGAGACTTCTGAATATGAAGATGGTATAGGGCTACGAGATAATGACGGTAATAAACTTTTTAAAGAAAACACAAGATCCAACCCACGTTTTCACTCGGACTGGTGCTCTATGCTTTACGCCAGATTGCTGGTATCCCGAAATTTTCTTTCAGAAGATGGTGTGATTTTTATTTCCATTGATGATAATGAGGTCTCGGCACTAAAATCAATTTGCGATGAAATATTTGGCGCTTCTAATTTTGTTGCGGAACTAGTGTGGGAAAAGAAAAAGAAGGGGTCGTTTCTTTCAAATTCTATCACAAATGTTAAAGAATACATCGTCGTATATTGCAAAGACGCCGATTCTTTTGAGGGCCTAATCGGCGAAATTAAGACAAACACAGAAACATATCCTTGTATAAATGCAGTTAATAAACGAGAGTTACGAACGATTCCTTCTGGCATTATCAGCAAATATAAAGAAAAAAATTTCTTTTTGCCTAAAGGAACTGAAATAAGTGATACGACCATGAGTATTGTCCTTCATTCTGATTTGGTTATAAAAAACAGTATGTTGGCACAAGACTTGGTTTTGGAAGGAAATTGGCGTTATTCGCAAAGCGCAATGACACAGTACGCAAAGAAAAAAGAGTTGTATATTACAAGAGACCTTTATTTGCGTAGAATTGTTAATGAAACACGATATAAAACCTTAAAAGATTGGTTGCCGCGTGTTGGAGATGATTCAGATGTATCGTATAATGCACCGATTGATTTGAATAATCTGAACCGTTCTGGATGGGGCTCAAACGAAGATGCAGACGAGGAATTGCGACTTATCTTTGGCGTTCAAAAAATACTTGATTATCCAAAACCGACACGATTGATTGAGAAGTTATTGGCATCATACAGAAATACAAAAGACTGTATTTGTCTTGATTTCTTCTCAGGTTCAGCAACGACAGCAAATGCTGTTATGCAGTTGAACGCTAAAGATGGCGGCCACCGTAAGTTTATCATGGTACAGTTACCGGAGCCTTGTGACGAAGATGGTGAAGCTTATAAAGCGGGATATAAGAATATTTGCGAAATTGGTAAAGAACGTATTCGCAGAGCTGGCGAAAAAATCAAGCAGGAAGATGATTGCTGGAAGTGCGTTCCTCTGAACCGCATGGATGGCTCTAAGCCGGGCGATGATACCACTGCTAAAATTGTAAAAACGATTGACGCTGGAGATGGAAAGCCGCCGATTGAAATGGTGGATATCAGCAAGAATCCAGATGTGGGCTTCCGTGTTTTCAAGCTGGACGATACCAATATGAAGGACGTCTATTATTCTGCCGAAGAATACTCCCAGACCAACCTTGAAGATTTGGAAAGCAACATCAAGGAGGACCGCACCGACCTTGATTTGCTGTTTGGCTGTCTGCTGGATTGGGGCCTGCCGCTGTCCATGCCGTATCGGTCTGAGAAAATCGACAACTGCACTGTCCATACCTACGCACCCGGCGATGCTGCGCTGAATGTTCCCGATGCCCTGGTTGCCTGCTTTGATAATAATGTGCCGGAAAATGTTATCAAGGAAATCGCCAAGCGCAAGCCGCGCCGTGCAGTGTTCCGGGATTCTTCCTTTGCCAGCAGCCCGGAAAAGATCAATGTGTTTGAGATTTTCAAGCTGTATGCACAGGATACCGATGTCAAGGTGATTTGAGGGAGAACAGCAGATGAAACTTCAATTCAAACACCAGAAATTTCAGGCAGATGCCGCAAAAGCCGTGGTGGACGTCTTTGCGGGTCAGCCCTACCTGACTACGAATTACCGCATCGACAACGGCAGCGGCATTTACCAGACCGATATGGAAACAAGCTTCACAGGCTGGCGCAATGAACATATTGTACCAGAGCTGAGCGACAGTATTATTCTGGAGCACCTGCAAAAAATCCAACGCACCAACCAGATTGAGCCGTCCAAGCAGTTGGAGGGACACTATAACCTTACCATTGAGATGGAAACAGGTGTCGGCAAAACCTACACCTATATCAAGACCATGTATGAGCTGAACAAGCATTACGGCTGGAGTAAGTTTATCGTGGTCGTGCCCAGTGTTGCCATCCGTGAGGGCGTGTATAAATCGTTTGAGGTCACACAGGATCACTTTGCAGAGGAGTACGGCAAGAAGATCCGCTTCTTTATCTACAACTCCGCACAGTTGACGGAAATTGACCGCTTTGCCTCGGATAGTTCCATCAATGCCATGATCATCAATTCGCAGGCGTTCAATGCCAAAGGCAAAGATGCCCGCCGTATTTATATGAAGCTGGACGAGTTCCGTTCCCGTCGGCCCATTGACATTATTGCAAAGACGAACCCGATCCTGATTATTGATGAGCCGCAGTCGGTAGAGGGCAAGCAGACCAAAGAGCGGATGAAAGAGTTCAACCCGATGATCACCCTGCGCTACTCGGCTACCCACCGTGCAGACAGCATCTACAACATGGTCTACCGGCTGGATGCGATGGAAGCCTATAATAAGCGTCTGGTCAAGAAAATCGTGGTCAAAGGCATTACGGAATCCGGCAGTACCGCTACGGATGGGTTTGTCTATCTGGAAAGCATCAATCTTTCCAAGGCAGACCCTACGGCAACGATTCAGTTCGACTGCAAGGGAAAATCCGGCCTGCGCAAAGTAACGCGCACCGTTGGGCTGAAATTCAACCTCTATGACTACTCCGGCAATCTGGACGAATACAAGGATGGCTATGTGGTGAAAGAGATTGATGGCCGTGATAACCACATTGAATTTCTGAATGGTGTCCGATTGTTTGCCGGAGATGTGGTCGGCAAGGTGGACGAGGACCAGCTGCGCCGCATCCAGATTCGGGAAACGATCCTTTCGCATCTTGAGCGGGAACGCCAGCTGTTCCACAAGGGCATTAAAGTGCTGAGCCTGTTCTTTATTGACGAGGTGGACAAGTACAAGTGCTACGATGCCGCAGGCCGGCCTTACAACGGTATTTATGCAGAGATGTTTGAGCAGGAGTACGAGGATATTGTCGGCCAGATGCAGCTTTCGCTGGGCGAGGATGATTACATCCGCTACCTGAAAGCAATTTCTGCACACGATACCCATGCGGGTTATTTTTCGGTGGATAAGAAAGGCCATTTTGTCAATCAGGTTGCAGGCGATGACAAGCGGGAGAAAACCTCCAATGACATCAGTGCCTATGACCTGATTATGAAAAACAAGGAGCTTCTTCTTGACCGGGACCCCAAGCGTTCCCCTGTGCGCTTTATCTTCTCACACTCTGCCCTCCGGGAAGGATGGGATAACCCGAACGTGTTCCAGATCTGCACCCTGAAACAGAGCAGCAGTGAAGTCCGCAAACGGCAGGAGGTTGGCCGCGGCCTGCGTCTGTGCGTCAACCAGAACGGCGAACGCATGGATGCGAATGTTCTGGGCAACGATGTGCATAACATCAATATCCTGACTGTCATTGCCAGCGAAAGTTATGACAGCTTCGCCAAAGGCTTGCAAAGCGAACTGGCCGAAGCAGTTGCAAACCGCCCCAGAAAGGTGGATGCAGCCTTGTTTGTTGGCAGAGTTCTTACGGATACAAACGGCAACGAACAGATTGTGGATACAGATACCGCCGCTGCCATCTACTTTGATCTGGTACAGAATGGCTATGTGGACCGCCATGGTGCGCTGACGGATAAGTACTATGCCGACCATGCAAACCATGCGGTGCAGGTGGCAGAAGAAGTTGCAGACTGTGCAGCATCGGCCATTGATTTGTTGGATTCTGTTTACAGCGATAAGGTCATGCTGCCTGAAAATGCACGTTCCAACAATGTGGAATTAAAAATCGACCCGGACAAGCTGGCCATGCCGGAGTTCAAGGCCCTTTGGAACAAAATCAGCCCGAAATCGGTTTATGTGGTGGATTTTGACACAGATGAGCTGGTGCAAAAGTCCATTCGCTCGCTCAACCGCAATCTGAACGTATCAAAGATTTACTTCAAAGTAGAATCCGGTGAAATGACGGAGATCAAATCCAAGGATTCTCTGTTAGATGGCTCTGCTTTCGCAAAAGCGGATCAGCATAAATATGACCCACAGACCAAAATTCACGCCAGCCAGAGCGTCAAGTATGACCTGATTGGCAAGCTGGTGGCTGAAACCAAGCTGACCCGCAAGGCGATTGTACAGATTCTGGTCGGCATTGAAAAAGCGGTGTTCGATCAGTTCAAGGATAACCCGGAAGAGTTCATTCTGAAAGCAGCTGCCCTCATCAATGACGAAAAGGCAACGGCCATCATCCAGCATATCACCTACAATATTCTGGATGAACATTACGATACGGACATTTTCACTGAGCCGACCTTGAAGGGAAAACTCGGTACGAACGTCATGAAAGTACAGCGGCATCTGTATGACCATCTGATTTACGATTCAAGCAACGAGCGTGATTTTGCCGCCGACCTCGATACGAACCGTGATGTGGCAGTCTATGTAAAGCTGCCAGATGGATTCTATATTTCCACACCTGTTGGAAAATACAATCCCGATTGGGCGATTGCGTTCTATGAGGGCACAGTCAAGCACATCTACTTTGTTGCTGAAACCAAAGGTACACTGGATTCCATGAAGCTCAATCACATCACCCCGGTAGAACAGGCGAAAATTGATTGTGCCCGTGCACATTTCAAGGCACTGAACGATGAAAACGTGGTGTACGATGTGGTGAGTGACTATCAGACATTGCTGAACGCAGTTATGAAATAATAAACCAAAAGAAATAATACGGTGCTGCTGTGCAGCATTCCCCAAAACGGTAAGGTTCTATTGTGAACTTTGCCGTTTTTCTTTTTGTCCAAAATTGTATTCCAAAGCGGCCCTATAGATTCATATTGGTGTAAGAAGTTTTCCAAACAAAATTTGAAAATC
>OGXG01000999.1_pt1 | contig 14675 bp, 18 predicted proteins | sample 1576251 | NCBI WGS metagenome assembly OGXG01 (sample SAMEA3541533, study PRJEB24748) | human gut metagenome | biome: human gut; feature: human-associated habitat; material: faeces | place: China | collected 2012
GTGAAAGTCAAACCTTCTTTCATCTTGGTTCATTCTCATATCACCCTATATCATTGTACATTTCGGGTTGGATTATGAAAATGTAATGAAATATGATGTAAGGTGGTATTTTATTTCCGCTATGTTTTCTTGAACCTTGAAAACACAAACATCCATTCATTCATTGACATTATTTTTTCTCTGTGTTATACTGTTATACACAACAGCATAACAGTTAAAACACACGGAGGATGCAGAAATGAAACTGATTATTTCAAATGTATCTGGCGTCCCCATATACGAGCAGATTAAACAGCAGATCAAGGCGGCTATTTTATCTGGCGAGCTTCAAGCCGAAGAAACTTTGCCCTCCCTTAGAACACTTGCCAAAGACTTAAAGATCAGCGTCTTAACAGTGACAAAGGCATACACAGAATTAGAGCAAGAGGGCTTTGTTAAAAATGTGCAGGGGCGTGGATGTTTCGTAATGGGGTCTGGTTCAGAACTGATTAAGGAGCAGCTTATTTGCAAAGTAGAAAACAATCTCACCGAAGCAATAAAAGCTGCAAGAATGGCAAATCTATCCACAGAGGAATTACATCGCCTTTTGGACATTTTAACGGAGGTAAAAACAGATGACTAATTATTTAGAGGTAACGAATCTTTCAAAATCTTTTGATTCTTTTCAACTTCACAATATCAGCTTTACTTTGCCAAAGGGATATATTATGGGCTTGATCGGCCCGAATGGTTCTGGCAAAACAACGACAATCAAACTGATTTTGAATATGCTCAAGCGCACCGGCGGCACAGTCAAAGTGATGGGGCTGGATAATATCGCAGAAGAACAAAAAGTAAAATCAGAGCTGGGCGTTGTTTTCGATACAAATTATTTCAGTGATGATTGGAAAGTGTCGCAGGTTGAAAAATCCATTTCGGTATTTTATCCAAATTGGGACAGCCAGAAATTTGCGGATATGTTACGGAAATTTCACATTGCACCAACCAAAAAGGTAAAAGAACTTTCCAAAGGTATGCAGATGAAGTTAATGCTTGCCTGTGCGTTTTCATACGACGCCAAACTGCTGATCCTCGACGAGCCGACCAGTGGACTTGATCCGGTTTCCAGAGATGAACTTTTGAAAATTCTTTCAGAGTATATTGAAGATGGCGAGCATAGTGTTTTGTTCTCCACCCATATCACAGGCGATTTGGAGCGTGCAGCCGATTATATTACCTACATCAGTTATGGCGAGCTGTACTTTACTGGCAGCAAAGATGATTTTGTAGATATGTTCCGCATTGTAAAAGGTGGAATTGAGGAACTGTCCGATGATCTGAAAAATAAGGCGGCTGGTATTCGTACATTCCCTACGGGATTTGAGGCACTGATGAAAACCGAAGATATTAGCGGTTTCCCTAACCTGACCATTGAGCCTGCCACCATTGATGAAATTGTAGTGTTTACAAGCAAGAAAGGTGACGATTATGAGTAATATTTTGAAATCCACAAAATTAGATATTGCATTGGTAAAACCATATTTTAAGACGATTTGCTTTACCCTGCTTCTGCCGATTGTGTTTGCCGCAATCAATCGTTCTTTACTGACAGGGGTATCATTTGCTATGTGCTTTATTGCCATGACGACGGGATATACCTTTTCCATCACAGAAAAAAACAGTATGGATCGTCTGTTTGGTATTTTACCTGTTCGGAAAAGCGAGCTTGTGATCGGACGCTATGTTTTCGTCCTTGCAATGGGGCTTCTTTCCTTGATTATTTCTTTGATTGCACAGCCGCTTGTCTTGAAAGTGCTGGGTGAAACAGTTGGCGTATTTGATATTGTAACTGCCGCTATTGCAGGAGTATTCTTATTTGCACTCTATACCGTGTTCCAGATTCCGGGATATTACAAGTACGGCTCAATCAAAGGACGGGTATTTATGTATATTCCAGTGGCCGGTTTTTTGGTGACTTTACTTCTTCTCTCTAAAATGCCAGCTATCGGGAACTCAATTATTTCAGTCGTTGAATCTTCTCCGATACTTCTCGTTTTCCTTGCGGTTTTTGCTATTGTCGTGATGTATGCGGTTTCGATCTTCTTGTCCATTCGGATTATGAAGAACAAAGAAATGTGAGGTGATTGTATGGATTTCACAATTTTGGCAGTTGTGCTTTTGCTTGGTGTTGGCGTTCCTATCCGTAATAAACTCATACGGAAATATCGGGATAAGAAAAAGAATGATCGCAATTCGGAGTGAACAATATGGAGAAAACAGAGTTCATCCGCTGCCCAGTCTGCGGGAATAAAACACGCGACAAAATTCGGGAAGATACCGTACTTAAAAATTTTCCTCTCTTTTGTCCAAAATGTAAAAGTGAATGTCTAATCGACATTGAACAATTAGACTTACGATTAGCATTATGGGAATACCGTCGTTACTAATGACAGTATTCTGTTTGCTTTATGAGAAAATGCTCAATGCTGGAATGGGCAATAAATTTGAATTTGACAAGGAGATAATAATGATACCAATTTCTGATATTCTCATCCGCTCAATTAGTGGGTATGTGTTTATGGTTCCAGTCTTCGTACTGTATTTCTTGTGGCTCAAAAAATTGGGGAGAACACAAAGTTTTCTCCATACCGCTGCAGTGTTTGTTTTTGGTTATTATTTATTCGGACTTTTGACCGTCACAGGCATCGGCTTTACAAGCACAATGACCTTTCGCCCGAACATTTCTTGGACTCCATTTATCGGTATGATAACTGGGCCAATTGATACCATTCTGAATATTATTCTGTTTGTCCCGTTGGGATTTTTCCTGCCGCTGCTGTACAAGAAATATCATCACATGAAGACGGTTGCATTGACTGGCTTTCTGTTTTCTTTGGCTGTTGAAATTGTCCAGATGTTTGGCTGGGGTTCTTCCGACATCAATGACTTGATGACAAATACCGCTGGAGCCTGTATTGGATTTTTAGTTTATTGTCTGCTGTCAAGAATCTTGCCTGCCAATCTGAAAAAGCAACTTCAATCCAGCCGTGTCAATGCTGTGGCTGAAGTACTTCTCTTTGCTATTTGCACATTTGCCATTATGGTCACGGCTCAGACTTGGTTTGTCCATGATGTGCTGAATGTTCCATAAATTGTATCGGAAACAATCGGTCTCAGATATAAAAAAATAGTGTCTTCTGTTTGACACACCTGCAGACCGATTTTTCCGTATTGAACTTAGTCGCGTCAACGAAGCCACTACCTATGGAATTTCAATCTTTTCCTTCCTGTTATGCTTGGACAGATTGAATAATTCTCTTTGTGTTATATCTATTATTTTTAGGTAATAGTCCACAACGGCTTCTAACATGAAGGTACAAAAAATAAAAGTTGATCCTCAATCAACCCTATTATTGTACTCTTCAATTCATACTTTTCGATCTCAATGGTAGTATGGTTAGATAGACATCTGTTGCCGCTATCCCTTGGTAAGTTACCCGTTCAGCTTACCTACAAATTTAGAATACAATAAATGGCATCATTTGAACAGACTATATTTTTGGGATGAACTGTTCTACTATGAGAGCTTCGGTCTGTTTGCTGTGCTGATTCTGGTACAGTTGGCGGCCACCGGCGCAGCAGCGTTCCGCTTTTACTACAAACAAAGAAAAGGCTGAATAGAAAATAGGTATCATCAATCAAAAATATCATTGGAGGTATAACTTATGGAAAAAGAAACAATGGGAACTGTAATTTCAGTTATAAAACAATGGTGGTTAAAAGTGAATCGTAAACCTGCCCGCGTTCATGCGATGGATGGCGCAGCCTTTCCGCATACTATCAAGGTCAAATATACGATAGACGGTAAAGATTACATCTGCCGAAAATGGATTGGTGCAGGAAACAACGTTCCTGACAAGGGAACAACGATTAAAGTTACCTATTGGGAAGATAAGCCATCGAAAGCAAGAATTGAGCTCTAATCAATAAATTTATCAAAATATGGAGGTGATGATGTGATGGGACATTAGCTGTTTTTGATATTGAAGAATCCGGCAAGAAGATTGGTGAAAAGTTATTTCTGCTTCTTAACGAGGAACAAAAGAATGCTCTAATGCAATATATTTTGGAACAAGGAGTCAGTCATGGAACAGTATTCAATTCCTGTCACACTTTCTCCGCAGCAGAGAAGAATCCTCTTACAGAAATACAAGAAGGCGAGCTTTATCTATGTCTGGAACACCGCACTGTCAGGGTTAGGGAACGGATTATCAACTTGACAAGTAAGGAGTTTGATATACTGGCATTGCTCATTGCCAATCCCAAACGTGTTTTTACTTACGAACTGATTACCGATTTGGTTTGGAAAGAGGATTGTGATTTCTATTCGAGAAAAGCGATTCATAATCATATGAGTAAGTTGCGTAAGAAATTGCGTTTTGAACCGGATCTTCCAAACTACATTGAGAGTGTCGCCGGGATCGGCTATAAATTTGAACAACTATAATATGAGCCCACAAGGTGTCGGTTCCCCTTGTGGGCTTGCTTTTTGCAGCATATATTCTAAGGAGCAGAATATGTAGAAAATTGCGAATATAAAGAGTAAAAAGCGAATGTCTGCGGACTGATACAGGAAACATAATCGATATAATTTTCTCCCAAGGAGGTATCAAGCAGCCGATTCAGGCCCCTCCTTGATGGGAGGAAATGCCTATGCGTCTATGCAACACAGATCCGCAGATAAACTGCTTTACATTCAGTCACCTATACGTCGTAGTCCAGCTCGTATGGATTGTGGCGTTTTTGGTTTCGACAAAGTTTGAGCATTTTCGCTGTCAACCTCCCGGAAAAATTTCATACTGTTGCTTTGGCGCGCCTGTTCTTTGTACGGGCGCGCTTTTTTGTACCCTTTTTTTAATCAGAAAGAGACTTAGACCTTATCGCTGCCGCAGCCCACCCTCTGATTTCGATTTTTGCCATCAACTCAAACATCGAAATTGGAGGAAATTACTATGAAGAAAATCAATCTTCGGGATTATTACCCGTATTATACACAGGACATGATCGTTGAGGTGCCGGATGAAGTTGCTTTGTTGCTTCGGGAATATATGTTGTTGGAAGAAGCCTATCGGATTCGTACATACCGCTATAAAGCATTTTACTCTCTGGATCGAGACGAAGGTATTGAGCGTGAGATATTGCAAAAGCCTCTTAACCCGGCAGAAATTTGGGAACAGCGTCAAATGACGGAGTTGATTTATAAAGGTCTTTCCAAACTTCCGGTAAAGCAGCGCCAACGGATCTATGCACACTTTTTTCTTGGCATGAGCAAAGCAGATATTGCCAAAGCGGAAGGAACACACAAAAGCCGGATCACCCGTTCTATTGAAGCCGGATTGCGTAGTCTGGAAAAATATTTCAAAGAAATTTTATAACAGACGGCAACTTTGCCCCTAAAAATGTACTGAATAGTAGAGGGACATATTCGGTGGGACAAGCTGGACGGGTGTGGTAAGGAAGCATATACATCCTCCCACCCCAACTGCAATATCAATTTGTCTGCCATGCCCCTTGCTTGTTCCTTGACAACCGAATATACGCTGTTACAGGTACTTCATTCTGTGTTCCGAGCGGCAGATGGGGCGGCGCGGTGACAGGCAGCCTAAGGAGGTGATGAATCCAAGCTGTCCGAGCGATAAACGCAACCTACGAAACCGGCTGTGGCAAGCCGGACGCGATAACGACACAGATCATAATGGTACTTCTTCACAGCTTCCTAAAGACTTGGGGAGAGTTCCTGCGGCGTTTGCTTGCTCTGGCAAAGCGGCGGCGTATGTGGGACTATGATGCGGTGACGCTACCCGCAGCCTGTAACAGCCCCGTCCTTATAACAGAAGGACTTGCCGGGGTGCGTGGCAAATACGGCAGTAAAATCGAAATCAGATATAATGGGCCGGATTTATGTGTGCAATAACCATAGATCCGACCTATTCATGTGGTTTTGATAACACAGTTTTCAGAAGGGAGTTGATACTATGGAATTGAACACCATTGTCAGTGAAGTGGGTACGCTGGTAGACATTCGGGATGTCTCTGTCAACAAAGAACTTTCCCGTGATGAACGGATTGCAGAATTTGTTCAGCAGATAAAAAATCCATACCATTTTAAGTGTGGCCGTTTTACTGTACAGGCCAGCTTTTCTGCTGAAGGAGCTACCCTGGAAGAATGTATCAAGGGTATTTTACGATAGGCGCAATTTTAAGAAAGGGGCTGACTTTTCCGTAAAAGCATGGTAGAATAAGAATCGGAAAAGGAATTGAATATGGCATAACCACACTTCTTGAATTGCGGGGATTTTTCTGTGCAACGAAAGGAGTGTTTTTTTATGCAGGTTTACAAAGCGATTAAGTACATCCGTCTTTCTTATACGGATGATAAAACAGTAGAAAGTGACAGCGTTGCCAATCAGCGGCGCCTGATCGATGATTACATAGCCCGACACCCGGAAATTGAGGTTGTGGCAGAAAAAATTGACGATGGTTATAGTGGAGTTTTGTTTGATCGCCCGGCATTTCAGGAAATGATGCGGATGATCGAACAAGGCGAAGCTAACTGCGTGATTGTCAAAGACCTCTCCCGCTTAGGTCGTGAGTACATAGAAACAGGCCGTTATATGCGCAGAGTATTTCCAGCCTATGGAGTGCGTTTTATCGCAATTAACGATAATGTAGATACGGAAAATGACGCTGCCGATGATCTCACAGTTTCTGTCAAAAACATTATGAATGAGGCTTACTGTCGGGATATTTCCGTTAAGACACGGAGCGCCCTGGAAGTAAAACGGCGCAGCGGGGATTTTGTGGGTGCTTTTACCATCTATGGTTATGTGAAAGCCGGCGATAAACACAAGAGCCTGGAAGTAGACGAATATGCTGCCAATGTTGTGCGGGATATTTTCAGAAAACGGCTGGAAGGATTCAGCGCTTCCCATATAGCGGATGAACTGAACCGATTAGGAATTCTTTCACCGTTGGCGTATAAGCGCAATCACGGAATGCCTCATGCAAAAGGTGGCTATACAGACCGAAAGGATTGCAAATGGTCTGCAACTACAATCATCCGCATTTTACAAGATGAAACTTACACCGGAACACTGGTCCAGGGCAAGCAGACAACGCCCCATTTCAAATTAAAAGAGCGTGAGGACAAACCTTCTTCGGAATGGATTCGTGTGGAGGGAACCCATGAGGCAATCATACAAAAGCACGATTTTGATCTGGTGCAAAGGCTCCGCAGGATTGACACAAGGACTTCTCCCAAATCGGATAAGGTTTACCTGTTTTCCGGCATTTTGATCTGCGGCTGCTGTGGCTGCCGTATGACCCGCAAGACGAACCGCTATAAAGATAAAGAGTATCACTATTATTACTGCCCGACCGGCAAAAAGAATGGCTGCACATCGTCGGTCATGCTGAAAGAGTCGGATCTGATTGAATGTGTACAGGACAGTTTGAAAGGACATATTGAAAATGTTGCTTCTCTGGATGCCCTGCTGTCCAGTATCAGTCAAGAACGGATTAACCGGGAATTGGCGCAGGAATATGCCGCACAGATCAGAGTAAATGAGAAGCGTGTGGCACAGACCGAGGGCTTTAAGGCAAAACTCTATGAAAATCTGGTAAGTGGAATTCTGACAAAGGAAGAATTTCTCTCTTACAAGCGAAAATACAATGCAGATATTGAACTGTTCCAAAAAGCAATCGCTGAATGGAACGAAAAACTTACAGATGTATTAGAAAACCGAAGCGAACGAAACCGTTGGATCAACCATTTTATGAAATTTTCTACTATGGAGGATATTGACCGTCGGGCAGTCATGCAGCTTATCCGAAGCATACGGGTAATGGGTAAAGATGAACTGCATATTGAATTTAATTACCAGGATGAATATCAGAAAGCAATCTTTTTGGCAAAACAGATTGCTACAAAAAATGAAGAAAGGATGGTGGGTTAAATGGCAAGAAAAAGCAGAAAACAGACGGCAGTTCCTATGCCGGCACCATCTTTGTATGTACATGTGGCTCTGTATATCCGTCTTTCTGTGGAGGATAACAAAAAGCGAGGCTGCTCAGTAGAAAACCAAAAACTGGTACTGAATGACTTTCTTTCGGATAAACCGGACTTCGTTGTGTATGATACTTATATCGACAACGGAGCAACAGGGACAAATTTTCACCGCCCTGGATTTCAGCAAATGCTATCTGATATTGAAGCAGGCCACATTAACTGTGTGATTGTTAAGGATCTTTCCCGATTAGGGCGAAATTCTATTGACACAGGTTATTATATCGAACAATATTTTCATGCACATAATGTTCGGTTCATTGCTGTTACGGATCAGTTTGACACAGCGGATTCCGGAAATCTTCATGGTGGTATCATGCTGCCTTTGAAAAATATGATCAATGAAGCCTATGCTCTGGACATTGGACGAAAAATCAAAGCACAGGCGCGGCAGGCTATGAAAGATGGCGACTATATTGGTGCACGGGCACCTTACGGTTACAGGAAAGACCCTGATAATTGCCATAAACTTCTGGTTGATGAAAATACTGCCCCTGTGGTAAAACAGATTTTTGAATGGGCACATGAGCATGTGTCTCTGAACCGGATTGTCCGCAATCTAAATGAGATGGGGATTCCGGCACCGAGCCATTATAAAAAGGCTACTGGCGAGATTACCAGTCCGGGCCTGATCGGAAGCGGCAAATGGCAGACCCGTACAGTGATGAAAATTTTAGAAAGCGAAGCCTATACAGGCGATCTGGTGCAAGGAAAAACAAAGATTGTAGATCATCAGCAGGTCAAGGCTGGAGAAGATAATCTGATTATTGCCAAATGCACCCATGAACCGATCATTAGCTATGAATTGTTTAATGCAGTTCAGGAATACAGAAAACAGATCTGTGAAGAAAGCAAAGCAACTCCAAAACGCCCCTACACGCCAAACATTTTCAAAGGCAAAGTGTTCTGTGCTGATTGTGGCAGAAGCCTTCACCGGCAACGTGCCGAGCGCCGGAAAGGCCCCGATACTTATTGGTTCCACTGCCTTACAAACAGCCGGGTAGAAAAAGATAGCTGCAAAGGCGCAACGATGCAGGAAAAGGAACTGATTTCTACTGTTACGGCTATTCTTGAAAAAGAGCTGACAGTTGCGCTGGGAATGTCGCTGCCTCTCTTTCAGTTGGAGGCAAGACAAAAACAGGAAAAAGATAAGCTGAAAATTCAGATGTCGGCCAAACGGCAGGAAATTGAAAAAACACGCCGGCTGATCCGTGGTCTATATGAAAATATTGTGCAGGGTATTTTGACAAATGATGAATACTTTGAATTGAAGGCGGATTATGAATATGCTATCAAGGCTCTGTCTGGTGAGATTGAAGTATTTGAAAAATCTATGGACTCCCTGGACAACCAGCTTGCCCGATACCGTGCAATGGAAAAGGATGCAAAAACACTGGCACAGGATCATGTGCTGACTGCAGAACTGATCGAACGGCTCATTGAACGAATTGAGATCGATCACGAGCGGAATATTCATGTGACCTTCCGTTTCAAAAATGAATTTCAGGGAAAGGCGGTGGAACCGTGCGCAACTATGTGATTGCCCTTTATATCCGTCTTTCTGTGGAAGATTTCAAAACTGAAAGTTTGAGCATACCAAATCAAAAACTGATTCTTCGTGAAAAAGCTATGTCTCTGCCAGAATGGGATTGCAGTGAGATTTTGGAATTTATTGACAACGGTCATACAGGGACAAACTTTGAGCGTCCGGCGGTGCAGGAACTTTTAACAATGGTTCAGGCCGGAAAAATCAACTGTATTATTGTAAAAGACCTTTCCCGATTTGGACGTAACAGCATTGAAACCGGCTATTTTATTGAGCGGGTATTTCCTCTTTATCACACCCGTTTTATTTCCGTCAGTGATGATTTTGACACAGCTAATTTCAAAGGTGACACCGGAGGGATTGATATTGCTTTCAAGTATCTTATTAGCGAGTGTTATAGCCGGGATATGTCCATGAAAACCAAAAGTGCAAAATATGCAAAGATGCGTCGTGGAGAATATCAGAGTGTCATCTGTCCTTACGGCTATCGCAAGAGTGCAGACGGACGTATGGAACTGGACGAGGATGTTGCCCCGAATGTGCAGATGATATTTCAATGGGCGTCTGAAGGCAACACCGCAGCCGAGATCACAAGAAAACTGTATGCCATGAATATCCCCACCCCTGGGGAATATCGCAAACTTAAAGGCAAGGACTATTACAATGTTTCCCGAACAAACGGCGTTTGGAGTACATCAACGGTCCTGCGTATTTTAGAAGATCAAAGATATATCGGTACCTATGTAATTGGCAAGAGAAAGGTAAAAGAGATTGGCAGCCGACATACACAGTTAAAGGATGAAAGTGAGTGGTTCAAAATACCGAACCATCATCCGGCTATTATAAGTGTGGATCTATTTGAGAAAGCCAATGCTTCTATTAAGCGTTTCTCTCTGTCAAATAAAAAGCCGCGTGATTATCTGCTCCGTGGTAAGGTATTCTGTGGATGCTGCGATCATGCAATGTCTCTACGAAATGGTGCGTGGTTTTATTGCCGTCATTCCGAGGTGGCTGAAACGCTTCCTTGTCATGGTGTGCGCATAAAGATGGCTGATCTGGAGCAGGTTGTATTTGAAACAATTCGGGCTCAGATGTGTCCGGCATTGGGAATTGACAGCAATAAGGATAAATTGGATTTGCAGACAGTCCAGCAGGCCGAACATGAAGAAAAACTCCGTTCTATTCAAGACAGCAAGCGGCATCTTTATGAGCAGTATGCACTCGGAGAGATTGATTTGGAAACCTATCGAACACGAAAAGCGGTTTATGACACGGAACTGGTACAAGCCAAAAATGTTCATGCTGTCATTACTGCACAGACAAAGCAGATAAAAAGTGATTATGAGATCAAGTTGAAACAACAGGAAATTATGCAGGAAGTCGGAAACGCCAACATGCTGACAAAAGCTCTGATTGACCGGCTTATCAACAAAGTTTACGTCTTTCCAGGAGATCGGATTGAGATTGAATATGCAACACAGGATTTCTTAGAAACAAAGGAATCCGAAAAGGAGGTATAACCGTGAACCCCCATTTGAAACAGCTATGGGCAGCTATGAGGCTGCCCGAAAACTTCAAAAAAAGTTATAAATTTTTTTGTCGTGGGCTTGACATACGGGTGGCGCAGGTCGTGGAAACGGATACGCTTCATCTGGTGTGCTACCAGAAAATCCGGGAAATGCTGACTCAGAAAGTCGGGCCGAATCCGCTTTCCCATCGGGTCTACATAGATATAGTCAAGATAATCGGTGCAATAGCTTCTGCCGCAGACCTTCCGATTCTGCTCCTGCTCTTTCTTCATCTTTTTGAGCATCTGCTCACAGGCAGGGATCAGGGGAAGCGTCCGGCAGCTCGACTTTGTTTTTGTCTTATCTCGTGCGATCTCTGTTAGCGTTCCGTTGACCTTTGCGGTCACAACCGTATGCTGAATGCTGAATATACATACGGCCCAGTTCTTCTTCGCTGTTGACATTGGAGTAAAAATCGAAGAAGTCAAGGTTCTGTGTCAGGTTGATTAAGTCCTTGACGCTGCTTGTGTACTCCCCAGCATCCATGACCGCCTCCAGCTTTTCCAGCTCGGCCGGGGTCATTTCTTCCAGAAGATGTGCTAAGTAATTGAGCTCGTCAAGGCTTTCATATTCCCCGAGATGGTCAGTCAGCCCCAGAATATCGCTGTCATAGTCGGTAATGAAATACTCCTCATACTGTTTTCCGTCTATACCAATCCGGGAAAAGAGGGCCTGCACTTCCTCAACAGTCGTAGGAAATTTTAGATATTCCCCAGCCCCGGCCCCTCGCTCCGGGTAGAGCCCCAGGTTGGTCACATAGGCTTCAAACATCGTGGCGGCCCTGCTGGTTGACTGTCAGGATACCGTCAAGGGTAGTGGCCGTGATGTTCAGCCGCTTGGCTACGGCAATATCGTTTTTCACATCCTCGTCCACCTCGTCACCGCAGACCACAAGTACATGAGAGCGGCGCAGCATATCCCGGCGCATATCAATCCCGTTTTTGTGTTCCTCCGGGATAGCGTCGTTGATGAACAGTGGCAGATAAAGAATAGGGCAAATAGGAGAAAAGCCCGCCTCGTATGCCATGCGGCAATAGCGGGCGGCCAGCTCCATATCGGTATCAGGATCGCCGCACCATGCGGCGGTAATATACGCTAAAGGTCTTTTCATGGTTTTGTACCTCCGTTTCTACATATTAAAAAGAGCCAGACAGAGGAGCCCAACTCCTCCGCCCCTTCCCGTGGGAAGGGGAACGGCTCAAAGGAATATATATCCCCGTCGCTTGCCGCCTGAAAGCATAACCGGGAGAAATCCGTCAAGGATGCCTTTGGCACCGCCCATGGCGGCTTTGGCCCTTGACTGATTTTCCCGGATATGCTACCTGAAAACCGGCGACAGGGAATATTTAATATCCTTTGAGCTTCGGGGTGCGGGGCAGAGCCCCGCATACTGCCTCGGGCCAAGTTGACCCGAAGAAGCGTTACTTTTCCTGCTGGGCGGCCTTTTTCTCCGGCTTGGCCACTTCCTTCTGCTGGCCCTTCCAGTCATCCAACAGCTTGATAATCTGGTCTTTCATTTCCCTCGGAGTGGTTTCCTTCCCGAAGTATTTGCCCAGTTCTGCACCAGTTAAAATCACTTTGTCTACCTCCTTTTTATCCTCCATCATAATTCCGTCGATCACATCGCCATTCAGAACGCCCTTCTGGTCAAGCTCCCTCATGCGCTGGGCCTGCGAGAGCGAAGGGGCCGACTGCTGGCCTTCAATGGCAACGGCGATATACCTCTGATTTTTGGGCTTGATATAAGCCAGCTCCACCGCCGGGGTAAATTTGATTTGCCCGGCGTCCATCATTTTCTGCAAATCAGGAACAAGGTCATTGAGCTTGATATAGCGCTGTACCTGTTTGACCGTCATTTTGTTGCGCTCGGCTACGATCTCATTGGAGCGCCGCCCGGCGTCCTTCGGGTCAAGTTGGCCCGAAGTGGCCTCCTTGGCTCCTTGGTGCTTGATGGCCTCCAACTGCATTTTCAGGGCCTTGGCCCTTTCACTCGGCAGGATATTTTCACGCTGGTTGGTATTGTCCTCCACCATCTGCGTGATGGCCTGCTCGTCTGTCAGGTCACGGACGATACAAGGCATATCCACGAAGCCCGCAAGTTCGCTGGCCTTCTGGCGGCGGTGGCCCGATACGATTTCATACCCGCCGTCCTCACGGGGACGGACGATAGCGGGCTGGGTCACGCCCTTATCCCGGACGCTGGACACCATGGCCTTCATTTCCTCGTCATTACGGACTTGGAAGGGATGATTTTTGAAGGCGTGGAGTTCGGACAGCTTGATATAAACAATCTGTTCCTTCTTGCCCGGGCGTGGAGCCTCGGCGGGAGCCGCAGGTGTTTCAGCCTGAACGGGAGCCTTTACCTCCGGTGCACCCTTAGCGGGACTGGGAGCCTTGGGGGCTTTCTCTATCTTTTCGGAGGGAGCGGCCTTTTCCGTTTTTCCCGGCTGTGCAGATTTCTGTACTGCCTTATCCTTCTTGCTGGGCGCTTCTTTCTGTGCGGGAGCTTCGGCCTTATCCGGGGTTGGAGCCTCGGGAGCGGACTGCTCCTGCTTGGAAACCTGTGCGTCCACTTCGGGCTGGGCCGGGGCAGGGCCAGAGCTCGGCCCGGTTGCGTCAGTTACGATTTTTGCTTTTTCATCGGCCATTCGCATTTCCTCCTTCTTATTTGATGGCATGAAAAAGGGCCTGACTTTTTGCAGTCAAGCCCCGCTTGTAGGGATACCTCCTTCCTCTGCCTATGAAAAAACCGCCCTGTGTCTCATTAGGGCGGTAATTTCAGTAGGTTGGCAGTCCATATTTGGTTGTTTTATTGTGTATCCCTTTGTCCACCGACGCAATAGTTGGATGAGCTGATTGGACAGTATTGTATTTCAATGGCTTAAAGATAAAGAAAGTTGCTGGAGAAAAAAATTCTCCAGCAACTTTGTCTTTGATGAATAAAGGAAATTTTTTGTTTAACTATTCTCACTATTATTTGATTTAGTGATTTTTTTCTTCTTTGGAGAAACCAGTTTGTGACCGGAATAAATGGACATACCCATACAAAGCAATGAAGAATAGGCAAAGTATTTATGCGCAGTCATAGATTTTTTGATTCCAGAATAAATGCATCCCAACATACAGAAAAGTGCGCCTAAGGACCAGTATTTATGTGATTTCATGATTTGATACCTCCTTTGATTTAACTGATTCAATTATAACGTTTTTTTACGAAAATGCAAGCATTACCGGGAACGCTTTCATGTGGATGCTGTGACTGCCGCTACGGTCATGATCGGTGGGCATTACGAACAAGGCTCACATGTAGCATTCGACTCCGAATATCAGCCGGCACACATATGAGGACGGAAAATGTAGCAGCTTTTGAAAAAAATTGCTTTTTTCTGCTCAAAGTGCTACAATCGGAATATACCGAATACAAAGGGAGGAAAGCTCCCATGCCAAGACCGCCACG
>OGXG01001015.1_pt1 | contig 14589 bp, 16 predicted proteins | sample 1576251 | NCBI WGS metagenome assembly OGXG01 (sample SAMEA3541533, study PRJEB24748) | human gut metagenome | biome: human gut; feature: human-associated habitat; material: faeces | place: China | collected 2012
GCGGCTTTGATATTTAGCGAGAGGGGGGTTGCCGGTCCATTGCCCCAGGATGGAAGCTGCTCTTTTGATAATCGGTGAGATAGCCGTATGATTGGGAGTGATGAAAGCAGCCAGCATTTCGGGCAATACGTTGAGTCCGCCCCATTGGTCGTATGCCAGGATGTCGATAGGATATGTTTGGCAGAATATCGGTTCTGCTTCAGCAGTAATTTCAATTTTCAGGTTGCCGGATAAACGTTCGGTCAGTTGTGTGAAGTAGTTGGCGGACAAAGTGAGATTGAATGACGACAGACGGATCGAACCGTTTGCCGGGATCTGTTCCACAGCCATCGGAGCGGCGTTTCCGAAAGTCGGTTCTGTCGTGATTACTACTTGAATGTCTTTCAGTGGGGCAGATGTCGTGTTCTCAATAGAAAGCTGATGAATGACCGATGCTCCGTTTTGTTGTATCGCAAAATTAATAAGCGGTAAATAGTCGCATTGCACCTTGACTTTGTCCAATCTCTCGTCCATGGCAAAAACTGTATAAATTAAGAATTGCAATATTACAAAAAATACGGATATAAATCTCTTTTCTTCTGCCATTCTTTTGTCAATCAAGAAAATATTTCTACCTTTGCGCCCGATTTATAGATAATATAATGTCTTATTTAATTAAAGTATTAAACAATTTTATTATTAATGGAAAACTTAAAGAACGTAGCTCCTATTGAAGATTTCAACTGGGATGCTTATGAAAATGGCGAAACAGTAACCAACGTTAGCCACGATGAACTTGAAAAAGCTTACGACGGTACGCTTAACAAAGTGAACGACCGTGAGGTTGTTGACGGAACCGTAATCGCAATGAACAAGCGTGAAGTAGTTGTGAACATCGGTTACAAATCAGACGGTATCATCCCTTTGAATGAATTCCGTTACAATCCGGACCTGAAAGTAGGTGATACTGTAGAAGTATACATCGAAAACCAGGAAGACAAAAAAGGACAGCTCGTTCTGTCACACAGAAAAGCCCGCGCTACTCGTTCTTGGGATCGCGTTAACGCTGCTCTGGAAAATGAAGAAATTATCAAGGGTTACATCAAGTGCCGCACGAAGGGTGGTATGATCGTAGACGTATTCGGAATCGAAGCATTCTTGCCGGGTTCTCAAATCGACGTTAAACCGATCCGCGACTATGATGTATTCGTTGGCAAAACAATGGAATTCAAAGTGGTTAAAATTAACCAGGAATTCAAAAACGTTGTTGTATCTCACAAGGCTCTTATCGAAGCTGAACTGGAACAACAGAAGAAAGAAATTATCGGCAAGCTCGAAAAAGGACAGGTTCTTGAAGGAACTGTTAAGAATATCACCTCTTACGGTGTGTTCATCGACTTGGGTGGCGTAGACGGTTTGATCCACATCACAGACCTTTCTTGGGGCCGCGTTAGCGATCCGAAAGAAGTGGTTGAACTCGACCAGAAACTCAACGTCGTTATCCTTGACTTCGATGATGAGAAGAAGCGTATCGCTCTCGGCTTGAAACAACTCACTCCGCATCCTTGGGACGCTCTCGATCCTAACTTGAAGGTAGGCGACCACGTGAAGGGTAAAGTTGTCGTTATGGCTGACTACGGCGCGTTCGTCGAGATCGCACCGGGTGTCGAGGGTCTGATCCACGTATCGGAGATGTCCTGGAGCCAGCACCTGCGTTCGGCACAGGATTTCATGAAGGTGGGCGACGAGGTAGAGGCAGTCATCCTGACCCTCGACCGTAACGAGCGCAAAATGTCGCTGGGCATCAAGCAGCTTACTCCCGATCCCTGGGCCGATATCGAAACCCGCTATCCCGTAGGTACGAAATGCAAGGCCAAGGTTCGCAACTTCACCAATTTCGGCGTGTTCGTCGAGATTGAGGAGGGTATCGACGGCCTGATCCATATTTCCGACTTGAGCTGGACCAAGAAGATCAAGCATCCGGGTGAATTTACGTCGGTAGGCGCCGAGATCGAGGTCGTAGTGCTGGAGGTCGATAAGGAGAACCGTCGTCTGTCGCTGGGCCACAAACAGCTTGAGGAGAATCCCTGGAACGAGTTCGAGGGTCAGTTCGCAGTGGACAGCGTACACGAAGGTACGATTACCGAGATGACCGACAAGGGTGCCGTCGTATCGCTGGGCGAAAACGTCGAGGGCTTCGCTCCGATGCGTCAGCTGGTGAAAGAGGACGGCACGACGGCGACGGTCGGCGAGAAACTGCCGTTCAAGGTGATCGAATTCTCGAAGGCTACCAAGCGCATCACGCTTTCGCACACTCGTCTTTTCGAAGAGGCTAAACGTGCCGAGCGGGCCGAGCAGGCTGCCGAGAAGAAGGCTTCCGCCGAGGCTACCAAGTCTTCGATGAAGAAGATCAACGCTTCGGTCGAGAAGACCACGCTGGGTGACATCGCCGGTCTGGCCGAACTCAAGGACGCGATGGAAGCGGCTGCCAAGGAGGAGAAATAATCCTTGATCGCATGGATGAGAAAATCCCCGACCGCGAGGCCGGGGATTTTTCGTCGGTGCACGCGCCGGTTCCTGCGGAAACGACCGATTTTGCCGGTTCGTGCCGACCGGTTTTCAGGCGATCGGGCTGTCCGTGTCGGTTTGCAGCGGGGGCGGTCGATTCCTTCGCGACCGTACCGGTTCGTGCAGGCGTATCGGAGCCTGATCCCATAGGCTCCTTCGGTCCGGTGAAATTCGGCATTGACAGGAGATTTTGGGTATTCTATAACTACATCCTTTCTAAGATTGAAGGTTTGACAAGTGAAATGGAAGACTCTTCTATCACTTTGTTGGATATGATCACTAAATATAACTTGAAATACAAAAAATAATTAGGAGATGGCTAAGTTATCATATAAAGTGTCTTACTACATAATGTACATTTGCTTTGCGCTGATTCTTGTCGTGCTGGGAATGTTCTATTTTGTAGGATACAATAATCCGGTAGGTGAATATAATGCACCTGAACATACGGAAACATTGATTTACTTAATGTATGCAATGTTTGGAATATGTGTGGCAGTAACTGTAATTGGTGCGATAGCACAATTTGGCGCTGCCTTGAGAGATAATCCTAAAAGTGCAATAAAGTCTTTGATCGGCTTGGTCTTGTTTGTGGTAGTATTGGTCGTTTCTTACGGTATGGGTTCTGACTCTCCTGTTGTTTTGGCCGATGGTAGTGCTTACACTGATACAGGTTGGTTGAAAATTACTGATATGTTGATTTACTCCATTTATTTCTTGTTTGGTGTGGCTGCAATCGGTACTTTAGTAAACTTGAGCGGTATCTTTAAAAGATAATATTATCTACATTGATTAAATAATTTAAAACGAAGTAAGTAAAATGGCAAGAAAAAAAAGAGGCGTACCTGGAATTAACTCCAGTTCAACAGCTGATATTGCCTTTATGTTGCTTATTTTCTTCCTGATAACAACATCAATGGATACTGACCGTGGTTTGGCGAGACGGCTTCCGCCTCCTCCCGAAAACAAGGATCAGAAAGATGATGATATTATTGTAAAGGAACGAAACATCCTTCAAGTCCGTCTGAATAAAGACAACCAGCTGATGTGTGGTACGGACTATATTGATGTGAAGCAATTGAAAGAAAAGGCAAAAGAGTTTATAGCCAATCCGTATGATGATGAAAATCTGCCTGAAAAGCATAGAAAGAATATTCCTTTGCTGGGTGATTGTATGATTACGGAAAATCATGTAATCTCTGTTCAGAATGACGTTGGAACTAGCTATCAAGCATATATTGATGTGCAAAATGAATTGGTTGCTGCGTATAATGAACTTCGTAATGAACTAGGTAAAGCTAAATTTGGAAAGCTTTATAATGAGTGCAACGAAGATGAACAAAAAGCTATTCGTGAATATTATCCGCAGAAGATTTCTGAAGCTGAACCTAAAAAGTATGGAGGTAAGTAATGGGAAAATTTAATAAAACAGGTAAACGTGGAATGCCTGAGTTGAATACCTCTTCATTGCCTGACCTTATCTTTACCATGTTGTTCTTCTTTATGATTGTAACAACCATGCGTGAGGTTACATTGAAGGTTCAATTTCAGGTTCCTCAAGGAACAGAATTGGAAAAGTTGGAAAAGAAGTCGTTGGTTTCCTTTATTTATATAGGTAAACCGTTGCCGGAATTCCAAAAGAAAATGGGTGCTGAAAGTCGTATTCAGTTGAATGATAAGTTTGCTGAAGTGTCAGAAGTTCAGGACTACATTTATCAGGAACGTGAGAATATGAAAGAAGAAGACCAGCCATTTATGACAGTATCCTTGAAAGTTGATAAAGATACAAAGATGGGTATTGTACAGGATGTAAAGCAGGCACTTCGTCAAGCTTACGCTTTGAAAATAAACTATTCAGCTACTCAACGTCAGTAATAGTTATATAAGCATAGATAAAAAAGGAAGCTGTTTTTAACAGCTTCCTTTTTTTATGTTTTCCATTCTATTTGTTATGGACGAATTTATCCGTTACCTATGGCTAGTAATAGTACGTACAATGGATTTTTTGAGGACAAACTCCTGTGTGGTGGCTCAGGGAATTGAAGAAAAAGATGAAGAATGAATGTTCAGATCTCTTGTCCGTAAACTTCTTTGTAAAGAGTCTTTTTAACTTTCTCAAAATCACTTTCCATATCTATATCTCCATAGGTCATTAAGAGCATTGGTAGGCCGCTATCTCCCTTACGGTAGGGAGGTTGTATATAGGGCTTTTTATGTAAAGTGAATTCCAAACGTTTATAGAAGTGAATACGGCGTGTGCTCATTTCATCATTAGGCTCCTCTACTTCCAATACAATTGGACCTTTTAACTGTTTTTTTATCATTTCCAGCACACGTTTTCCATACCCTCCGTTTCTGAGGCTGGGATCAATAGCGAAATGTTCGATATAGTAAAAATCTCCCATTGTCCAATAGCTGATCATACCAATGCTGTTACCGTTTTCTAAAATAATGTTGTTGCAGAACCGGGGATTATTATCAGAATATTCTCTCTGCTGTACGGTATCACGGCGTTCTTCTTGAGGGAATGCCGTATGCATTAATTTTTCCACAAAGGTATAATTAACCTCATCTTGTGTTTTTACTTGTTTAATTTCAATCATTTTATCTGTCTTTGTTTAGTCTTAAGTTATGAACCTATTTCGCAGTATAAAAGTTTATTAGTCTTTCTAATGCACGTTGGCATACCGGGCAGAATGCAGGTGCTTCGTTTATCTTCATTCTGCATTCGGTAGTAGGACGATAAAGTCCTTTTTGTGTATAGCCTGCTCCTTCATAGACACCCACCTTGGTGTATAAGTCGGCATTTTCTGTAGCTACCGGAGTAGGTATGGCAGTACCTTCCGGAATCATATCTTTCCATTTACTGTCGAAATCAATTAATGTGGTGATATTTGGCTCCCAAGGTTCCACTTCATATGGATATTGCGGGCTTGGGGTTTCGGTATATGCATATTCATCTGCTAATCCTCCAAAACTATGGCCGAATTCATGGACTACAACCGGTTGAAAATCAGGATGGTGGGCTGTGGTCAGTGTATATGAGTTATAGATGCCACCTCCTCCGTAGGTGTCTGTATTGGCTAGAATAATGATATGCTCGTAAGGAATTCCAGCCAACCAATTATGAATACTTTTTACCCGACTGGTAGTGAGATACCGGTCGGAATAGAACGTGTTGAAATGTGAACTTACAGCTGTAGATTTCCATTTGCCTTGTCCCGGTATGCTGACTCCGCTGTCTTCCGAAGGGCTTGCCACAGCGACAATATTAAATTTGTCCTTCAGTTTCTTGAAAGGTTCATGACTGAACAGGGCGTCACACGCTGTCTGGGCATCTTTATAAAATATATCCATCTCTTTTTCTGTATATCCTTCTGCCATGATTGCTACATCGATGCAATCTGCGGCATTTCCGTTTTGCAGAAGATAGCGATGAGGGGTAATATGGTTTGTTCCCCTCTGATGGATCAGAATATCATTGGGGATTATTTCATGTGTGAGTGAGGCATTTACTTTATGATATACATCTTTTAGAGATATGGTCACTACTGCTTCTTTTTTGGGATAAGGCAAAAGAAAAGAATTCTCGAAGCCTCTTTTTATCCTACTTGCTTCTTCTTCGCTTACCCATTCTTGGAAAAGGCTAGAGAATGACGTTCGATAAATGGTTTCTCCTGTTGCTTTGTCTTTCATTGTGATTTCACCGTTGCCTGCCAAAGGAAGTTCTGCTAGATGATGCTTGCGTCCTGCCCATTGCGGAAGGCTTGACAGTTCGTCCAGATATACTTCTTGTTTTTTGGCATCTCCGGTAAAAATATAATCTGCCCGAAGTGTTTTATCTTCGAAATAATCACTGAAATTTTGAGCGTTTACAGTCATGCTGAATAAACTGCACAAGGTAAAAATAAATGTCTTTTTCATCGTCTTTGCATTTTCTGCAAAGATAGGACATTCTATTAAATTATTGGTATTTATACAATAAAAGTTATGAATCGCACGAATATTGTCGGGAAAAGTCATATCTTTGCAGAAAATTAAACTAAAAAGAATGGGACATCATCAATTAGACAGTTTGGATGAGCAGATTTTGAGGTTGATAGCCAGTAATGCTCGTATTCCGTTTTTGGAAGTAGCCCGTGCTTGCAATGTATCCGGTGCAGCCATTCATCAGCGTATTCAGAAATTAACTAATCTGGGAATTCTTAAGGGATCTGAATATGTTATTGATCCAGAAAAGATCGGATATGAGACATGTGCATATATTGGTCTTTATCTGAAAGATCCGGAACAATTTGATTCAGTGACAGAGGCTTTGAAAAATATTCCTGAAGTCGTAGAATGTCATTTCACTACGGGACAATATGATATGTTTATCAAGATTTATGCAAAGAACAATCATCATTTGCTTAGCATAATTCATGATAAGTTGCAACCATTGGGCTTGGCTCGTTCAGAAACTATTATATCTTTTAATGAGGCTATCAAGAGACAAATGCCTATCCTCGATTTAGCTGATGAAGATTAATCGTTACTTTATCCGGCTATAATTAATAAAACTATACGGGTAGAGATGTTTTTCATCTGTCGGGTGATCTTCTCTGCCTGTTTCTTTCCATTCCTCTTTCTTTATTTCGGGAAAATAAGCATCAGCTTCCTTGGATGTGTCATCAATAAATGTGATATATAATTGTTGGGCTATATGCATTGCCTCTTTATACAAGCTTGCACCGCCTATAATAAATATTTCTTCTTCTTCTTTGCAGTGGGATAAAGCGATTTCCAATGCAGGGAAACATTCAGCTCCGGCAAAGACTGCTCCTTCCCGGCGGCTTAATACAATATTCCGGCGATTGGGAAGTGCTCCTTTGGGAAGTGATTCAAAGGTTTTGCGTCCCATGATGATAGTATGTCCGGTTGTTAAAGCTTTAAAACGTTTCAAATCGTTGGGAAGCCAATATAATAATTTATTTTCAAATCCAATGCCGTGGTTGCGTGCTATTGCTACTATAATTGAAATATTCATAGTGATGAGTGGTTAGTGGTGAATGTTTAGTGATATTAGTGGTAAGTGATGAATAAGCTTGTGCAGCCTATTCACCATAACTGCTAAACAGATACTTTACCCGCAATGTGTGGCCATGGATCATAATTCACCAATTCAAAATCTTCATATTTAAAACTGAATATATCCTTGATATCCGGGTTGATTTTCATTTGAGGTAAGGGACGGGGTTCACGGCTCAATTGAAGTTTTACTTGTTCCAAGTGGTTGGTATAGATATGTGTGTCACCTAGTGTATGAACAAAATCACCGGTCTGTAATCCGGTAACTTGTGCTACCATTTGCAGCAACAATGCGTAGGAGGCGATATTAAAAGGTACTCCCAAGAATGTATCTGCACTGCGTTGGTAAAGTTGTAGGCTTAAACGTCCGTTGGCAACGTAGAATTGAAAAAAAGCATGGCAAGGGGGAAGATTCATGTTATTTAAATCGGCTACATTCCATGCACTGACAATGATGCGTCGTGAATCCGGATTATGCTTGATCGTTTCTATTGCTTCGGAAATTTGGTCAATAAAGCCTCCATTGTAATCTGGCCAGGAACGCCATTGATAGCCGTAGATATGTCCTAGGTCTCCGTTTGCATCGGCCCATTCATTCCAGATGCGTACCCCGTTGTCTTGCAGGTATTTCACATTGGTATCCCCTTGCAGAAACCACAGAAGTTCGTGAATGATGGATTTTAAATGCAGCTTTTTGGTGGTGACCAAAGGGAAACCCTCTTCCAAGTTGAAGCGCATTTGATGACCGAATACGCTGATGGTTCCTGTACCGGTGCGATCCTCCTTGTGAACACCTTCGGTCAGGATACGGTTTAATAGGTCTAAATATTGTTTCATGTTCGGATATTCATTTTATAGATTGCAAAAGTACACAAAATCTTTCTTTTTCCGAGCATGACCCTAGTTCTATTTCAGTTTTCACCATTTCAGGCTGCATACACGTTGTAAGCCGATGATGATAAGAACCGCAGTGGCGATAACCAGTGATTGGAAATTAGTATCACTTACCAAATAATAAGTTTGGGAAGTAACTATGTCACTGATTGTCTGGCATAGAATTTCAAAGCCATTGAAAATGTAGAATAATGCACAACAGACAATGGCGCAAGTTACACTGAGTATATCCGATAACCATTGGGCTGGTTGGGGGAGGCGGCGGATAACCCCGCGTGAAAATCCATTGTCCTCAATTTCATGTTTGTTGGCAAGCATGAAATTCTTAATTAATGTATCATCGTTTTCCATCATAACCATTCTGTTTTAAGAAAGTTGTCAATTTTGTTTTTCCGCGTGATAAATGGGACTTGATTGTTCCTGCAGGCATTCCTGTAATCACTGCAATTTTTTCTATCGGAAGATCTTCCATAAAAAATAAGGTGATGCAGGTTCGCTCTACCTCTTTTAATTGGCTCAATCCCCGATATATGTCCATGTGTTCACCTACTTGCCTTTGTTCTGTTTGGTAAACAGCGTCTATTTCCCAAGTTTCCAGTCCGGACGTTTCTTTTTTGCTGCGAATATAGTCATAAAATATATTATAAGCAATACGGTAAAGCCATGTGGAGAAACTGGACAAATTTTTAAATGAAGCCAAGTTGGTGTATGCTTTTATAAAAGTTTCCTGTGCCAAGTCGTCGCTGAGCTCTGTATCTCCCAATGTTTGGTGCAGGAAAAAACGTCTGATGGGCGATTGGTACTTTTTGACCAAAGTATCAAACGCCCGGGTGTTTTTAAAGACCACCACTTGTGCTACCAACGCTATGTCGTTGATTTGGCTCATTTTTATTCTTCGTTGTGGTGAGTGTCTATATTGTTCTTTATGTTTTGTGTTTCTTTGGCCTCTTTGTTACGTCCCAGTTCAATATTTTCAATTTTCATTGATCTGACTCCGTTTTCATCTTGGTTTATTCGCGTAGGAGGGAAAGGATCATCTTTTTTCTTTTTGTGTGGAGTGGTAGTGTAAGCTATCAATACTTGTCCCAACCCCATACAGAAAATAAGGAATCCGATAGCTGCCAATCCTTCTTCTTCTGTCAGTACCCAAAGGAATACTCCCAAACCAATGCCTAAGAATATATTCTTGATCCCCTTTGTCATTACAGCATTTCCTTGTTCTTCGGGGTCATTGAACAGTTCGGCCGGAATGGTTCGTCCTGCTGCCAGAGCCTCTGCAGCCAGTTTGTATTTGGCTTGTTTGTTCTTGTACCTGAACCAAAGTACAATAGCTACGATAAAGAAAGGGAGTCCACAACAGATGATGAGTGCGACAATTGCTACCGAAGTAGGAGGACCGCTATTCCAATCACCGAAATCCGAACTAATGTCATGCATGGCAGCATTCTGATCTTCATCTACATCTTGCAGGTTGCTTATAACGACTGTATCCATCCGAGTGCTGTCAAGGGCTGAAGGTACTAATTTGATTGTTTTGGCATGGGTTGCGAAGCAAGTCCCTATGAGTAAGGTCAAAATAAAAAGTAACTGTTTCATGTTTTTATATCTTTATTATTGTTTTCTGCTAGTTAGACGGAACGAATAAGGAAATAGGTTGCAAATAGACAGAAAATTTTCTGATAATCCCAAAATATCATCGTATTTTTGTAACATAAAAAGGAAGGAACATGAAATTACCATCAGAATTTGAAGCAAGAACCCTGGAATGGATGGGAGAAGAAACTTATCGCGCGTTGGAAGCGGCTTTGCAGACGGAGCCTCCTGTCAGTATTCGTGTCAATCGTACGAAGTGGAGTGGGGAAGTTGCAGGAGAACCGGTACTTTGGGCATCTGCAGGGGTTTATTTATCGCAACGGCCCACTTTTACATTCGATCCGTTGTTTCATGCTGGTTGCTATTATGTGCAAGAAGCATCTTCCATGTTTGTGGAACAGGTATTACGCACTTATATTACCGGACCTGTAGTGATGCTCGATTTGTGTGCTGCTCCCGGTGGCAAGTCTACTCATGCGCGTTCAGTTCTCCCCGTAGGTAGTTTGTTGGTGGCTAATGAGGTGATGCGTAACCGTTCTCAGGTATTGGCTGAAAATTTGATAAAGTGGGGAAATGCAGAAGTTGTGGTGACGAACAACGATCCGGCCGATTTCACTTCTTTGACAGAGGTGTTTGATGTTGTCTTGGCAGATGTGCCTTGTTCCGGTGAGGGGATGTTCCGGAAGGATCCTGTGGCTGTAGAGGAATGGAGTACGGACAATGTGCAGGTTTGTTGGCAACGTCAGCGTAGGATTTTAGCGGATATATGGCCGGCTTTGAAACCCGGTGGTCTGCTGATTTATAGTACCTGCACTTATAATAGGGAAGAAGATGAGGAAAATGTGGCTTGGATTGCTGATGAATTGGGTGCGGAGATACTGAAAGTGCCAGTGGCGTCGGAATGGGGGATAATAGGAAATTTGGCGGGACAGGATTTTCCTGTTTATCGTTTTTTGCCTCATAGAGTGAAAGGAGAAGGATTTTTCTTGGCTGTATTGAGGAAGAGTGCTGCCATTTCTCATGTTGTTCCTTGTATTCGTTGTCAGGATGACAAAGAGAAAATAACAAAAAAGAAGAGAAAAGGAGAAAAGGGGAGCTTGTCTCAGGTTGTTCCTTTTCCCAAAGAAGTAAAAAGTTGGTTAAAGCAGGCGGAGGATTTCCGATTTGAGGTAAGAGGCACGAAGGTGATAGCCTTCCCCAATGTCCATCTTTCAGAATATGATCTGTTCCGTCAGGAATTAAAAGTTGTTCATGCGGGTGTTACTATAGGTGAGTTGAAAGGAAAAGACGTTATACCGGATCATTCGTTGGCAATGAGCACATTGCTGAATCATGATGGTTTCTCTCGTTTTGAATTGACCTATGAACAGGCTATTGCTTATTTGCGTAAAGAAGCGATCACATTGGATGCTTCTGTTCCGCGTGGTTATATACTTTTGACTTATAAAAACATTCCATTAGGATTTGCCAAGAACATTGGCAATCGGGCTAATAACCTCTATCCGCAGGAATGGCGTATCCGAAGCGGTTATTTACCCGAAGAACTTTCTTTTGTATGCTAAAAGGAGCCATAGGTTCGGGAAGATTGTGCATATTGTTTTTCATAGACTGGCGCAATGCTTCTCCGGGTACAGACTTGTTTGTATTCTATAATATACAAATTTGTTTGGCTTCGTACAAGGAAAATGTGATTATCAGAAAGGCTTCCTGTAGGTACACCCGTTTTTCCATTCTGAGCAGCCATACGCGGTTTTTCCTTTTATAATCGTTCCTTTGCCACATAGCGGGCAGGATTTTCCCACCAATTCGTTATCGGATGGGATAGTGGGAGCGGGCGTGGCTGAAGAAGCGTTTTTTCGTGAGGTTCCGGCCTTTTTTTTCGGCTGTTTGACCGTAGCGGTTGTTGCAGTTTTCGTCGCTGTTTCCTCTATTGTGGTGACGCGGCGGTTTGTATTATCACTTAAAACGCTGTGTACTATTTCACTTACCATTTGCTTTAATTCATTTAGAAAAGTCGTTGCATCATAGCTTTTCTTTTCTATTTCACGTAGTTTCTTTTCCCATATTCCCGTTAATTCGGCGGATTTCAACAGTTCTTCGCGAATTAGTCCCACCAGTTCTATTCCGGTAGGGGTTGCGATCAGATTTTTACGTTCTTTACGGATATAATGGCGTTTAAATAGGGTTTCAATAATGGCTGCACGTGTAGACGGACGTCCTATTCCATTTTCTTTTAATGCATCGCGTAGCTCGTCATTATCTACCAGCTTACCGGCAGTTTCCATAGCGCGTAGTAAAGTTGCTTCTGTATATGGCCGTGGGGGTTGTGTCCACTTCTCGTCCAGTTTGGGCAGATGCGGCCCGCTTTCTCCTTTCACAAAAGCGGGCAAGGAGTGTTCTTCGTCATTTTCACGGGCTTCTGCATCGGGATCGGTCATACCTTCTGGCAGATTGGTTTGTGGTTTGGCAAAGATAACGCGCCATCCGGGATCTAGAATCTGTTTTCCTGTGGCTTTGAATTCTATACTGTCAGCTTCGCCTATTACGGTAGTAGTGGCAAACTTGCAGTCGGGATAGAATACGGCAATAAAGCGGCGTGCTACCAAATCAAATACCCGTTTCTCCATTTCTGTCAGATTTACAGGAGGTTGTCCCGTAGGAATAATGGCATGGTGATCCGTTACTTTTGAATTGTCAAATACTTTTTTGGACTTGATGAGCTTTTGTCCTGCCAACGGAGCGGTAAATACTGTATATGGAGTTAGTCCCGCCAAGATATTGGGACATTTGGGATAGATGTCATCGCTTAAGAAAGTAGTATCTACACGAGGATAAGTAGTCACTTTCTTTTCATACAATGACTGGATAAGTTTTAGAGTTTCGTCAGCTGAATAAGCAAATTTTTTGTTACATTCCACCTGTAGGGAAGTCAGGTCAAAAAGACGGGGAGGTGCTTCTGTGCCTTGTTTTTTTGCTACTTCTGTCACGGTAAAAGGAACATTTTTGATACGTTCCATAAGTGCCTGTCCGGTAGCAAGATCGGTGATGGGAGGAATTCCCCTGTTCCCTTCAGCCTTTTTGGCTTTCTTGGGGTTCTCTTTAGCATCGCTTTCTTCCTGAGCCAGTTCCTCATCGCTTTTGCGGATGATGGCAGAGAATGTGGTTTCCCGGTATAAAGTAGCCAGTACCCAATATTGTTGAGGAGTGAAGTTCTCTATTTCTTGCTGACGCTTTACTATCAGTGCCAAAGTCGGGGTCTGCACCCGTCCTATCGATAGAATTTGTCTGTTTTGTCCGTACTTTAAGGTATAGAGCCGGGTGGCGTTCATGCCCAATACCCAATCACCGATAGCACGGCTTAATCCGGCTTCGTATAAAGGTTGGAATTCTTTTTGATCTTTTAGTTTGCTGAATCCTTCGCGTATGGCTTCTTCAGTCAAGGATGAAATCCATAGACGTTTCACCGGGCAGTGTGCTCCTGCTTTCTGCATGACCCATCGTTGAATAAGTTCTCCTTCCTGGCCGGCATCACCGCAATTTATAATTTCATCGGCATTTTGCATCAGTCCTTCTATAATACGAAATTGTTTTTCAATGCCCGGATCGCTGATTAGCTTAATGCCGAAACGAGGTGGAATCATAGGAAGGCTGGACAGACTCCATGCTTTCCATGAGGGAGTGTATTCATGAGGCTCCTTCAAAGTACAGAGGTGTCCGAATGTCCAGGTAACCTGATATCCGTTTCCTTCTATATATCCGTCTTTTTTGGTTTTTGCTCCCAGTACATCCGCTATGTCACGGGCTACGGAAGGTTTTTCGGCAATACAAACTATCATATTTTTTTTCGTTTCTGTTCAAATAGGATTGCAAAGGTAATAAAAACCTCGGAAGAGATTTTGTTTTGTCTTTATTAGTTCTTCTTTTATAAGAATTTAAAAGTAGGTATCGGGGGCTTTAAGGTCATTTCAGTGCAAATGGGCTGTTAGGTATGGTTTTTCTGTTATTTGCTGTTTGACGAATGTCTTTTGAACTTTTCTCTATGATTTCAGTTTCTTTTCAGAATCCTATAAGAATTTTGCATCAAAAAGAAACTATAAAACAATGTAATTATGAAAAAGAATTGGATGTTATTTTTATTTTTCGCAGCTTTTGCTGCACTAACTTTTAGTGGTTGTAGTGATGATGACAATAGTGATGTTCCTGAAAACACACATTTGGTTTCAAAAGAAGTACAGGCTGCATTTAATGCAAAATATCCGCAAGCCAAAGACGTGGAATGGGAGCTGAAAGGTGATTATGCTGTAGCAGATTTTTATTGGGATGGTGGAGAGCATTCTGCATGGTTCAATCCGTTATCGGCTGCCTGGTATATGACAGAAACAGATGTTCGTTATGAAAATCTTCCCGAACCTGTACTTGCTGCCCATAAAGCACTACGCAGAAAAATACGGCGAAGAGCAGATGGTGGCATGCCTTCAACGCCCGATA
>OGXG01001019.1_pt1 | contig 14565 bp, 16 predicted proteins | sample 1576251 | NCBI WGS metagenome assembly OGXG01 (sample SAMEA3541533, study PRJEB24748) | human gut metagenome | biome: human gut; feature: human-associated habitat; material: faeces | place: China | collected 2012
TGTTCAAATCCATCCAAGATACATTGGGCAACAAGGTCTTGAACAACTCACAAATTGCAGTTGCTCCTGCTCCGGGCGTGACAGCTACTCCGATATCAAATGCAACAACAATCGTTACCGCCACTCCGGTAACTCCCCCTGCCCAACCGGCTGTCATCGGTGGTTCTGAGGGTAATACCGAAATAAAAGCAGCCAATAATGCAACTCCCAGCAAAGAACAAAGCATAGATGACCAAATCAAGGCATCCTCACGTATGACAATTACTGCCGGAAACGATGAACAATTCGAAATCGGTAAAGAATGCTGGGGAGGTTTCGGCCAGTTATTCGGCAAAGAAGTAGCATTCTGCGTAATCGACCAAGCCAAATCAATGGGCAATATGCTGATGGATCAGAGCGATAATTATAAAATTTCGTTCTACAAGCAAGGTAATAGCGAGCCGTGGTTGATAGTAAACTGCAAGAAACTGATGAAACAGACCGTTACCGGTGAGGAAGCAAAAAAGATGAATCCCAGTAATGACGGTCAGAAGGCATATAATATGTATGTAGGTGAAGTAATAAAATAGTCTTTTCTCCCATATATTTATACCGTGACAGTTTATTCTGATAATACATAAAACTTTTTTTAGGGGGAGATAACCTGACAACTCCCCCTAAAAAACATACAAACGATCTACCATATACTTCCCCAAAAGCACCATGACAAATACCATTCAAACATGTCTCCCCTTTAAGAATAAATAACACCGTTCCTCTATCAACCGTTTCACTTGAAACCATTTCTATAATAATCAAACCATTAGAAGAAATCATTCTTCCATTTTTTCCCTATCTTTCTCTCCTTTTTTTAAATGTTTTTAGCAAGAAAGCCGTTTTTTCTGCTCCAATCTTCCCTTTCATAACAAATAAAGAGTATCTTTGTAAACAACAATGAGACAATCATGCCTTATGACGGAACAATTACAGGACATAAAGACACTTATCGAACAGGGTGATACGGAAAGAGCCATTCATGCGCTAACTAATTTCATCCGAAACGATGCGCACGTCAACGATGAACCCTATTACTTACTGGGTAACGCCTACCGCAAAATGGGAGACTGGCAACAAGCTTTGAACAATTATCTGGAAGCCATCGAGCGTAATCCGGAAAGTCCGGCCGTTTCCGCCCGTGACATGATTATGAATATTCTGAATTTCTATAACAAAGACATGTATAATCAATAATAACTAACCCATGGCAAAGATTAAAGGTGCTATTGTAGTAGACACAGAGCGTTGCAAAGGTTGCAATCTATGTGTAGTGGCATGTCCGCTGCATGTAATCGCGCTCAATGCCAAACAAGTGAATAAAAAAGGATACACATTCGCCCACCAGGTATTAGAAGATACCTGCAATGGTTGCGCATCATGTGCCACAGTCTGTCCGGACGGATGCATCACTGTGTATAAAGTAAAACAACAATAAATGTAACAAATATGGCAGAAGAAGTCGTTTTAATGAAGGGAAATGAAGCCATAGCCCACGCCGCTATCCGTATCGGAGTAGACGGTTACTTTGGCTATCCCATCACTCCCCAATCGGAAATATTGGAAACGCTGGCCGAAGAGAAACCTTGGGAAACTACCGGTATGGTGGTGTTGCAGGCAGAAAGTGAAGTCGCAGCAATCAACATGGTATATGGCGGTGCAGCGAGCGGTAAAATGGTAATGACCTCATCCTCCAGTCCCGGCGTCAGTTTAAAGCAGGAAGGCATCTCGTACATTGCCGGTGCCGAACTCCCCTGCCTGATTGTCAATGTCATGCGCGGAGGTCCCGGATTAGGAACCATCCAACCTAGTCAGGCCGACTATTTCCAAACAGTGAAAGGCGGCGGTCACGGAGACTATCGCCTCATAGCCCTGGCTCCTGCATCAGTACAGGAAATGGCAGATTTCGTAGGTATAGCTTTTGATCTGGCTTTCAAATACCGCAATCCCGCCATTATTCTGGCAGACGGCGTTATCGGACAGATGATGGAAAAAGTAGTATTGCCCGAACAGCGCACACGCCTGACAGATGAAGAAGTCATAGCCCGTTGTCCGTGGGCCACTACCGGCAGAACCCACCACCGTACTCCCAACATCATCACCTCATTGGAACTCGATCCTGCCGAAATGGAAAAACGTAATATCCATCTTCAGAAAAAATATGCAGAAATAGAAGAAAACGAAGTACGTTTCGAAGAACTTCACTGCGAAGATGCCGAATATTTGATCGTAGCTTTCGGTTCTTGTGCCCGCATTGCCCAAAAAGCAATGGAAATGGCTCGGGAAGAAGGCATCAAAGTTGGTTTGCTCCGTCCTATTACCCTATGGCCGTTCCCGTCGAAAGCTATTGCAGCACGCGCCGCACAGGTAAAAGGTATCCTCACTGTAGAATTGAACGCCGGACAAATGGTAGAAGATGTCCGTCTGGCCGTAGAATGCAAAGTGCCTGTAGAACACTTCGGACGTCTGGGTGGTATTGTTCCCGATCCGGATGAAGTAATCACTGCACTGAAAGAGAAACTAATAAAATAAGACCGTATGAATATCGATCTGATCAGAAACATATTGAACATACTTTTCATGGCACTGGCACTAGCGGCTGTCATCACTTACTTCATGGCAAGTGACTTCAAAGTATTCATCTATGTCTGTGCAGCAGCTATTTTTCTCAAGCTGATGGAATTCTTTATGCGGTTCATGTTATAAGCAATAGGAGGAGAAACTATGACAAAAGAAGAAATCATAAAACCCGAAAACCTGGTTTATAAGAAACCGACACTGATGAATGACAATCCGATGCATTACTGCCCCGGATGCAGCCACGGTGTGGTTCACAAGTTAATAGCCGAAGTTATTGAAGAAATGGGCATGGAAGATAAGACAATCGGTGTGTCACCGGTAGGATGTGCCGTTTTTGCATACAACTATCTAGACATCGATTGGCAAGAAGCCGCCCACGGACGCGCACCAGCCGTAGCTACCGCCATCAAGCGTTTATGGCCCGGACGTCTGGTATTTACCTACCAGGGAGATGGTGACCTGGCATGTATCGGCACTGCCGAAACCATCCATGCTTTAAATCGTGGCGAAAACATTACTATCATCTTTATCAACAACGCCATTTATGGAATGACCGGTGGGCAAATGGCTCCTACCACGCTGGTTGGCATGAAGACAGCCACCTGCCCCTATGGTCGTGATGTAGCCATTCATGGCTATCCGCTGAAAATGACAGAAATTGCCGCCACTTTGGAAGGCACCGCCTACGTTACCCGCCAGGCCGTACATACGGTTCCTGCCATCCGCAAAGCAAAAAAGGCTATCCGCAAGGCATTCGAAAACTCAATGAATGGCAAAGGATCCAATTTGGTGGAAATTGTATCGACTTGTAATTCCGGTTGGAAAATGACTCCGCAAGCATCCAATGACTGGATGGTGGAACACATGTTCCCCTTCTATCCGCTGGGTGATTTGAAAGATAAAGAATAAAAAGACAGAAACCATGAAACAGGAAATCATTATAGCAGGATTCGGCGGTCAGGGTGTGCTATCCATGGGTAAGATACTTGCCTATTCCGGACTGATGGAAGACAAGGAAGTAACCTGGATGCCGGCATACGGTCCCGAACAACGGGGAGGAACCGCTAACGTAACGGTGATTGTCAGTGATGAACGCATCTCTTCACCCATTCTCAGCCAATATGACACAGCCATCATACTGAACCAACCCTCATTGGAAAAGTTTGAAGGCAAAATCAAACCGGGTGGTATCCTCATTTATGACGGATACGGAATCATCGAGCCTCCGACACGTAAGGACATACAAATCTATCGTATTGACGCAATGGATGCCGCCAACGAAAAAGGAATGGCAAAGACCTTCAATATGATTGTCTTAGGAGGCTTGCTGAAACTGCGTCCCGTAGTATCCATTGAAAGTGTAATAAAAGCTTTACGCAAAACATTGCCCGAACGTCACCATCATCTGATACCGATGAATGAAGAAGCCATCCGAATCGGAATGGAGATTATTAAACCTCAGTAAGTTAAAATAACTCTAAACGAATAATAAAAGGAAGAACTTTCCATAGCGGAAAAGCTCTTCCTTTTATTTTTATATTGTATCTTTGCCGCCGTTATGAAAAGAATATTCTCTATTATTTTTTTATTATTCCTGTGCTTCCATACTTCCTTGATGGCACAGCGGACAATGAATACCCTGAACAATCAGTTCGGTTCCTCGGCAAACGGACTGGACAGAAACCAATATGACCGTAACGGAAACCCCATAGACACGACAGCCGTAGTAGATGCCAACACTATCCCCATCGGACTGTACTCATGGAAAGTGGACAGTCGTTTTGGCAATGTCACTTATATCCCCGTAGATACCTTGCAGCACGCTTTCCAGAACTCAAATGACATGGGCGGCTACACCGGACAATACAATTACTTGGGAAATTTGGGTTCCCCCCGCCTCTCACGCATCTTTTTGACCGTCGGGATCCCAGCCAATACTTTTTCACCGACCCATACGACTTTTGCGTACAACGTCCGGAAGATGTCATATTCACCAATACATTTTCTCCATTCACGAACCTGAGCTATTACAAAGGAGGAGGCAGCCGTGACGGAGAAGAACGCTTCAAATCCTATTTTGCCATCAATGCAAACAAAAGACTGGGGTTTGGATTCTACATAGATTACCTGTATGGCCGGGGGCTTTACCAAGATCAGTCCACAGCCTTCTTCAACGGTGGCCTGTTCTCCAGCTACCGGGGAGACAAATATGACATGCATTTCATATTCAACAACGATAACTTGAAGATGGCAGAAAACGGAGGTATCACGGACGACCGGTATATCACCAACCCGCTGGATATGGCAGAAGGCAAAAAAGAATATTCCGCCAACGAAATCCCAACGCGACTGAGTCAGATATGGAATCACAACACCAGCTACCATGCCTTCCTGACACATCGTTACAACTTAGGGTTCTATAAAGAAAAACAGGACAGTGTGGATACGGACTCCGTAAAAATAACGCAGGTATTTGTTCCTGTCACAAGCTTCATACATACATTACAAGTGGACTTGAACAATCGCAAATACATCTCATACGATGACGCACAGAATCAGAAGTATTTTGAACATAACTATCTGGGGACCGACTCAATAGACAAGACGAAGCGCACATCCATCAAAAATACCATTGGCATTGCTTTACAAGAAGGATTCAACAAATGGGCGAAAGCCGGACTTACCGCCTTTTTAAGTTATGAATACCGAAACTTCGCCTTGACCGACACGACAAACATACCGGGACAGCGCATTATCAACAACTATAAGGAAAGTTCACTCTCCATTGGCGGCGAACTATCCAAAAAACAAGGAAAACTATTACATTACAATATTCTAGGAGAATTGGCCATAGCCGGTGAAGATGCAGGACAATTCAGCGTAGAAGGCAGAGGGGATCTGAATCTCCGTTTATTCGGAGATACGGTGAGACTGGATGTAAATGCATTCATCAAGAACCAGAACCCCGTATTCTATTTCAGGCATTTCCAATCCAAACATTACTGGTGGGACAACAACGATTTATCCAAAATAATGAGAACCCGCCTGGAAGGAAAACTAAGTCTGAACAGATGGGGAACCCAACTGCGTGCCGGAGTGGAAAATATAAAGAACTACACTTATCTGGCCAATGCCAGCATACCGGTAAAAGACAGTGAAGGAAATGTCACCGGTTTCAAGAACAATGCAGCCGTAAGACAGCACTCCGGCAATATACAAATATTCACAGCAATGTTGCAACAAAAATTGAAAGTAGGAATATTTCATCTCGACGGTGAAGTAGCCTATCAAAAATCAAGTGAGCAAGACATTCTGCCCTTACCGGAATTGTCGGCTTACGGCAACTTGTACATGAAATTCGGTCTCGCCAAAAAAGTACTCCAGATAGAAATGGGAGCAGATGTGCGTTATTTCAGTAAATATTACGCGCCAGACTACTCCCCCGTCATCGGACAATTCTATAACCAGAATCCTGATGACAAAATCGAGATAGGAGCTTTTCCGATAGTCAACGTCTATGCCAACCTGCATTTAAAACGTACCCGCTTCTTTATTATGATGTATCACGTCAATGCCGGTTCGGGAAAATCCAATTACTTCCTGGCGCCTCACTACCCAATCAATCCGCGAATGATAAAGTTCGGCCTTTCATGGAATTTCTTTGATTGACGGTCTATATGAGAAAATATCTGAAATACATTCTGATGGGTATCCTTGCAGTAACCCTATCCTCCATCTTCTTCAAAAAGAAAACGGAGGCTGAAACCAGTCTGCCCCGCGATTATGCAGAAATAGCGGCATCGGGAATCCTGCGTGCCGTTACCGAGTACAATTCTATCAGTTTTTATGCCGACGGCGACACCGTTTCCGGTTTCCACTACGAACTGCTCCATGCTTTTGCACACAGCAAAGGACTGAAACCGGAAATCACTCCTGAAATGAGCTTTTCCAAAAGACTGGAAGGCGTACAAAAAGGAACATACGATATATTGGCCAACAGCACGGTAGTTACCACAGAATACAAAGACTCCCTGTTGTTTACCCGCCCCATTATACTGAACAAACAAGTACTGGTACAGCGTAAACCCGAAAAAGAAAACGATAGTCTGTACATTCACAGCCAGTTGGAACTAGCCCGCAAGACCCTTCATCTAGTCAAAAACTCACCTGCCATCCTGCGCATACATAATTTAAGTAACGAAATAGGCGATACCATCTATATCAAAGAAGTGGAGAAATACGGACAAGAACAATTACTGGCCATGGTAGCACATGGTGACATAGACTATGCCGTATGCGACGAGAGCATTGCCAAAGCCTCCATCAATGATTTTCCACAATTGGATATAGAAACAGCCATCAGCTTCTCACAATTCTATTCATGGGGAGTAAGCAAACATTCTCCAATATTGCTTGACAGCCTGAATTCCTGGTTAAATGACTACGTCAAGACTCCTGCATTCAAACTGTTGCGCAAGAAATATTACAATAACTGATTTTTATCCGGCTGAAATTGCAAAATAGTCCTATCTTTGCAATATAAATTGTTATTATTTTAAGCGGAATGACAAAAAAGTTATTACCATGGTTAAATTAGACAAAGTAAAATGGGGCTTCATCGGTTGCGGAGAAGTGACCGAGAAGAAAAGCGGACCAGCCTTTGCCCTGATCGAAGGTTCAGAGGTAGTGGCCGTAATGAGCCGTGACAAAGAAAAAGCTCAATCATACGCCAAAAGACACAACATTCCCCGCTGGTACTCCGATCCGCAGCAGTTAATAGGAGATGAAGATGTCAATGCTATTTATATAGCCACTCCCCCCTCTTCTCATGCCACTTTTGCCATTATGTCCATGAAGGCAGGAAAGCCCGTATACATCGAGAAACCTATGGCGGCCAGCTATGAAGACTGTGCACGCATCAACCGCATATCACAGGAAACAGGAATTCCTTGTTTCGTAGCTTATTACAGACGCTATCTTCCTTATTTCCAAAAAGTACGCCAGATGGTAGAGGACGGAGAAATAGGCAATGTCATCAACATACAGATACGTTTCGCCCAGCCTCCCCGCGCTTTGGATTACAACAGTACCAACCTTCCCTGGCGTGTACAACCTGATATTGCCGGCGGCGGTTATTTCTATGATCTGGCTCCTCACCAGCTGGATTTGTTACAAGATATGTTCGGCTGCATTCTCGAAGCCCAAGGATACAAGAGCAACCGTGGCGGGTTATATCCGGCAGAAGATACGATAAGTGCCTGCTTCAAATTTGATTCCGGTCTGCCGGGATCAGGATCATGGTGTTTCGTTGCCCATGAATCGGCCAAGGAAGACCGTATAGAAATCATCGGAGACAAGGGAATGATCTGTTTCTCTGTTTTCACTTACGATCCCATCGCCCTGCATACTGAAAGAGGCCGCGAGGAGTTTCTTCCCGAAAATCCCCCTCATGTACAACTTCCGCTCATAAAAGCCGTAGTAGAACACTTGCAGGGAAAAGCTGTCTGTACCTGCGACGGCATCAGTGCGACACCCACCAACTGGGTAATGGACCGTATACTTGACAAACTCTGATTTCTGCCTATGGACATCCGTCAATTATGCCTGTTTTGTCTGTCTTTCCTTTCCGCCCTCGGTGTATATGCACAAGCGGAACAGAAGGACTCGACAGTACAGGACAACAAGGGTGTTCTCATTACATTGACCGATGGAATAGCGACAACTGTCCGTCATACCGGAAGAAAAATCAGGAAAGTGGGAAAAGAATTCAACGCGGTCGATACCACCTATATCTCGCCTAACCTCTACAATCTGGCTTTCATGCTGGAATCCAGCAGTTGGTACGAATACTATCGGTTAGGCAGTAAAGGAAACAACGGCGAACAAAGTTTGGGATTCTCCCCCAATGCCAGTTTCAAGCTGGGGGTCTATTTCGGATGGCGCTGGATATTTCTAGGATATTCTTTCGATGTAAAAGATATTTTCGGCGGACACAAGAACAAGGCCAAGAAAACCGAAATGGCACTGAATCTTTATAGTTCCAAATTTGGTGTGGATTTATATTACAGAAAGACAGGAAGCGATTTCAAGATACGTTCTTCCAGCGGATTTGACCTGAAAACTCCCATTAAAAATCTGAATTTCAACGGATTGCAAAGTAAAATCAAAGGACTGAACGCCTATTGGATTTTCAATTATAAAAAATTCTCTTATCCGGCAGCCTATAGCCAGTCCACCAACCAGCGTAAAAGCGCGGGTTCCCTGATGGCGGGCTTTTCTTATTCCCAGCACAACATATCTTTTGATTACGAAAAGCTTCCCGGTGAAGTGAGAGCCCAACTGCATGATGCCCTGCTTTTCAAGAAAGTGAAATATTCTGATTACAGCATCAACGTGGGTTATGGCTATAACTGGGTATTTGCAAAAAACTGGGTTTCCAATCTTTCACTCTTACCGGCCATTGCCTATAAAAAATCAAAAATAGACGATACGCCTAACACCGACAATCATTGGATAAAGGATATCAATTTTGACCTGATAACACGTGCCGCCGTGGTCTATAATACCAACAAGTACTTTGTAGGTGCTTCACTGGTGATGCATACATACGATTATCGGAAAAGGAATTTCTCTCTCACTAATACATTCGGAACCGTTCGTGTATATGCAGGATTCAACTTCTGGAAAAGGAAAGAATTCCGCGATAAATAAAAAATATACCGGAAGCCTATAAAGTTCTTCCGGTATATCACAGGTTAATTATATTAGACTCACAATAAATTCTTAGAAGCGGGCGCCGACTGTCAGCAAGAGCTGATGCCGTTCATTGTCCACTTTAGTTGCCGGAAGATCTATATCGTCAAAAGCATAAAAGTTTGATTTATACATATCATATTTATATGCCAAATCCGCATAAATTACACTGCCACGGTATCCAAGACCAAACGTAAAGGTATTCTTAGACTCCGTATTATTAAAATCAGTACGCGTGCTATATAAAGACAAGGCACTATAAGCATCTTTTGAAAATGCAGCCGAAGAATAATTATACCCTGCACGGATGCTAAACTCAGGTATGATCCGCGTTTCCATTCCTATACGGAAAGTATGGACACCTTTCAGATAATTCTCAACGCTAGGCTGATCTCCCAATTCATAACCATCCACATCCTTCAGCTTACTGGAAGAATAATCCTGATATTCATATTCCGCACCTACTGCCACCGCACCCGCAAAAGTAGTACCCGCGCTGACATTAAATTTCCACGGAGTAGTAAGATTATAATCATAGGTCAAATAATCATATTCCGGAGTTACCAGAAAATCACTCAATGTCTGGATATAGGGTTTTTCATAAGCTAAAATATCAGAAGATAAAGTGGCATTATAGCTTTCTCTTAAATCATACCATGTAGGCGTGTGAACGGCAAATCCCAAACGGAAAGGAGAACTTTCTATAGGACGTACAATAACCCCCAACTTCAAATCCATACCAGTTCCTTCCAGTCTATAATAATTATCCAATGTATACCCCCCATTATCCGCACCCTTATCATCATTCAAATTTTCCGTATAAGAAGTATAACGGTCATAATTCACATCATAGACCCCCAAGGTAGCTCCTAAATAGACCCTGTCTTCAATATTGAATGAAACATTAAAATCATATTGACTGATACCTCCAGTTTCCTTACTAAAGAAGTTATTGTTAAAACCATTCCACCCCCATGGAGCATGAATGTTTTTTTCAGGATCATTAAACCAGTCAACCACACCGGTTCTCACCCCCATTACTCCTAAAACAGGTAACTGGTTCCAATATTTGGTATAAGGATTCTTCGCATCCAGTATGTCATTAAACTCGCTTTCCGTCAATCCATATCGTTCCATTTCCTGAGCCAGCTGGAAGCTTTGTGACATATTATCCAACGCCCCTCCCATAGAGAAAAGGCGGTTGAAGTTTTTACTTTTATGGTAATTGAATCCGAAATTCACAAAACGCAAAGAAGTATTGTTGCCTATCTTATTGCTATAAACAAATCCAATCTGGTCAAATGAAGCGCGCGTTTTGTCTTCATTCATTGACACGCCACTAAAGTTACTCTTTGTCGAAGTATTATTAAAACCAAAAGAAACGGACACATCATTACTACGAAAAATGCCGATACCCGCAGGGTTGGAACTCATGACAGATATATCACCTCCCAAAGCTCCCATGGCACCACCCATACCAACAAATCGTGCTGTTCCATTCAAGTCATTCCCCAGCAACTTTTCCGCATCATAAGCATTTTGTGCGCTTGCCGTTGCCATTGCCAGCAACGTACAAGCGGTTACTATTACTTTATTTTTCATACATCAATTCTATTAAATACAACAGTCTGGTTTAATCTGCTACTTATCTGGTACGCGATCTGCCACCGCCACTTGAACGGGAAACACCGCCTCCGGAACTACGGGAAGCCCCACCGCCACTAGAAAAACTACTACGGGAAGAAGAAGTTCCACTACTACGGTAAGAGTTAGACGAACTATTACGGGAAGGACTGCTGCTACGGGAATATGAACTGCTGCGAGAGTTCGAAACGCCACTATTGTTACGATAAGCGCCACGGCTTGCAGCCCCTGTTCTCTGATAAGCAGATCCTGCTGCATTTCCCACACTTCTCCGGGTACTGCTTGGTCTGGTATAGGAAGAACCCCTTCCTTCTGTCGGACGTGAATACGAATTACCCGGACGGACTCCTGCAGCCTGACTTGGTGAAAGAGTTGCTCCTGTACGGGTTCTGATAGCGCTTCTATTAGGACGAACCGAATTTACACCGTCAGATCCCGAAACCACTCTTCCTGATGAAGATCCGTTACGTGTTGCGGTACGATAGCTATTAGCACTATTACGGACATTTTGTCTGGAATTTCCTACATACGAATTACGACTATTCCTATCATAACTATTCACATAATTATTCCGGCTTGGGCGTGAAGAGCCATAGCTGTTGGTGTATCTTCCGGCATGTATTCCCGGATTACGTCTGCTTGAGCCATACCATCCATGACCGCCTCCCCAGTAGCCGCCGCCCCAACCGTGACCGGAATAATGCGGATAATAATGATGGTGGTGGTGATGATGGTAGCCCCAATAGCCACCCCAGTAGCCGCCACCCCAATAACCGGGATAGTACCAGCTATTGTAGTACCACGGCGAACTCCATCCCCAACTGAATCCCCAGCTGGCGCCATATGGATAATTCCAACGCCAATCCCACCACAAGCGGTTCGTGTAAGTGGGAAAAACGTATGCATACAATCCGTCATCATATACATTCCAATCCCATGAAGGCAAACCGTAAACCACATCCCAATAGAGCGGACTGCTTACCGGAATGGCGTAACGGGGATTGCGGAAACGGACGATACGCATCGCGTATTCATAATCGTCTTGAGAGCCCTCAAAACCATTAACCCATTCCCCTCTCTCATTCAAAGGTTTCTCCTCAATATACAAGGTATCATTCTCCATCGAGAAGTTATTATCTCGTGAAGTATAACGACGATTATACTCATCCACATCGCGCACTTTTCCTTTCACATCCTTCACTACCACTGTAGAACCGGGGGCTGCGTAAACGGTAGTCGTGTTCTGCTTCTGCGGAACCACCACTTTCACCTCTTGCTTAACCTCCTCTTTCTTTTCAGCTTTTTTCTTAGGGATGAAATAAAGGTCGTCATCAACGCTTTGTGACATTGCCCAATAAGGCAAGCACACCATCATAAGCGAAGCTAATACAATCTTTTTCATACTCATACCTGTTTTATTTGTTATTCTATCTACTTTTTCTAGTGCAAAGATAGCCAGAGGTTTCAGTTCATAACAAAGAAAATCCCTATTAGTTGGTAGGGATTTCCCTATTTTAGTAACGGACTTCAACTATTTTATCTATTTCTGCACACACACGGAAAACAGAAGAACGTCCGTTCACATACGTTGATGGTAAACAAATCTGGTGGTAAAACAACTTTTTATATTAAGTTGCACCCACTTATGCCCTCATGCCCTCACTAAAAGTCATAACCTACTCATTATTAAACCACTACACACAGTGAGGGCATGTTAAAAAGTGAGAGCATTGCCCTCATGCCCTCACTCCTATTTTCTTGCACATCTCACTTAAATCATTCATTCACAACATAATACCCATTTATCGGCTTATAAACCGGTTGTTTGGGAAGTCCCACATTTTTCAGCTTTCCTTCCTCGCACAAGCGGTGTAAATGGCGGCTGGCCGTACTTTGTGTCATACTGCAAAGAAGCTGGAAACTTTTCCGCTGCACAAAATCATGAGTTGTGAAGAACTCCGTCAGCAATGCGTCAATTTCCTCATCGGTCAGTTTACTTGAATGAAACGAGAACCGGGTACGCTGCACCTTTACCTTCCCCACCTCATCCATCAATAATCGGTCGGGGCGGTAAACAATCCCCTTAAGCCTTACCTTTGTATTTTTACGTTTCGTCTTTTCGGTTACCGGCTCGGTGCTCACCAGATTGGGACGGAAAAAGCCGATGCCGTCCAGATGCACCTGCCTGCCTTCCGCCAATTCCTCGCCCATGGCGTGTGACAGCGCATCGAGCACGGCTATTACATCCGTTTCCGTCAATGTACAATATTTCTGTATACGGGCACGGAGCTGGGCCGTGCTTACTTTCCCATTCAGCCGGAGACGCGGATGCAACATATTCTCTTCCCCTTGTTGCTCAGAGGTTTTGGGATTCTCGTACCAATCAAATAGTATTGCCATACTGTTCTTTTTTTATTGATGAAAGTTCAATATCTATTAATCACGGATGTGATTAAGCTTAACTACCTTTGTGATTAATTTTAATCACCTTTATGATCAGACTTAATCACAAGGGTAGATAACTAATTACAAACATACAAAAATAAGAAAAGAAAAGGTAGAAAACAAATAAGAGACAGGGGAATATGCACTGAGACTAAGAATAAAAACACAGAAAAGAAAGGAAAAAGAAAAAGACGGCATTTAATCCGGAAAGCATTTGCAGAATCCGGAAAGAAACCTTATCTTTACTAAAAATATGCACACATAGACACTCGCAATACGCAGTCTTCTCCACACGACAGAACATCATCTTTTCCATGGGAGGTACATAAAACCAAAAAAACATTCAAACGAAAGACAAATATGAAAATTACACTCATCAGGAAAGATGAAGAACAGGGGACAGAAGCCTTGTCACTATGCGATACGGACGCATTCTTCGAGAAAGTAAAGACAGAGAACAAAGCAGGGCATATATCGGAACTGCGTGAAATACTACCCCGGCTGGCAGGATCGTCCGCCCGCTACGTCCACATCGACAAACTGCCGCGCCGGCAGAAAGAAGCACGGCCTTCAATAGATTTTCCCGATTTGCCTGCATCCTCATATTCGCCGACGATCTGGTAGCCGTTGAAGTCTGCATAGGCTTTCATGCGAGCTTTCTGTGCATCCAGCGAATAGCCATCGATCTGCATGGCCGTGGAAACGCGGGTGTAAGTGTAAACCTTTGTCTTTTCCTGTGACATAAGAAAACCTCACAAAACGGTTATTTCTTGTCTGCTTTCTGCTCCAAAAACTTAATGGAATCCAGATAATCCTGCTCCACATCGCTGAGCGTTTTAGCTTTGTATTTCCGATATTCGGTAGCAGCCTTGTCCACTGCCTGCTTGTGAGTAACGCTGCCATTGCCAATAAGCAACTGTTCACCGCTCATAGTCAGGATGCGGTCGAGGTGGTTTGCCCAATCCTGCATGGTCATGGGCTGTTCACGTTCTGCCTGACGCTCGGCAAAATCCAGATAACCGGAAACCAGCTGCCCCATAGCACGAAGTTCTTTCTCGTTCAGATAGTTTTTGGCAATAGTAGCTTCTCGTAAAGTGGGCTGGTTTCCTG
>OGXG01001023.1_pt1 | contig 14545 bp, 11 predicted proteins | sample 1576251 | NCBI WGS metagenome assembly OGXG01 (sample SAMEA3541533, study PRJEB24748) | human gut metagenome | biome: human gut; feature: human-associated habitat; material: faeces | place: China | collected 2012
GGCCGTAGTTCTTGATGCAGTGGGGGATGTTCAGTGCATCGTTCATGCCGCGCAGATACTCGATGAGCAGCTTGACCTTCTCGTCGTCGTTGGAACCGCCCAGCTTCATCTCGTCAGCGATGACACCGTAGCGCTTCTTGGCCTCGGGGTCCTTGGCGTTGAAAGCGATGACCTTGGGCAGATACATGGCGTTGGCAGCACCGTGGATGATGTGTGCGCCGTAGTCGGCAAAGGCAGCGCCGGTTTTGTGTGCCATGGAGTGGACGATGCCCAGCAGCGCATTGGAGAATGCCATACCGGCCAGGCACTGTGCGTTGTGCATGGAATCACGCTTGGACATATCGCCATTATAGCTGTCCACCAGATCGCCCTGGATCATCCGGATGGCGAAGATGGCCAGCGGGTCGGTGTAGTCGCAGTGGGCGGTGGAAACATAAGCCTCGATGGCGTGGGTCATTGCATCCATACCGGTGTGGGCAACCAGCTGTTCAATTTTGATTCTCATATCGCTACCATGATATTCAACACAGAATTCGTATGACTTCCACTGTTCAGGAAGTTTTGGATGAATTGTAAGTTCGCCTGTGTTAGAACGAACACCTGCGAAACCAAATACAATACCCTGCCATGTTCCTGCCATGTTAGCTGCATGGATTCCTGCATAGAAATTATCATGCATATCATCAAGATCCATTCTTGCTGACTGTGAGAAATACTTGTAAGCTTCTTCATCGTATCCAATCTGGCTTGCAAGGATTCCAAAAATACAAGTAGATAATGATGAATGATGAAGTGTAACTGTCTGATAGAAATCATAGTTTCTCTTAAGCTCTTCTTCTGTAAAGAAGTTACTATGAAGTAACATTCCAAGAATTGCATCAGCCTGTTTTGACATCTTCTGTCTGTAGACAAACAATGGATGATAATTTTCGTATAATAAATGTCTCTTTTCTTCCGGAATCTTAGATTCATCCCAAGGCTTTCTCATCATAAATCCGTCATCCTGTGGATAAATCTGTAATTTTTCATCAAATGGGAAATACATATTGTTAATAATTCTTTCCCAGTATTCTAGTTCTTCGTCTTCAAGTTCTAACTTTTCAACTAACTTGTTGTATGCATCTTCGTCAAGACTCTTCATTCTGTCTAATGCCCACATAGCACTACGAATGTTTTCTCTTGCCATTAAGTTAGTATAGAAGTTATTATCAACGATTGCGTTGTATTCATCAGGTCCTGTTACTGAACAAATACAATATTTGTTATCCTTGCATTCTGCGAAGCATCCTACATCTGCCCAAACTCTTGCAGTTTCAACTAATACTTCTGCTGCTCTGTCGATTAAGTACTGGTCATCACCTGTAATATCAAGGTAGAGCTTAAATGCATATGCAATATCTGCATTAATATGATACTGAGCTGTTCCAAGTGGAAAATATGTTGATGCTTCTTTACCATTGATAGTTCTCCATGGATACAATGCACCTTTCATATGTCCTAAAACTTTAGCTCTGTCTCTTGCATCATCAAGAGTGTCATATCTATAATTTAATAACTGCTTAGCTAATTCTGAATCTGTGTAAACGAATACAGGAAGTACATACATTTCTGTATCCCAGAAATAATGACCTTCGTATCCTTCACCACTAAGTCCCTTAGCTCCCATACCTGTTCTGCCATCACGACCTGCAGACTGCATAATATGGAATAAGTTAAATCTGATACCCTGCTGTAATTCTTCATCGCCTTCAATCTTAATGTCGGCTTTGCTCCAGAATTCATCCATCTTTTCTTTCTGAAGTGCTTCGTATTTGTCATAACCTAATACTTTTGCTTCTGAAAGTTTAGCTCTAATAAATGGAAGAATTTCTTCTTTAGGCATATCAAGTTCTGAAGTGTAAGCAATCATCTTTTCAAATGTTACTTCTTTGCCTTCTTCAGCATAAACTTCATATGAAGTATGTCCGTCTTCTTCTCCAATAACACATTCAGTCATATGACCGTCTGTAACAACAACACTACCACAAGCCATTGAAAGTTTACTGTTCTTTGTTTCTCCCTGGTATAAAATATAATCTTCATCAGATTTTAATTCTTCTACCACAAGATGTTTACCAAATGGGCCATAGTCAACTAAAGGATTAGTCTTTCTTGTGTGGTTTTCAACGCCTGCTTCAACGTAAGAACTAAACTTAACTGTGCCTTCAAAATTAATAGGTGTAATCTTAATCTGAATAGCCATAATGTTCTTATCAGCAAGAGAAACCAATCTCTTAAATGTTGCTTTAACTTCCTTGCCCTTAGGTGATTTCCAAACAACGTTTCTTACAACAATACCTTCATTCATAAGAAGGCTTCTGCTATATTCAACTATTTCTCCTGCTTTTAAATCGAACATTTCACCATTTACTTCAATAGTGGTCTTTTTTAAATTAGGTAAATTAAGTAATGACTGGCTTGTTTCAGGGAAACCAAAGTTCCACTCACCATATCTTATATGTTCACTTTCATAAAAGCCATTAATGAAGTTTCCTTCCAGACCTTCATCTACCGTGAAAGGATATCCTTCGTCAAATGTACCACGAGTACCAATGTAGCCGTTTGAAAGTGCAAATGTTGTCTCGTTTCTATAATTCCAGTCTTTAACAAACTTTTCTTCGGTAACTTTCCATTCTTCTACCGGATATGTATTTTTTTCCATTCTCTATTCCTTTCTTTAACCCTTTACAGCACCTGCTGTCATACTTTCCATAACTTGCTTCTGTAAGATAATAAAGATAATAATTGTTGGAAGAACCGTGATTATTACCGCCGCAAACAGTGCAGAGTAGTTATTAGCAAATGTTCCTAAGTAATAGTTAAGTGCGATTGGAACTGTTCTAGCTGTATCACCACTTGTGAGCATTAATGCGAAGTAGAATTCGTTCCATGTATTAATAAACTGTAACATTGCGATTGTTGCCAAACCAGGCTTAGCCAATGGTAAAACAACCTTTGTAAATGACTGAATAAATGTTGCGCCATCAATATATGCTGATTCTTCAAGCGCTACTGGAATAGTCTTGTAGTAACTTACCATTACGAAGAATGACATTGGAATACCCATTGCTGCATACACGATAATCAGTCCAAATTTTGTATCGTATAAACCTAATGTTTTGAAAATTGCAAACAATGGCTGTGATATGGCCTGTGCTGGAAGCATCAATGATGCTGAAATTAAAAGCACTAAGATTGTTTTCAATTTAAAGTTATATCTTGCTACAACGTATGCACACATTGCTACGAAGCAAACTGTAACAGCTACGCTGACTAATACGATAATGATACTGTTTAAAAAATATTCCTGAATAGGTGCATATTTGAATGCATCGGCATAGTTCTTAAAATTAAATGACTTTGGAAGTGCAATTGCAGATGTATTAATTTCTGCATATGTTTTAAACGAACTTAAACCAGCCCAAATAATAGGTCCGATTGAAATAACTACAATCAAAGCAAGAAAGAGATATTTTAAAATTCCGCAAACTACGCGAACACCAACCGGCTGTTTTTTTACTGAACCAAGCTGCATAGGCATTGGTATGTCTTTTTCCTTCTTAGCCATGTTTTTATACCTCCTTCATTTCCTGTTTCTGGTTAAATAATTTCTGAATTAAGATAACTAATACTAATCCTAATGCAATCTGGATAACACCTACCGCGTTAGCCTTACCATAGTTGTTTTCAAGAGTTATAATCTTGTACAAGTATGTTGGTAAGTTAAGTGTTGCATTACCTGGACCACCCTTAGTTGTCATATAAATAATATCGAACTGTGATACCATTGCTACTGATGCTAAAACTACACAAGTGCCAAATGCATTCTTCATTAATGGAATTGTAATATATCTGTCTGCCTGTGCAGGTGTAGCACCGTCTACCATTGCTGCTTCGTAGATGTCAGGGCTTATAGCTCCCATTTCACCCATGAAGATTAACATATTAAATCCTGAGTAAAATACCCAAGTTGCTGTCACTGTCATAAATGCATATTTTGAGTTACCGAATAAGTTTAATACCTGAGTTGTGTCAAGTCCGAACTTTTCGTAAATAATCTTGATTACACCAAAAGATGGGTTTAATAATAATGAAAACATTACTGCTGTTGCTGCTGTCGGGACAATGTTAGGAATAACATATGCAACTCTTGCAAATTTCCATCCCTTTGGTTTTCTACGTAAGATAAGTGCCATAACGAAACCAAATCCTACATGAAGCGTTGACTGAATTAATACCCACTTCAAAGTGTTAACTATAGATACTGAAAAATCAGGATCTGCAAATATTGTCTTGAAATTCTTTAAGCCTTCAAATACCGGTGACTGTGTAAGTGAGTAATCACAAAATGAAGTAGTGATAACCATTACAAATGGAATGGCATATACTAAACAAAACAGTACTAAACAAGGTAATGAGAATGCTAATATCCAACCTTTTTTTCCTCTTGTGCTCATATTTTTCCTATTTCCTTTCAAAAAAAGAGCGCTGCACTATTCTCTAGTGCAGCACCCATCATCAATTTGCTCTAGTTTTTCTTAGCTGCATCAGTTAACTTCTGGCAAAATTCTTTTGCTGTCATGTTACCATATGCAAGTTCTGGCAACTGTGTTGAGAATGTATCAATTACGTTCTGATACCAATATGCCTGGTTCTGACCATATGTATATTTAGCCTTTGACTGAATATCTAATACTTCTGCCATTAATGGGTCTGATTCTTTTAAGCTGTCTGGAACTTCGATATTGCTTGATACTGGCTGTAATCCTGCCATTTCTAAAGCTTTAAGCTGATTTTCTGCTGTTGTTTCAAACTTAAGGAATGCAACTGCTGCTTTAACCTTTTCAGGATCCTTTGTACCTACCATGTCACCAGGTGTTGGAACACTTTCCATACCTGAACCAGGAAGAAGCATAATGCCAACTTTGTCATAGAAACCTTCAGGAGCTTTGTCTGTGCTCTTGAAATCAGGAATCATCCAAGGTCCGTTAGGAAGCATTGCTACTTCGCTGTTGAAGAAGTGTGTTGCCATTGTGTCATACTTTCCACCTGCTGCATCTGATGTTGTGTAGTTCTTTAACATCTTCTGTAACTGTTCTGTTGCGTTTACAACTAAGTCTGATGTGTAGTCTGTTGGGTACATTGTGTTCATGAATTTGTTTCCTTCTTCACCAGCTGTACCAATTAAACCACTATACCAAAGGTTAGATAACCAACCAAGGTCTGCTGTATCCATACTTACTGGAGTGATGTTCTTTGATTTTAATGTATCACATGCTTTGTAGAAATCATCCCATGTTTCGTAAGCTACGTCAGGAGCTTCAAGTCCTGCTTTCTTAAATAAGTCTTTGTTGTAGTAAATATATGAAATTTCTTTTGATACCGGAATACCGTAAACCTTTCCTTCATATGAGTTGAATTCAAGATCCTGGTCACTGAACATTGCTTTCCATTCAGGATCCTTATCAAGGTATTCTGTAATGTCTGTAACCTTTCCTGACTTAGCAGCTAATGCTGTAATGTTGTTACCACCATTTAATACGATGTCTGGAAGATCACCACTTGAGATTAATAATTTAATCTTCTGGTTGTAAGCATCTGTTGTAGGAATTTCTTCGAATTTGAATTCTACATTCTTTCCTTCTTCAGTCTTCTTAAATGCATCAAATAAATATTCATAATAATCTGCTGCATAGTCTGTACCAACGTGATAGTTGATTACGTTTAATGTTATCTTTCCGTCTGCTGACTTTCCTTCATCTTTCTTAGATGTGTCTGAAGAGCTTCCGCAGCCAGTGAAAATACCGGCTACCATTGTTGCACAAAGTGCAATGCTTAATAATTTCTTTCTCATAAATTCTACCTCCTGGTTTTTTGTGTGTTGTTTGCTCTTTTGTTTATATTTAACATTATATAGATTTCAGATTTTTAATGAATAGAATATTTTTACAAAACCTTTGATTATTTTGACATTATAATTTGTATTTTTTTGTAATATTTTGCATATTTTTTGTATTTTTTTGTACATAATGCAGACAAAATTGTACAAAACAGCATATGCAACATGCCTTCCAGCCCCTATACAGGCTTGAATTGTGACAAAAGTTATAAAAATAAGCAAAACAAACTTGGCACACCTCATATTGTCTTCCAGTCTGATTCTGTGGGGTAGATGAGTTTTGGTTTGAGCGGAAACAAACTTCCTGGTTGCATCATAGATTCTTATAGTTTTATTTCGTGGGGTAGATTTGTTTAGATTTGAATGGATTCAAGCCTCATATCTGCTCTATACAGCTTCCAGCCTGCTTCTATGGGGTAGATATTGTAAAATTTGAATAGAACGAAGCTTATACTCTGCCTCATATAACCTTGAATCTAATTCCGTGGGGTAGGAATGTATAAGCTTGTACCATATGAACCAAAAATTTCATATATGGTACAAATATAACATACCTGTACCATATAAGCAGAAATTGTCGCATATGGTACAGATTCAACGTTTGTCCTACTCAAATTCAAACTTATCTGTACCATATAAATAAGAATCACCGTGTATGGTACAGATTTGTATAAATTTAGGTTTTAAATTACAAGGATTTGTACCATATCATTCAAAAGTTGCTCATATGGTACAGCTATACTAACGCATAAAAAAGCACCTTAACCGTAATTTGATATGATACCTCTAAAGTAGACAGATTAAATATAAAATTCTGTTACTTTGGAGGTATTTTTTATGTCTAGAAAAGAAAGATTTACTCCTCAAGAAAAAGAACAAGCTTGTATTGACTACATTGAGGGGAATCGTTCCAGATCAGAAATATGTAGTGAACTTCATATTTCTACAAGAACCATTCAAGATTGGGCAGCCATATATAAAAAATATGGTGTTGCAGGATTTGCAAAGAAAACTAAAAATCGTTCTTATTCAAAACAATTTAAGATTGAAATAATTGAAAAATATATACGTGGTGAAGCATCGTCAATTGAATTAGGTAATCAATACGATATCTCATCTAGTCTATTAAGAAGATGGATTCAGATGTATAATGCCAATATAGAACTTAAAGATTATTATCCAAAACAGGAGGTCTATATGGCAGAGGCAAGAAGAAAAACAACCAAAGAAGAACGAAAAAAGATTGTTGAATATTGCTTAAATAACAATCGTGATTATAAAGATACTGCAGCCAAGTTTGATGTTTCCTACAGTCAAGTATACAACTGGGTGAGAAAATATGATACTTGTGGTTTAGAGGGTTTGACAGATAAAAGAGGTCATCATAAATCTGATAATGAGGTCGATGAATTAGAACGTCTTAGAAGAGAAAATCTTCGCTTAAAACGTCAATTAGAAGAAAAAGATATGGTTGTGGAATTATTAAAAAAAGTGAAAGAATTCGAAAGGATGTGAGGTTAGGGAAAACACGATACGAATCAAAATATATGGTAATAAAGGAATTACACACCGAGAAAAAATGGAGTATTGAATGGATGTGCAAGCAACTGGAAATATCCCGTGCCGCCTACTATAAGTGGCTTAAGCACGAAATACCTGAGGCTGAAATTGAAAATATCAAACTTGCAGAGTTGATTAAAGAATACGACGAGCGATTCAATCATATCCTGGGATACCGAAGAATGACATCTTGGATTAATCACTTTAATCATACTAATTACAGCAAAAAAAGAATTCATAGAATCATGAAAAAACTTGGGATACATTCGGTAATAAGAAAAAAGAAGGAGAAATATACATATTCAAAACCTGATGAAACAGCAGAAAATCTTCTTCAACGAGATTTTTATGCTACCGCTCCAAATCAAAAATGGGCTACAGATGTAACTGAGTTTAAAGTTCCTGGTGATAAAAAGAAAATATATTTGAGCGCCATCATAGATTTATATGACAGATATCCAGTAGCATATGTAATTAGTGGACGAAATGATAATCAATTAGTTTTTAAAACTTTTGATAAAGCGATTATGGCTAATCCTGATGCCAAGCCTATTTTTCACTCTGATCGTGGCTTTCAGTATACCAGCAAAACATTTAAGAAAAAACTTGAAAAACAGGAAATGACACAATCCATGTCACGCGTAGGACATTGCATAGATAATGGCCCAACGGAAGGATTTTGGGGAATTATCAAATCTGAAATGTATCATATGCATGAAATAACTGATGAAAAGTCATTGCGTAATGCAATAGGTGACTATATAAGATTCTATTCCGAAAAAAGACCTCAAGATAGATATAACTGTAAAACACCACTAGAGGTGCGTCAAGAAGGTCTTGCTTCAGACAATCCAACAGAATATCCTATACCTGAAAATAAACGTATAAACAAATACAAAGAGAAATGGTGTGCATAGAAAAATACCTACATTTCAATTAAAATGTAGGTATAATCTGTACTAATTTTTAGATATTTCACCTGTCTACTTGACAGGGGGCATATCAATTTGCTAAAGTGCTTTTCATTTTATTCCTCAGTTGATCCTTTAAGTAAATTAGGATTGACATTTTTAAATTTTTCTTTTGAGCATAGTCATTTTATACCATACTGGTCCATCAGCTTATTTCTGTACTCCACATTATCATAAGACTTCATTAATTCGTCTATTCGATTCTCTTCAAGTAATTGTCTTCCCAGCATTGCCATGCTTTCCTCTCCTCGTTTTTCTCCCTGCTCATTTCCTATTCTCATCGCTTCATTATACACTGTATCTATATAGCTACACATATTATTCACCTCCGTTTCTATATTTTCACTCATCGGTATTTCATATTCTTCTTCCAGTATTTTCTTTTTCTCTTCCGGTGTCATCTTTGATCTTAAGAGTACGTCCAATAATCTTATTATTTTATTATCGTAATTGGCATACTCCGGTCCGCCTAAGCATATTGATATGACATTTATTAAATCGTATTTCTCTTTATCTCTATCAACGCTTGATACCTTATCGTTCTTCTGCAATGATACAACACTAATGCTGTTCTTATGTTTATCAGGCGGATCTGTACATACCCATATGGAGTAGGCTTTCTTTAATTTTTCATAATGTGAACCTGCAAATTCTGTATTATACTGTGATGATAAAATTCTGGCACAATTGTATACACCTCTTGTCACATAGTCGTATCCCGGATAATAGTCGTTTTGAATCTCCAAATCACAGTAAATGTGACTGTTTTCTTTAGGATTCGGTCTTATGACATTAAAGTAAATATCAAATGTCGTTCTTCCTTCAGAATTAATCTGAATTTCTGTGTTTAAGCCTTTAATTGCCGGCATAACTTCATTAGGATTTACAGTTTCTGACATTGTCCTTACATCACCTTCTATAAGGCATCCTCTAACATATTGTACGGAGCAATCTTTGTACTCATCTATTACACTTATGATAATCCATGCCAATATATACTTATCGCATAAAAGTCTTTTCGCCGCTTCATCATACCACGCTTTAATATAGGCTGTTTCTATATTAGCGGATAAATATGTTTCTTTCATTTTCCTCCTCTTATGTTTCTCCCCCTTAGTCAATAGCTGACTTTTTTACATATGTTGAAAATGAACTTTCTTAAAATTTTCCCCTCTAATATCGCATATTCTGATTGCATGTTTTTTGAAGCCAGTATATGTGATATTTATCACTTATTGTTTAAGCTTAGCTTGATTTTACTCTATCTTTTCTCGTTTGGCAATCTCATTTTTACACTCTTTCTTCTACCTTAAAAACATATTTTCCTTTTCCTTTTACATCCACAATCACATTATTCATTTTCATAACATTCAGTATTTTTGATGCCTGTGTTTTTCCGCAACCAGTAATTTCCATAACTTCCTGCCTTCCAAACACTTGATTATCATCTAACTCGTCAAAAATATTTATTATATGAGCATGCATAACATTTGAAATCTTGGCACCTAGTAATATTGTTTCAAGATCCACTTTTTTCAATTCTTTAGTTCGCTTTTTCATTTTTCAAATTTGTTCTATTGTCATACTGTCCTCCTGCAAAACCTGCTTGCATTATGCTTGCCTATCATTCCCATTTATTTCTACAAATTTATTATTTAAAATATTCCCCCGTTTATACAATCCCATCTATACATACGTTCTACTATCATTTCATTTCACAGTCAATATGGTTTTGTCATTATTTGTGTGTTCTAATTTTTTGCTTTCTGCATTTTTTCATGTACAGTCTAATGTTATTCTTTCCGTGGAATATTCTGAGGAACATCAGAGAAATATCTAAGGGACATTCTAGGGGACATTCCAAGGGACTTCATAATTCAAGTTAGGCATTACCACTGTAAATTAATATCTGGTAGATATAAACAAAGGTCTTTTATAGTCTTTATATTTTATGAAATACTAAGATAGACGGCTCTTAACTTTCATCAAAAAGATTATCTAAAAAAAATCCCAGACTCAATTATCTTCTGATAAAAGAATCCGGGGTTTTTAATGTTATATAGTATTTTATGTATTAATGTTTTTAATAGAAATCAGAGAAGTTATATCCATCTTTATCATTGCCAAAATATTCATCCATTAAATTATTATTATCAAAACCACTTGTTGTAATGATATCATTATTATTCATTTCTACTAATTCCATTTCTGGGCTTTTATATTCTTTTCTCATAGTAAACCTCCCTAATTATTATTCTGATTTTCTTTTGCAAACTCATCAATCAAGTCATGCAATCCTTCGTCAATATTTGGATATCCTTTTTTCTGTATTATTGATGCAATTCCCTGTATTGATTTTGATGCTGTTCCTGTATATCCTTCGCCTGCACCATCTTCAGAATAAACTGTAGTAGCATCCGCATTTTCATATGGAATATTTGCGTACGCTCTAGCATTAAAGAATCTAGTATAGTTAGCTGGTACAATATTAATTAATGATGCACAGTATGTATCGTTTGTTTCCTTGTACCATCCTGTATTAACTACGTCAGTGCAGAAATTCTTTCCTAAATCATCCTTCTTTGCCAAATCTAATGTAGCACCCTTTAAAACATCATTTACAGTAATTAATGTTCCTGCGTTTTCGCAAATTACATTTTTAACTTTCTGTTCATTAGCTCTGCTTGCTGTTGTAGCTGAAACTTCTGTTTTAAATCTAATTCCACCTGGTTTTTCCTGTCCAGCATCTATTCTAATAGCTGCTGCATTTGCAAGTTTTAATGATACATCACTAATTGCTGTGAGGTAGATATCATCATTAACTGTTATTTCGCTATTTGGTGCATATACTTTTCCATCACTATAATAACCGTATTTCGCATCTCCCAATTCATATGTTGCTCCATCTGCTACAGTTGTTTCAGTTGTACCATTAAGTACAACTTTGTGTTCTGCTGTGGCTTCACCATATACTGTAAATTCTGCAATTTCTGCCCATGCATGATTGTCATCTGTATCAGCATTAGCTTTATGATGAGGAATTCCTGTCAACTTAACTCTGATATATCTATAGTTTTTATTTTTAAATTTGTCAGAAATTTTTCCTGTAGCTTCTTTTGTCATCTGACTGCCTGACCACAATAAGTCTGCCTTGTCCCATTGTTCGTCACTCCAGTTTTCAGCGGCTTCTCCTCCGCCTCTCACTTCATATTTATGAGGTAAACCATAAAGCGGATTATTGTTTGCATCAGCATCATCTCTTTTTTCGTTAACAGCATATTCAAATGCTATTTCGAAACTATCAATTGACTTTAATCCTCCCAAATCTACCTTCCACCAAGAACCAAGTTTTTCAGTGTTTCCATCTGCTACCCAAAGTGAACTTTTGTTTCCATCATTGGCATTAGTTGGCACCGCGGTACTCACGCATCTCATCACGGCTCAGGTCGTCCACATAGGCCTTGCCCTCTTTGATGAGCTTCTCGGCGTACTCGTAGCATTTGTCAAAGTAGTCGCTGCCGTAGAAGATGCCGCCGTTGGGGTCGGCACCCAGCCAGTGCAGGTCCTCGATGATGCTGTTGACATACTCCTCGCCTTCGCGGGCGGGGTTGGTGTCGTCCAGACGCAGGTTGAATTTGCCGCCGTACTGGTTGGCAATGGACCAGTTGATGTAGATGGCCTTGGCACTGCCGATGTGCAGATAGCCGTTGGGCTCGGGCGGGAAGCGGGTATGGATCTCGCGGATCTTGCCCTCGGCAAGGTCGGCATCAATGATATCCGTCAGAAAGTTTTTATCAGCCATGAAGTTTCCCCCTGTCAGGGCAGCAGTGTGCCCTCTTCTCATATATGGTATATAATACACCATTTCCGTGATTTCTTCAAGAGAAAGCATCAAAAGGCGCTTTCTGCCGGCATTTTTGGCAACTTTGGCTGCATCCCTTGACAGTATCGGTGAAGGAGAGTATATTTTTGCGTGGTGCACGGTCAATTTTGCATCATTTCATATAGGAGGAACCCCATGAACAGTTTAAAAGAAGCCTTCAGCATGCAGAATCTGCTGAAGAATTTAAATTTCTTTGGCGAGCTCAACCTCGGCCTGATCCTCACCGCCGTGGGCATCGTCTATTTCAAGAACCCCAACCATTTCGCCTTTGGCGGCACATCCGGCCTGTCCATCCTGCTGGCCGACCTGTTCCCCAAGATCAATGTGGGCGGCTTTATGTGGATCATCAACCTGGTGCTGGTGGTGCTGGGGTTCGTGTTCCTCGGCGTAAAGTGCATGGGCTGGACCATCTATTCGTCCTTTGCCCTGTCCTTTTTCGTGTCGGTGTGCGAGTGGCTGTACCCCTCGGGTGTGTCCATGAGCGGCGATGCCATGCTGGACCTGGTGTTTGCGGTGTTCCTGCCCGCGCTGGGTGCGGCCATCGTGTTTGACATCGGTGCATCCACCGGCGGCACCGACATTGTGGCCCTGATCCTGGCCAAATATACCTCCATGGAGATCGGCAAGGCCCTGATGGCCAGCGACATCCTCATCGTGCTGGCCGCCGCCTGGCGCTTCGGCATGGGCACCGGCCTGTACTGCATCCTGGGCCTGATCGGCAAGAGCTTTGTGGTGGACGGTGCCATTGAAAACATCCGCCTGCGCAAGGTGTGCACCATCATGACGTCCAACCCCCAGCCCATTCTGGACTTCATCATCAAGGAGATGAACCGTTCTGCCACGGTGGAAAAGGCCTACGGTGCCTACACCCACCACGAGCTCAGCGTACTGGTCACCGTGCTCACCCGTCGGCAGGCTCTGCAGCTGCGCAACTTCCTGCGTGAGAACGACCCCCACAGCTTCATCACCATCGTCAATTCCAGCGAGATCATCGGCAAGGGCTTCCGCTCCTTCAACTGATCCGCAGGGAACCGAAACCGGGAGTTTTTTATGCAGTATTATGCCGCCCCCATGGAGGGGCTTACCGACCGGGTCTGGCGTCAGGCCCAGCAGAAGTGGTTCGGGCCGGAAGGCACCGCCCACCGCTACTACGCACCCTTCCTCTCCCCACCGGAGAACCGGGTGCTCATCAAAAAGAAGATGGCTGAGCTGGAACCGGCGACCAACCCGGGGGTGCAGGTCATCCCGCAGCTGCTGGCAAAGGACGGCGAACTTGCGGCCTGGATGATCGGGGAACTGCGCCGGATGGGCTATACCGAGGTCAACCTGAACTTCGGGTGTCCCTCCGGCACCGTGACAGCCAAGGGCAAAGGTTCCGGAATGCTCCGGGACCCGCAGAAGCTGGATGCCTTTCTGGACGCTGTCTTTTCGCAGGCAGGCGGGCCGGTGTCGGTCAAGACCCGGTTGGGGGTGGCCCGGGCGGAGGAGTTCGGGGAGATCCTGAACGTTTACAACAAATACCCCCTCTGCGAGCTGACCATCCATCCCCGTGTGATGAAGCAGCTGTACCGGGGCGAGGCCGACCGTGCCGCCTTTGCTGCGGCGCTGCCGGAGTGCCGGATGCCGGTCTGCTACAACGGCGATGTGACCACCGTGGATGACCTGCGGGCGCTGGAAGCGGCATTCCCGGGACTGTCGGGCATCATGGTGGGCAGCATTTTTTAAAGATCCGCCAAGTTCCATTCCAAGGACGTCCGGACTTGTGTATACACGGAATACTTTATTCATAAATACATCCTGAAGCATTTCCGCTGTCTCTTTATTCTTTGCACCAACTACAACCGTTGTAGGAATTCCTCTTCCTACTTCTTCTGCATGACTAGGCCCTGATAATACGCAAACTTCTGCATTTGGAATCTCTTCTTCAATGATATCTGATAATGTCTTATATGTAACATCTTCGATACCTTTTGCAACGTTAACAATGATCTGTCCGTCTTTTATAAATGGGGACATCTGTTTTGCAACCATACGAACAACAGGTGAAGGAACTGCCATAACAACAACATCTTCATCTGTTAAAGCTGTTTTAAGATCTGCCTCGATCATAATATTATCTGGCAATTTTACTCCAGGTAATTTCTCTACCTGCTCTCTCTTTGTGGAAAGCATCTATATTTCATGCGGATCATG
>OGXG01001043.1_pt1 | contig 14369 bp, 7 predicted proteins | sample 1576251 | NCBI WGS metagenome assembly OGXG01 (sample SAMEA3541533, study PRJEB24748) | human gut metagenome | biome: human gut; feature: human-associated habitat; material: faeces | place: China | collected 2012
TCTTTTTTCTTTCATGTCAAAATCCCCACATTCATAAAGTTATTTAAAGGGCCTGAATATCAAGCCCAATAGCTATATTCTATATAAATTTCAGATAAATGCAAATCGAAGAAGTTTCTTTATGCGAAATTTTTTATCAAAAAAGTTTCTTGTGACTTTACAAATACCCTGTTTCTCAGATATAATCATATAAGAACAGCATTTATCATGAAAATGGATAGTATGAGGAAACAATATGAGTAATTATACATGTTATGTCGGAAAACAAATTCGAAAATACCGAAAAGCAGGGAAAATGACACTGCAGGATCTCGCAGATGCCATCCATAAGAGCCGCGCCACAATATGTAAATATGAAAATGGAGAGATTGCTGTTGATATTGAGACTTTATATGAGATTAGCCAGGTTCTTCAGGTCTCAATCTCTCAGCTGACTACTTATCTTCCGAAAACAACCAGTGAGCTTATCAGTACGCCCGGAAGAAGTCGGAAAAGTCCTTTCTTTCAGGCGCAACGATTATATTTCTACTTCTATGACGGTACGGAAATGCAACCTGCCATCGCAGAAAAGGGACTTATGGTACTCGACGTCACAGCACATGGAAAATCCGGACACGCTGCACGTAACGAAGGAGAAAATGCCATTTACAAGCTACTGCCAGATATTGAATGGTTCCGTACATATAAGTTCCCTAAAGAATCACCCATTCTGGGATCTGTCAAAATGAGTGTCACTCAGATCAATGCGGGTACACAGCACAATGTAATTCCTGATTTGTGCAGCATCGTGGTGGATATCCGAAGCAACGAATGTTACTCTAACGAGGAGCTGTTCGCCGAAATCTGCCAACATATACAGAGTGAGGCCAAAGCACGCTCATTCCGTCTCAATTCTTCCAGCATTCCGTCTGATCATCCGTTTGTTAAACGTGCCATAGAACTGGGGAAAGTACCATTCGGATCACCCACGTTATCCGATCAGGCATTAATGCCCTTCCCTTCTGTAAAAATGGGACCGGGAAAATCTTCCCGTTCGCACACAGCCGATGAATACATTCTCGTCAGTGAAATAGAGGAAGCAATTTCAACCTATGTGCAAATCTTGGACGGATTAAAAATCTGATAGAATCTTTATCTGCATTATAAAAAGAGAGGAAAAAGATTGTCCAACTCAACAGACAACCATTTTCCTCTCTTTTTATTTTATATCCGGGAACGAGTCCCGGATAATCTATCAAAACTTCACTGTATTCAGATTCTTGTCAACCAGCATACCGTCCAGTACATTCAAGTCAATCTTTTGCTTACGTTTTGCCTTAAACTTGATTGTCATAAGTTCAGCATCCCCTTCCAGGTAAGGCTTTTCTCCAATATTTACAAAAGTAGGATACAAAGCCTTCGTTCCGTTCGTATGCAGACGGTCATTGGTCAGGTTACGCATCTCCTTCATGCCAGTCATCTCTGTTCCCACATATTCCAGTGCCTGAGGGTCATAAGGCAATGCAAAGCTGAGGGCATTGACCGAACGCAAACCTTTACCTGAGACACGAATTTCTACGGTTTCTCCCTCATTATACACTTTCTTAGATGGAGTAACCGTGATTTCTCCAGCTACTGACGGTACCTGACGGTTACTTACCCCTGACTCCATACGGATGGCTACCGCTGAAATATCATACGCATCAATCAGACCGTTCTCGTTCAGGTCACCCTTGCTGATATAGCCTTCAAAGTCAGAATCTCCTCTGCGCAAGCCTGTATAGTTCATATAAGAGGTCAAGTCATTCTCATCTACCAGCTTATCCTGGTTAATATCACCCGGGATATAGCTTTCTGAACCAGGTACCTTGAATACATACAATTCACGACCTGAGCCATACTGACCTGTAGCAGATACAACCGACAGCTTAATATAGCGTGCAACAGGCTGTTTCTCGAATACAAAGGTCTTCACGTCACTTCCTTTCCAGTCGAAAGTGCCAGCTTCGTGCCAATCAGACTTATCCATACTATAATATACAGTACCCTTGCCCAATGTACCGTTCCCGGCATCTAGACGAGGCAGATACTGGAATTTATCCAACTGGTTTACACTATTCAGGTCAATAATCAAATCAAAAGGAACTGCAGCCGTGCTCCACTTCGTATGCCATGCATCTCCCTCATCGAAGTTAAAGAGTTTATTCACTCCCTGACCTCCCTGATTCGGACAAGTAGTTTCTCCCTTGATTCCATGAATAGCAAATTCCAACGGATCTGATTTGGTAGTAGCCGTCACATTAGTCCATTCTGATGCACCTGTAGCATTCACGGCGCGTACCTTGAACGTGCAAGTAGTTTCCGGTCGTAAATCTTCAAACAGAAGTTGAGTGTTCCGAATGGTACTATACAGCATACCGTTGTATTCGATTTCATAATAATCGGCATTGTCAACCTTTTTCCATGAAGGTGTCAATGTATAAGCCCCTGTATTTTCTTCCGTCACCTCTGCTTCCGGAGCACGCAGTGTTCCTTGGCTCACCAACAGTTTCTCAGCAAGTGCAAACACAAAACCTTTCATTTCCAACTGAATATCGTTTTGAGTCACGTCCATTTCTTCCAGATTCACATGTACCACTGGATTCTTAATGACGTGCAGACGAGCCTGTTCACTACCCGGAGTGGCAAAACGATTCAACTCTGGACTCGACTCATAATAATATACATTCGCTCCTTTCTGCAATTCTTCCAAAGAAGTCACTGGAGTCAGTTTCACTTTCTTTCCGCCTACACGTACTGTCAGTTTCTTCGGCTGTGCAGTTACATTGATACGGAAATGGGTACGCTTACGCGCTACCATTCCTTCGAAAGAGCCTTGCACTGGTTCTACACACACTGTCAAGTTCTCTCCCTCTACCACGGAACGGATATGCGTAGTAGCATACTGCCCCGCACGATAAGCTTCAGACACTCCATCGTCGTCGTATTCCGTAAACTCTGTATCGCCAGCCGGATAAAGTTCATATACACGTAAATGCTTATCCATCTGACTCACATTGTTATGTGCTGCAGTCATCGGTAAAATAGCCCCCTGTTTGATAAACAATGGAAGTTTCCACAAAGGCGCCTCAAAATTATTAAGAATCCGTCCGCCCTGATACAAGTCGCCGGTAAAATAATCTATCCAGTTTCCTTCAGGCAGATAAATGCCGTTACGTACATCGTTTCCGTCCGCATCGGCCTGTGTGTTCTGATATACCAGAGCCACCAGTACATAAGGCCCGTAAAGGAACTGATAGCGGGTAGCCGTTCCCAGTGTATAATCATTCGGATAATCCAGGAACATGGCCCGAACCATCGGCTTTCCGTCCACGGCCTCACGGGCTATGCTGTAAGTATAAGGTATAAGGCATGAACTCCGATTTCATCTTCAGATACCAGCGATTGATAGAAGCAGCCGGCTCACCCAGCACTTGCGGATATTTCGGGTTTGCCCCCCATCCGTCCATGTTCAACTGCATAGGAGTAAATGTTTTCCACTGGAAGTCACGTATATTGACCGGAATATTCTTTCCACCGAAAATACCATCCATGTCCGAAGAAATATTAGGTTGTCCCGACAATCCTGAACCGATATAGGTCGGGATATGGAAACGAATGTATTCCCATTCACCTCCAGTCTGGTCGCCCGACCAGATACCTGCATAACGCTGTGTTCCTGCCCATCCGTCCAGTGAAATAATAAACGGTCGTGCATTGTTGCCGTAATAAGGCATAATCTGTCCCACATCGGCCACTCCGTTCAATCCGAAAGAATAGCCAGCTCCTACCCAAGCTACGTCGGTTTTCAATACACGCACACCTGCATCGCGCACTTCTTTCACAATGTCACGCTGAAGCAAAGCTTCTACTCCTTCTTTGGGATGCAAGTCCAACTGTGTCCACAATCCGATTTCCACTCCTTTAGCACGGGCATATTCACCCAGTTCCTTCAGGTTCTGAATATTACCATCCAGAGTGGAGGCCTGTCCGTAACCAGCCCCATAACCGTCATTAGGCAGAATCCATCCTAACGGCATATCAGCCGCATTGTAACGGTCAATTACCGCACGTGCCGAGAACTGGTAATTGTTCTTTTCACCGTTCAGTGACTCCTTAATACCACCATTGTCTTTCTGACTTTCCTTGTATCGCTTTCCGTCTTCAAACAGAATACCCTTTTCGTCTTCTTTCCAATAGTCACGGTTATAGGCATTCAAATGTCCCTCATAAAAACCAAACTTCGGTAAAAGCACCGGCTTACCGGTCAGCTGATAAAAATCATTCAACAAGGCTACCGGTCCATCATTTACCATGAAAAAGACATCCAGATAGTTTTCCTCATGCGACAGCTTCACTACTTCCTTATCAGTTGCTCCGAAATCATATAGTCCGGGACGGAACGTGTACCACATAACCCCATATCCTTCTGTAGACCAGTAAAAAGGAGTAGGAGAAGCCACTCCACCATCTGTCCACTGGTTCGTATTGACAATACGGATGCTTTTTCCTTTGTGAGAAAAACGGCCGTTCTGTACACCACCTCCATAAAAATACTCATTATTGTGTGCTTTGAGTGACAGGCAGACTTGCTTTTCCATAAAGTCCACCGGACGTGCTGATTCCACTACCACCTTCTGGCGGATTTTATCCGTAATCTTGAACAGCGATGTACGCTTGTCCATTTCTATCTGAATTCTGGCCGTAGAAATCGTAATCACTCCGTTCTTGTCTGTCAGCGACAGCTCGCCGACCTCCTTTCGAGGACGGTCTACCAGAATCTGAGCTTCAGGAGAAGCCTGCGGGTCGCGCACAATGCCTCCCTGATTGTCCTGGAACATCCGGAAAATATTTTCACCATAAAAATCAAGCGTCATGCGCTGCTGGTTGGAAAAGACCACTTCCACCGCCGACGGATTCAGCACACTGGCACTGCTGATAGTTATCTCAGTCTACTGTGCAGCCCATACAGAGGCAGGGGTAGTCAACAAGCCCCCAAGTACACACAGAGACAAGACAGAATAATACTTTAGCTTCATAGTATAACATTACTAACGGTTAGACTTCTCTATTTTCTCTCTTTGCATATTTTGCAAAAACCGCACGAATGTATAACTATTTATTGAAGTAAAAAAGGATATGTAAATTACATTTTTTATTTTATTATTTTCTAATAGATAAATACCACAAAATTTTAAGTACAAATATACCAGAATGAGCTCAATTCATAAAGCAGATTCTATTTGAAGGTAAACTTGTCACAGAAAAGTAACATATCCATAAATACCATTTTCTCTTTAGCTTAGCATATAAGAAAACTTATCATGAAAATTTATCGTTCAGACTAAGAATCATAATAAATATCCAGCTCTTTATATCAAGAATGTATAGGAATGGTAACATCAAAAAACAAAAAGGAATAATGTATTCTTTTTCATAATGGCAAAGTCACCTTAAAAAAATCACTTTCCTTATGTTCTTTCTTTATTATCTCTATCATTTGCTTTATTATTTCTGGATGATTGGTAGAAATATCATTGTCCTCATGAATATCGTCAGCCAAATTATACAGATAAGAAACACCCTTCTTAACTACAAGTTTCCAATCTCCCATCCGTACAGCCATCTGATCTGTTTCATGAAATTCCCAATAAAGATAATCATGCTTTTTCTGACTTGTATCATCACCTAACAATGTAGAAGCAAAAGAAACACCATCAAAGCAATCACCTTTAAGCTTCTTGTTGATGTATTTTTTAGGGAATCTCCTGTCACCAATAAGTTCACAAAAAGTAGGCATAATATCATAAAAAGCAAGCTGATGATCATTCACGGTACCAGCTTTCACTTTCCCCGGCCAACGCACGATAAACGGGATTCGTATACCACCTTCATAACACTGGCGCTTCAAGCCACGCAATTTTCCGTCACGACCAAAAAATTCAGGGTCAGCCCCTCCCTCTTCATGAGGGCCATTATCACTACTAAATATTACTATTGTGTTTTCATCCAGCCCTTTTTCTTTTAGTTTCGCAAGTATTTCACCGACGTATGTATCCAAACGGGTTATCATACCGGCAAATTCTGCATGTGTATGTACTGACGGATTGTATCTGCCATCCTCAGATCCACCCCAGGTCTTATCATGGAAAAATTTTTTCTTATAATGTTCCAATATAGAATCATTGGGTTGAACCAGTTCAGCATGAGGAAGCGTGTAGGTAAAAAATCCATAAAAAGGCTGGTTACCATCCTGAGAATCTATCCATTTCAATGCTTCCTGATGAATCAAATCTGCAGAATACTGAGAACGTTTCTTATAATCATCACCAAACATCGGATATTTGATATTTTCATCCATCGTGATACGTATGGTAGCAGTATCTCCTTTCGACTTGCTATACCTATTCAAAAAGTTTGGATAATAGAGGTGAGCCTGAAACTGACAGATAAACCCGTAGTACTCATCAATACCACGCTTGTCTGGCGTAGAGCAAGAACCTTCATAACCACCGGCCCATTTGCCAAACATACCTGTAGTATACCCGTTTTTTTTCATTATTTCAGGAAGAATGATATGATTCGGATCGTATGGTTCCTGACCGACAACCGTATATTCATCATTCGCCCCATACTTCATTAACGGAACATTAATCCAATATTCTTTGTTTCCACGTACATGAGAATGTCCAGAATGCTGTCCTGTCATAATAGTAGCACGCGAAGGTGCACTCACCGGACTACCTGCATAAGCTTGAGTAAATCTCATTCCTTCTTGAGCCATACGGTCTATATTAGGCGTACTTATATATTTCTGACCGTAACATCCTAAATCACCATATCCCATGTCATCACAAAGAATAAAAATGATATTAGGCTTTTGCTGAGAGGATGCACACACAGATGAAATTGAAGCCAAAAGTGCTCCTGAAAAAATCGATATTCTATTCATAGTATAACTGATTTAATTTTCATATTAATAAAAAGGAGGTAAATGAATCGACAGCAACAAAATTCAATTTACCTCCCTTCCTAATACTCAATAATTATTAATTCAAACCAAACAATTCATTATATCCTGGATTCTGCGTAAGTTTTGGATTCAGAACGATTTCGTTAGTAGGAACCATCATCAAATAATAGGTATCCAACCATCCACCTTTAGTCAATGGACTAGGATATGTATACATCCATCCGCTACCCACATTATTATTTTCACCAGAAGCCTGACCTACAGTCATAATTGTTTCATAGTCAACAAAGTTTCCTGAATATTTACTTGCTTTAGTACCATAAGGATTATCATTGGCTTCAATCCACATTCCACAAGGCTGCCTGTTAACATAGTAGGCAGCTTTAGCCCATCTTCTAATATCATAAAAGCCAAAACCTTCTCCAAACAATTCTATTTGTCTTTCGCGCCTTATTTCCCATAAAACTGGATCCACTTCATAATTTCCAAATTTACCACCTTTACCTGTCCACCAAGGAGCATTTCCTTTATCTCTCATAGGATCAAAATCTGAAGTAATCATTGAAACATTCATAGGTGACACACCAGCTCTATCACGAAGCAAATTTATTGTTTTATCAGCAACTGTTTGATCAAATAATCCAAGCTCCCAAGCAGCTTCCGCATAATTCAAAAGAATTTCTTCTATTTTAAATATCGGCTTATCTGATGTACAATATGCACTAGATCCCGTCGAAAACTCCCACATATCATAATGTTTCCATGTATAATAGCCAGTTCTTGAACACATATATGCCACACGTGAATCAGTCGTAAGATTAGGACTGCTTGGAGTTAATGATGCCCCCCAATTTTGTCCTGGGCATCTTTTCATTCCTTGACCGCCAAAACTTCCACCTCTTAAACACTTATCATTGATTCCCATGTAATCAATGTATTTTCTGTATTTTACAGCTTCATCTGCCGTAACGGTATGCCCTTCATTTATATCACCTTCTTTTAAGAACTGCCATGTTGGGAATGTAGTGACATAATCTGAAGCTCCTGTAGTATTAGCAGCGACAACGTATGGAGGCTGAATATTCTGATACAATCTTGGATCTCTACTTTCAAAAGTATCCCACATATCTTTACCTTTTCCTCCTTTATATCCCGAATTTGGATTATTGATTGGATATCCGTTTTTCATCAAAAACATATCGACAGTATACTGTGGTACATCCACACTATGTGCCGCAATATGTTCAAAATCATTTCCTCGATGCATAAGAAGTCCATCCAAATATTGCTTATAGAAAATGACCCCTGGAATATTATTCAAGTTCTCAGTAGTCCATAATTCTCCATATCCAGCAGCATCTTCAGACTCAGTACCGCCACCATAATATAACGTTGGATACTTGGTCATCAGTTCCTGTGATACAGCCAAACATTTTCTCAAATATTCTTCATAAGGTTCATCCAGTCCATGATATTTTGCCCATGTCCCTTCACGAAGTAAGAATCTTGACAATGCAGCTTTTATAACATCGACAGTGATAGTATTATCTCCATCATTAAAATCACCTAAATTTTCAGCAGCATACTCCAATCTGGCAATAATACTATCTGCAACTTCAGCTCTTGGCGTTCTTTCTGCATACATTTCAGGAGAAGTTTCATTCAATACTGTATTAACCCAAGGAACATCACCAAATCGATCTATTAATTCCATATACCACCAAGCAGAAAAAAAGAAACCTACAGATCGCCAATGAGCCGCCTCTTTCTGATTTAACACTCCATCCCCCAAATGGCTAAGCATAATATTTATGCGTCTAATATATGAAAAATCCCAACCTCCTCCTGAAGTTGTTTGAGTAATGGTCTGGTATGCATACGGATTAAATTCATTATCACGAATTGTCACAAGACCAGCATACCAATCTCCATATCTTTGCGAGTTTAAGCTGTTCTCCTTAAAATTAGTTTGAATTGTTGTATTGGTAAATAGTTCGTAACACGGATACATGTAAGCTTTATAGTTGCTATAGTCCAAAAAAGCATTTTGTTCCGTCAATGATGTAAGCGGATATTTTTCCAGATAATTATCATTACATGCTGAAAAAAGTCCAATACCTAAAACTCCTGCTAATAATATCTTTTTCATATTAATAATCGTCTTAAAAATTGATTAAAATGTAATATTGGCACCTAATGAAATTGTCCTATAATATGGATAATTCCATACAATCTCATTATATTCATTACCTTCTGGGTCATATCCCTTTGGCAAAGAAGAAAAGGTGAAAGGATTCTCTATACTTAAATATATCTTTGCATCTTTCATAAAAGCCTTTTGTACCCAGTTTTTAGGGAAGCTATATGCCAAAGTGATATTTTTAACTCTTAAATATGCTGCATTCTGTATATATTTGTCACTTGCTCTTGTATTAGAAGTCACATTATTGCCTTGATCATATATACGGAATAATTTCGCATTTGGATTCTTTGCCTTCATAAAATCAGGATCATTAGGATCATAGCTAACTGCAGACCAATAATCTGTCTGATTGTAGAATAAAGGCTGGAACACCGCATCCGAAGTTGAAGACCCAGCAAACGGGAATAATGCTGCCCCACCTAAGACATAATCTCTCTTACCAACACCTTGAAGTCTCACATCCAGACTAAGTCCTTTGTAACCAACTCCAATATTTGCTCCAAACTGATAACGCGGCGTCTTGCTTCCTATAACTTTTCTGTCACCCGAATCACTCAAAGTACTACTTGCCGGTGAAATTATATTATCACCATCCAAATCCTTAAATTTTTCATCACCGGGTTGAGGTACTACTCCTTGAATTGATACTACATTATCTTTTAAAGTCCATACACCTTTCTGGGCATCTTCCAATACAAAATCATCAATTGTATAGTATCCGTCAGATACATACCCCCAATATTCACCTAGTTCCTTTCCTACATAATTACTATCCACAAAACCTGACTCATTATTGAACTTATCAATAAAGGCTCTGCTATCATAAATATTAAAGCCGATATTATACGAGAAATTTCCGATTCTGTCTCTCCATGAAAGATTAATTTCCCATCCTTTACTTGATAAGTCTGCAATATTTTGCAAAGGTGCACCAGCGCCTACAACAGAGGGTATTTCTATTCCTTCAGACAACATTCCAGTTGTCTTTCTTTTAAACCAGTCAAATACAACCTGTAACCTATTATTAAATGCACTAACATCAAATCCTACATTAAAAGAGTTTACAGTTTCCCAAGTAAATGTACTACTTACTAATCCCGGCAAAGATATGACACTAACTTTATCGTTTCCATCCAGCCAAACTGTATCTAAACCAACATTCATAGCTGGTGTATAACTATATGGATCTATGCTCTGATTACCTATTGAACCATATGATGCCCGGAGTTTAAAATCATCCAGCCAGCTTTTCGACCAGTTCATAAATTTTTCCTGCCCCATTCTCCAGCCTAAAGATACAGATGGAAAAAATCCAAAACGTGAATTCTTAGGAAATTTTGATGAGCCATCATATCTGCCGTTTAACTCCAAAAGATATCTATCATTAAATGAATAATTCAACCTCGCAAAGCCACTACGAATTGCGTACTCTGAATAGCTATCCTGTAATAATTTTTCACCACTACCACCTTCAAACGAAGGTACAGATGGAGCTGTCTGACCTTTTACCTGTCCCATAAAAAGCTTATAATATGAGCTTTCCTGATTAAAGCCAACCATTGCTTTAAAGCCATGCTTGCCCCATTTCTTTTCAAAATTAGAATACAAGTTAAAAGCATTATATCTTGTTTGTTCATCTTGCAGTTTATAATAATCCTGACCAGCTTCTATTGAGTTTTTAACAGCCAATTGACAGTCTGCATATTTAAACGATCCTGAATAAAAATCATAATTTACATCTTTTCTATCAAATGTATATTCAGCTGTTACAGACCAGCCCGGCAGAATTTTAAAAATAGAACGTGTTGAAATACGTGGAATCGCGGTTCTTGTAGTTGATACCGGAGCATACCTAATCATGTTCATTGGAGTTTGAGTAGGCAGTTCTTCATCTGTTCCAATTATTTCAGCAGGCATATTCCCTTCAGGATAATATTGTACAAGTCTTGTAGAATAGAAGTCTACCATATTACCGACCCTTTCTGGCATTTTTTTCTTTGCATCAGAATATGAAACGGTTATCTCTTGTGTAAACCACTTCAACACATCTGCAGAAACAAAAGCACTAATATTCTTTCTATAGTAACTGTCTTTGTCTGTATACAAAGGTCCGTTTTCTTTACTTAAACCTGCAGAAAGACGAAATCTTATTTTATCTGTACCACCAGAAGCAGAAATATTATGATTGTTTAAAAAACCGGTTGTCAGAATATTATCATATATATTCTTTTCACTTAACCAATATACCCTTCCATCAGTATCTTTATATATACCATCTCCTATAGTATTTAATGAAGAAGGATCTTTTTTATATTGAACCAGATAATCTCTCCATTTTGCTACATCACCGTTACCAGCCCAATAAGTCTGAGTATAACCAGCCTCCTGGTACGCATCAATATATTCAAGAAGGCTTGCCTGCTCCAATACATTGATAGGCTTCTCCCAGCCTACATTAAAATTATAATTCAAATTGAAATTAGTGCCAGATTTGGGGCGCTTAGTTGTCACCAAAACAACACCTCCAGCAGCACGTGCTCCATAAATCGCAGATGAAGCCGCATCCTTTAGCACCGTTACACTTTCTATATCCTCAGGATTCAACATATTTATATCTCCTTCTACATTGTCTATCAGTACCAGAGGAGATCCTCCATTGATTGACAATGTTCCACGAATATTGAAAGATTTAGACTGCCCTGGTCCAGAACCACCACCAATTGTTAACCCAGGCATTGCTCCTTGCAATGCTGCAGCTGCGCTCGTTACTGGTCGATCACCTAAAACCTCATCCATGCTAACCTGAGAAACAGATCCTGTCAGATTTTCCTTCTTTTGAGTACCAAATCCCACAACAATAACCTCTTCCAATTGACGAGAATCTTCTTTCAGAGTCAATGTCAGAGGCTGGCCATTCCACGCTATTTCCTGAGTTTGATATCCAATAAAGCTTACTTGAATAACAGAACCTTTTTCAACATTATTCAAAGAGAACTCACCATCAAGTCCTGTTATTGTTCCATTAGTTGTGCCTTTTATCACAACAGAAGCACCAATAATAGGTTCTCCAAAAATATCTTTAACAAGTCCTTGAATCTTCTTTGTCTCCTGTTGATGTACAGCTTTAGAGGATGTACTTGTAGCCTCTTCTTTTTTCAAGATAACCTGACGGTCGTTTATTTCATAGCTGACCCCTTGTCCGGCAAATACTTCATCAAGAATTTCATCGACTTCTTTTCCGTTTGCATTTATACTAACTTTCTTTGAAGGATCAAATGTGTTTTCATAATATACAAAAACGAATTCACTTTCATTTTCTATCTGCTCCAACACTTCTTTTACAGTTGAATTAGATAAACTAAAACTAAACTGCACTGACTGAGCATAAGTTGTAGTTCCATTCATTTCTGCTATAGGCAGTAAAAATAAAGGTAGAGTACATAGTGTTCTTATACTATTACTCCTGAAAATCTTTTTGTTGCTTTCCATGTTTGTTATTAAATTAAAAGGTTAAAAATCTTCTTCATACATCTTTTTTCAAATAAAAAAAGACAATGACTTTTCTTAAGTTGAGTAATAATTCATTAAAACCATAGTATACAGATTTTATTGGGTTAATATTTATCCGACTTATATTTCTTGATTCACAAGTCAGTTATTTTTATGCACGTTGTTTATATGTATCTTTATCTCGTTATCCATCTTTTGAAAAGAAATAGGAGCTGTCAAACTTATACGGCGAAGTACTTCTTCAAGTGAGCATTGCAAATCAAGACTACCATATAAATTCATGCTCTCCATTTCTTCAGGATATGCTAATTTAACTCCATAATATCTTTCCAACCGTTTAAATACAGCAGAAAGAGGTGTGGCATCAAGTTTAAGAAGACCTTTCGTCCACAATATATAGTCTGAAGCATTAACATGCTTCTTCTCTTTTATGCTACTGCCCATTATCACAGCCAGTTCATCAGGCTGCAACAGCAACTCTTCCTCATGTTTATCCTTAAGTTTCACAGAACCGCGAAGTAATACAACCTCCGCATTGGTATCACTACTATATGCCTGAACATTAAAAGACGTACCTAAAACCTCTATATCACAAGAGGTAGTATGAACCTTGAAAGGAGCCTTTTCATTTTTTACCACATCTATATAGACTTCACCATCCACAAAAATCTCCCTATAGTCTTTCTTGAATTTATCAGGATAAACCACGCGTGTACCTGCATTCACATAGAGAACAGAGCCATCTGACAAAACTAAAGATGCATGTTTAGCATTCGGAACCACAAGCTGGTGATATGCTGCATCATCAGGCATCGCAACTTCCCTATCTCCTAAAACAAGTTTCTCATCAGATTTTGTATAATCTATTCTCGCACCATTATCTACAGAAACCAGTTCTTGTTCACCAGTCAGAATCTTCACCTTGTCACTCTTTATATGCGTACTGACATCCATTGCCTGATAGGCTACATAAAGAGAGTGCAACTCATTTCTGTTATTATCCTGAAGTATCCAGACTATTCCTGAAAGCATTGCAGCTACTCCTAAAGAAATTAAGGAGATACGCCATCTATTTAGCTCATATCTTCTCCGACGTCTAGAAGCACTGATTTCAGACATTATATTATTCCACAATCTGTCTTCTTCATCAACCGTTGGTGATACCTCACACGATTTAAAATAATAAATTAATTTCCTAAAGTATGATATATTGTTTTCTCTACTCATTATTTCTGCCTTTTATCTTTAATACGATAATATAACAAAAACCTACTCACTTTTAATGACTTTTTTATGCGATTTTTTATAACACAATGTCTTTCAGGATAATATAAAAAGAAAAAAAATCCGATATATATTCATCAAAATATATATCGGAGTCTATAATCAAGAAACTATTTTAAAATAATTTGCATCCACTGAAGGAATGTGATACACATTATCGAATGAGTTGCAAGAATCTCACGAAGTTTTGAAACGCTACGAGACAATAGATTCATTGAAGATTGTACATTCATATCCATAGCCTCAGCTACTTCCTTATGAGATAGCCCCTTTATATACCGAAGATAAAGGATATGCTTTTGTTGAGAGGTAAGTTGAGAAAGTGCCTGGACAAGTGCCTTCTTCTTCCGAAGATCCTCATCACTGTTTCCAAAAATCTTT
>OGXG01001047.1_pt1 | contig 14357 bp, 12 predicted proteins | sample 1576251 | NCBI WGS metagenome assembly OGXG01 (sample SAMEA3541533, study PRJEB24748) | human gut metagenome | biome: human gut; feature: human-associated habitat; material: faeces | place: China | collected 2012
GGCTGCGCCGCGCTGGCCGGGGCAGTGGTGATGCTGGGCCGGGGACAGACCGCTTCGGCGTCGTCGGTGCCGCCGATGGACGAAGCAGAGCCCAACGCCGCCCTGCCCTCGGGTGAATGGCGGGCCGTCTGGGTGAGCTATCTGGAATGGGCCGGGATGGACTTTTCGTCCGAAGAAGCCTTCCGTGCCGGTGCGGCGGAGCTGATGGACAACTGTCTGTCCATCGGGCTGAACACCGTCATTGTGCAGGTGCGGCCTTTCGGGGATGCTCTTTACAGGAGCACCCTCTTCCCGTGGAGCCATCTCTGCACCGGCGTACAGGGGCAGGACCCCGGCTTCGACCCGCTGGACGTCCTCATCACCGAAGCACACAGCCGGGGCCTTTCGCTGGAAGCGTGGGTGAACCCCTACCGCCTCCGCTCCTCGGCGAAGATGCCGCCCGCACTGGCGGAAAATAGCCTTGCCAATGTACATCCCGAGTGGGTCTGCGCCGTGGGCGAGGGGCTGTACCTGAACCCGGCTATCCCGGAAGCCGCAGACTATGTGGTGAAGGGCGTGGCCGAGCTGGTGCAGAACTACGCTGTGGACGGCATCCACTTCGACGACTATTTTTACCCCACGACAGACGCTGCGCTGGACGCGGCCCAGTTCGCCGCCAGCGGCGCGGGAGATCTGGCCGCATGGCGGCGGCAGAACGTCACCGCGCTGGTGAAAGCGGCCCACGACGCCGTCAAAGCCGCCGACGCTACCCTCCGTTTCGGCGTCAGCCCGCAGGGCAACCCCGACAACGACCTCGGCCAGCAGTACAGCGACGTGAAAGCATGGCTGGCCGCCGAGGGCGAAAACGCCGTGGTGGACTACCTCTGCCCGCAGATATACTGGGGCTGCGGCTATACCCTCCAGTCGGGCAGCACCCGCTTCGCCTTTGAGAACATCGTGCCGGAGTGGCTGGCCATGCCCAGGGCGGCATCCACGGCCCTCTACTTCGGGCTGGGGGCCTATCGCATCGGCGAGGGCGACGGCGGTGCCAACGAGGACAGCCAGAGCCAGTGGTGTACGGGCAGTGCTCTTGCCCGGCAGGTGGAAAGTCTGCACAGCCTCGGCGCGGGCGGATGGGCGCTCTACCGGTACGATTCGCTGTTCCGGTCGGCTCAGCCGGAGCTTGCCGACGCCGAACGTGCGGCGCTGGCCGCTCTGACTACAGCCTGAACTCTTGTATGGGAGCATAAAATGCGGTATACTATTAAAAGCTATTTTCGTAAGCGTTGCACACCGCCTGAGCGGTCTTTTTGCCTGCATACTGCGTTGATTTTCCTCGCGATCCGCCTAGGATTGCTTCGAAAAACCGCCTTGTCTGCCGACAAAAATCCTCGTCATTCGGCGCACCCTGCTTGCGAAAATAACTTTTAAGAATCGTGTAAAACCTCGTGTTAAAACAAAATTTGAGGATAAAAGATCATGAAAAAGACAAAGCGAATCGTCCTGCTCGTCGTGGCGGTGCTGGTACTGCTTGTGGCTGCGTCCGGCGTCAAGACTGTGCTGGACATGAAGAACAGCGCGGACAATGAGGTGCAGGAAGAGGACAGCACCCGCTGGGCCGAACTGACCAGCGACCCGCTGAACATCGAGGGCATTGCTGACGCCTCGGCCAAGTATGCCTCGGCGGCGGTGAACGGGAGCTTGAACCTCGTGTTCAACGGCATCTGGAGCCGCCAGACCGATTACTTCACCGTCCCGGGCGGCAGCCTGACCATCACCGGCTACGGCACCGCCGAGGGTACCCAGCGGTACAAGGTGTCCGTCTGGCAGAAGGTGGCCGGCGGCGCACAGTACGTCAACGGAAGCACCTATTATATCAAGACCGATGGTCAGAACTACCGCTGCGTCATCTCCGGGCTGGACCCGGCGGCCAGCTACCGCCTGACCATCTCCTACGATTCCAGCCGCTACTACCTCTACGGCGGACTCAAGGTGGAGGGCATCGCAGGATGAAGACACAGACCAGACATTCGCTCATGCTGATGCTCTGCGCCTTTATCTGGGGTACGGCTTTCGTGGCCCAGAGCGCAGGCTCCGGCATGGGGGCCTATTCCTTCCTCGCAGGGCGCAGCTGGCTGGCTGTCCTTGTGCTGATCCCCACCGTGTTCGCTTTCGACGCCGTGCGCAAAAAACAGGGCCAGCCCTACGGCTGGCCGAAGGAGAAGTCGGAGCGAAAGACTCTGCTGGCGGCGGGCCTCGTCTGCGGCACCTTTCTGTTCGCGGCCTCAGCGGCTCAGCAGATCGGCATCACCATCAACCCGTCCACGGCCAAGGCCGCGTTCCTGACGGCCATGTACGTTGTGCTGGTGCCGGTGTTCGGCCTCTTTCTGGGCCGGAAGGGCAGCGTTCAGCTCTGGGTCAGCATGGTCATCGCCGTGGCGGGCCTGTATATGCTCTGCATGAAGAACGGCTTCGGCGGCATTGAGACCAGCGACTGGATACTTCTCAGCTGCGCCGTGCTGTTCAGCTTCCAGATCATGTCCATCGACCACTTTTCGCCGCTTGTGGACGGTGTGCGGCTGAGCCTCATCCAGTTCATCGTGGTGGCTGTGGAGAGCTCTGCGGCGGCGCTGATCTTCGAGACGCCCACGCTGGCAGAGTATGGCGCAAACTTTCTGCCTGTGGTCTACTGCGGCGTCATGTCCAGCGGCGCGGGCTATACGCTTCAGATCCTGGGCCAGAAAGATCTGAATCCCGCCATCGCCAGCCTTATCATGTGTTTGGAAAGCGTATTCAGCGCGCTGGGCGGCTGGCTGCTGCTGGGCCAGAACCTTTCGATGCGGGAGAGCGCAGGCTGCACCCTCATCTTCGCCGCCGTCGTGCTGTCTCAGCTGCCCTTTGCGGAGCTGCGCAGATGCAAAAAGGGCGCGTGATGCTGCGGGCGGCCGGGGGCATCCCCTATGAGCTGACGCGGGGGCGGGTCAAGCGGCTCAACCTCCACGTCCGGCGGGACGGCACCGTGGCCCTCAGCATCCCCCTGCGCACGACGCTGGAAGCGGCTGACGCCTACGTCATCGCCGAGATGGAGTGGATACGGGCCGCACAGGCCCGGCAGGCCGCCCGCGAAAAGCGGCAGGAGGAGCTGCCCGACAAGGCAGCCGCCCTGGCCCACTTCACGGCCATGAGCGACAAGGTCTACCCGGCCTTTGCCGGGGTGCTGGGCGGGCAGAAGCCCACCATCAAAGTGCGCAGTATGACCAGCCGCTGGGGCGTCTGCCATATGGCAAAGCGCCAGATCACCTTCGCGCTCCAGCTCTACAATATGCCCGAGGCGGCACAGATCTATGTGGTAGTGCATGAGTACTGCCACTTTTTGCAGCCCAACCACAGCCCGGCTTTTTGGGCCGAAGTGGCGAAGCTGATGCCGGACTGGAAAGCCCGGCGGGATTTATTAAAATAGGAGAGAAAATCTTTTGGAAAGCGAAAAGACCTCCGGCGGCGATAAATATTCGAAGCTCGCCGGCAATACCATCATCTTTGCCATCAGCAGCTTTTCGTCCAAGCTGCTGACGCTCATCGTCCAGCCGTTCCTGACCTATGCGATGGCCGAGATCTCCGACCTCGGCCTGTCGAAGATTTTGAGCCAGTACGCCAACCTGCTCATCCCCTTTGTGTCGATGGGCATGTCCAACGCCATCATCCGCTTCGGCCTCGATAAGGACAACAGCGAAAAGCAGGTGTTCACCAACGGCCTGCTCACCATCCTTGGCGGCTTCGGCATCCTCGTGCTCTGCTGGCCGGTGGCGCAGTTTTTGCCCGATATGGCTCAGTACGGTCTGCTCATTTATATTTATGTCCTGATGAGCTGCCTGCGCACCCTCTGCACCCAGTTCGTGCGCAGCCGCCAGTGGAACAAGCTGGTGGCCGTGGACGGTGTGCTCTGCACGGTGGCGACCATGGCGTTCTACGCGCTGTATCTGGTGGGGTTCCACTGGGGGGCCAACGGCTACCTGCTGGCTATCATCAGCGGCGACCTGGTCAGTGTGCTCTTCCTCTGCCTGACCGGAAAGCTCTCGTCGTAGATGATCTGACCATCGGTAACATCATAGAGCCGCAGCAGCAGGCGGCCCAGCGTGGATTTGCCGCAGCCGGACTCGCCCACCACGCCCAGTGTGGTGCCGCGCTTGATCTTGAAGTTCACGCCGTCCACCGCATGGAGCTGGCTGTTTGCGCCGACTTTGAAGTATTTTTTGAGGTTCTTTGCCTCGATCAAAACCTTTTCTTCCATTGTCTTTTTCCTCCCGGCTCAGGTGTTGGACTGCGGCGGATCGAACCGACAGCAGCGGATGAAGTGGCCCGGTGTAACCTCCCGCATCTTCTGGGCCTTTTTGCAGGCTGCAGTGGCATATTTGCAGCGGTCAGCAAAGCGGCAGCCCTCGATCTTCTGGGTGGGGTCAGCCATCATCCCCTCAATGGCCTCCAGACGCTTGGTGTTCTCATCCAGCTTGGGAATGGCGTTGAACAGCCCCTGGGTGTAAGGGTGGCGCTGCGTGGTCTCAAAGATATCCTCTGCTGTGCCGTACTCAATGGCCTCGCCGGCATACATGACCATGACCTTCTCGCAGGTCTGGGCCACAACACCCAGATCGTGGGTGATGAGGACGATGGTCAGGTTGTACTTGACCTGCATCTCCTTGAGCAGCTGCAGGATCTGGGCCTGAATGGTCACATCCAGTGCGGTGGTGGGCTCGTCGCAGATCAGGATCTGCGGGTTGCAGGCCACCGCAATGGCAATGACGACGCGCTGGCGCATACCGCCCGAAAACTCGTGGGGATACTGCGCAAAGCGCACCTCGGGGTCGGCAATGCCCACGTCCCGCAGGTATTCAAGGGTTTTTTCCCGGGCGGCCTTGCCCTTGAGATGCTGGTGCAGCTCCACGGCTTCCATGATCTGGTCGCCGATGGTCTTCAGGGGGTTCAGGCTGGTCATGGGGTCCTGCATGATCATGGCGATCTCGTGGCCGCGCACTTTCAGCCAGTCCTTCTCCTTTTTCAACTCGGAGAGCCGGATGGGCTGGTGGTCGTCGGCACCGAAGTAGTCGATGGTGCCGGAAGTGATGGAGCCGTTGGAGTCCAGCAGGCCCATGAAGGACTTGGTGAACACGCTCTTGCCCGAGCCGGACTCGCCCACGATGGCGAGGACTTCGCCGTGGTAGACATCGAGGTCGATGCCCCGGATGGCGTGGAGGATCTTTCCACGCAGATTGAATTTGATGTTGAGATCCCGCACAGAGAGGATCAGTTCATTCTTTTTCATGCCTGTTCCTCCTTACTGCAGATGGTTCTTGGGGTCGGCTGCGTCAGAGAAGGCGTTGCCGATGAGGTAGAACGCGATGGTGACGAAGCTGAGGATGATGGTGGGGTAGAGCAGCTGATAGCGCAGGCCGGCCTGCATCATGACCTTGCGGCCATCGTTGATGAGGTTGCCCAGAGAAGGCACCTCGACAGAGAGGCCGAGGCCGATGTAGGTGATAAAGACCTCGCTGCCGATGGCGGCGGGAATGGTCAGGGCCATGCGGAGCATGATGACCGACACGAGGTAGGGCAGCAGGTTGCGCACCACGATGCGGGAGGTGGGGGTGCCGATGCAGCGGGATGCCACGTTGTAGTCACGGTCACGGATGATGAGGATCTGGTTGCGGATAAAACGCGCCATGGCGATCCAGCCCGTGATGGACATGCCCAGGATCAGCGTCTGGACGCTGGGGCTGGCGACGTAGGAAATAAGGATCAGGATGATGGTGGAAGGCACATTGTCGCAGATGTTGTACAGCTCGGTGAAGAAGAAGTCCAGCTGACGGACATAGCCCCAGAGCACACCCACCGTGATGCCCACCACGGCCTCGATAAGGGCCACGAAGAAAGCGATGGTCAGGCTGGTGCGGGCGCCGGCCCAGATGCGGGCCCAGAGGTCCTGGCCGATGGCGTTGGAACCCCAGATGAAGCCCTTTTCACCGGGGGCGATGTTGCGGTACTGGATGCCGGTGACGGGGTCCACGGCGCAGAGGTTGGGGTCTACCTGACCGGGCAGGTAGGGCTGCAAAAATGCAAACGCCACCACGGCGATGAGGGCGACGAGCAGCAGCACGGCCACGCGGTTCTTGAAGAAGGCGCGGAAGGTGCTGCCCCAGTAGCTGTAGTTGGAGTAGGACGTGGCCTCGGCCCGCTCTTCGCTGAACCCGGCGGGGGTGAACAGCTCTTCTTCGGGCAGCTTTGCCCATGCGGCGGGGCCGTCCGCCTGTAACTTATCCAGCTCTGCCTCGAGCTGGTGTGCTTTTTCATCTTTCATACGGAAAAGCATTATCGGCCACCTTCTTTCTTGCCAAAGCTGATGCGGGGGTCAATGAGCACCATGAGCAGGTCGCCCAGAATAAGGCCGATGATGCCCACGCAGGCGTAGAGCAGAACGATGCCCTGCACCATCGTGTTGTCGTGGCGCTGGACACAGGTGACCAGCAGGCCGCCCATGCCCGGGATGCTGTAGAGGCTTTCGATGTAGATGGAGCCGACCACAGTGTTCAGGAAGGCGGAGGGAATATACTGCACCAGCGGCACCATTGCGTTGCGGAAGATGTGGCGCAGGGCGATGTTGTTCTCACTCACGCCCTTGGCACGGGCAAGGCGGACATAGTCCTTGTTGCTCTCGTCCACCATGTACCGACGCAGCCACATGGCGTAGAACGCCACGTTGCCCAGACTCATGGAGCAGACGGGCAGCACCCAGTATTTCCAGTTGGAGGCGTCGAAGAGCAGGCCCACGTTCAGCGCGGTGGTGCCGTACATCTGGATGTACAGATAATACACTGCCGCAGGCACAGCCTGGATGAGGACGATGATGGCCGTGCCGACCTTATCGGGCCAGCGGCTCTTGAAGCGGCCCATGAACAGGCCCATCGGGATGCCGATGACAAGGCTCAGCAGCATGGCGTACACGCCCATCTGGATGGAGATGGGCAGCTTCTTGGCGAGGATGCTGGTGACGGAGGCGTTGACCTTATAGATGTGGCTCACGCCGAGGTCGCCGTGGAGCATATTGACCCAGAAGCGGCCGATCTGCACCGGCAGCGGGTCCAGCAGGCCCATGGACTGTAAGCCGGCCTGTATCTGGGCTTCGGTCATTTTTTCGTAGTTAGCAAAATAGCCTTCCACCGGCATCAGCCGCAAAAGGCAGAAAACGAGCGTGACGATAATAAACAGGGTCAGTATCGAGCGCCCGATGCGTTTCGCCAGATATTTGAGCATATCTGTGCGCACCCCTCTCTTTTATAAAATGAATGTCGGATAGGAATAGAATACAACAAAAAACCACTTTTGGAAAGTGATTTAGCAAAGTTCGTTACAAAAATTCATGTAAGAGAATCCAGAAACGAAAAGCTCTCCGCTTTCCCGTGGGAAAACGGAGAGCTTTGGAGCAGACAGACTCAAAAAGTCTTAGCGGGCGTCGCGGTTGGCCTCGTACTCGCTCATGGAGATGTAGTGGTCGAGGACGTGGATGCCCTTCAGACGCTTGTTGGAGAAGCCGGTGGAAGCGTACTGGCCCTCCCAGTAGTTCAGACGGGTGGCGATGTAGGCCGGGATGCTCATGCCCATGGGGACGACGAGGGCATTGTTGATGAGGGAAGCCTCGGCGTTGGCGAAGGCATCGTAGCGGGCGTTGATGTCGTCGGTGATCTTGACAGCCTCTTCGATGGCCTTCATGTAGTTCATGACGGCGTCCGCGGTGTCGCCGGTGATGAAGCCGTCCTCGACGCCGGTGCGCAGGAAGGCGTAGCGGCTGCCGCGTGCGCCCTCGGCCTGATAGAAGGGGTCGGTCTCGGTCTGGGGGTCGGAGTAGTCAGCGCCCCAGTTGCACTGCAGGAAAGCGAACTTGCCGTTGCGGCGGACGCTGGACAGGAAGCTGTCGGAGGGGCCGGCAGTGATGATGATGTCGATGAAATCGAAACCGTCGTTCAGCACACCCTCGAGCTGCTGCTTGAACACCTGGCACTGCTTGTCCCAGTCGGTGGAAGAGGGATTGTAGGGCATCTGCACCTTGATGGGGAAGGTCACACCAGCAGCGGTCAGCTCCGGGATGGCAGCGTCGCGGTACTCCTTGGCCTTCGCCTCGTCGAAGAATTCGGTGATGTTGGCCAGGTCGCCGCACTTGAGGTAGTCCACGCCGTCAGCGTTGGCACAGAAGCTGGGGGGCGTGATGGTGTTCAGCTTGTAGTTGTCGTAGCCCTCGGGTGCCTTGACGGCCAGCGTGACAGAGTTGTTGATGCCGTAGAGGAAGGACTTGCGGAAGTTGGTGTTGTTGATGGCCTTGGCCCAGTTCTCCGGCTCGTACTCAGCGTCCATGCCCTCCACGCTCCAGTTGGAGAACTCGTGGGAGAAGGGCATGAAGTTGAACATATAGAAGTAGGTGTAGTTGGTATTGGGACGGTCCATGGACACCATGTCCTTGGTGGTGTCATCGGAGAGCCAGCTGTCGAGGATGTCGGAGCCGATGGTGGCCTCGTCGATCTCGCCGCGCTTGATCATCTCGGGGCCGTTGACGCTGGCCTCGGCGTTGTAGATGCGGCTGATGGTGTCGATGAAGACGTTGTCAGCGTCGTAGTTCTCGGGGTTCTTCTTCATGACCCAGGTCTCCAGAGACTCGTAGGCGGCCAGATAGAAGGCACCGCAGCTGTAGGTGGTCTCTGCGCTGGTGGCGAACTGGTCGCCGGTCTCTTCCAGCAGCGGGCCGTAAGCGGGCTCATAGGGCAGATAGCACAGCAGACTCAGGAAGCCCGGGAAATCGTAGGTCAGGGTGTAGGTCAGGGTGTGGTCATCCACAGCAGTGACACCCACGGCGTCGAAGTCCACCGGTGCGTAGGTGGCGGGGTCAGAGTCGGGGGCAGTCACGGTGACGACGCCGCTGCCGTCCACGGTGTAGGTGGTGCCGTCATCGTCCACGACGCCGGTGTTGGCGTTGTTCAGATAGACGTGGTAGTTGTAGTAGTCGTCAGCGCCTGCGATGTAAGCGGTGACGAGGCCCACGTTGGAGGCGGCGTAGTCCGGGGTCAGGACGTACTTCAGAGCGTCCACGAAGTCCTGTGCGGTGACGGGGGCCACGACCTCGCCGTTGCAGTCCACCCAGTTCTCCTCACGCAGATGGAACGTCCAGGTCAGGGTGTCGGCATCCCAGTCCCAGCTGGTGGCCAGGCCTTCGCGCATGACGCCCTTGTTGTCGTACTCGACCAGCGTATCCACGCAGTTTGCGCCCACGACCATCTCGAGGTCGGTGCCGGTGGTCAGGTAGTTCAGGGTGGCGGGCTGGCTGTCGTACAGGATGGTGTAGCTGGAGCCGGAACCGGAAGAGGCTGCGCCAGAAGCGCTGCCGGAGGAAGAGCCGCCGCAGCCAGTCAGCAGGCCGGCTGCGCAGGCACCGGCGGCTGCCAGGCCGCTGGCCTTCAGGAACTGACGGCGGGAGATGGAAGTGTTCATCATAAATTCCCTCTTTTCTTGTTTTTGCTGTACAAAGGACAGCATCGCGTTGTGCGGTGTCCGCTGTTTCCCGGCAACGGACAAATGGACCATTTTTTATGAAAAAAGAGCAACGGAAATCCATCCGTTACTCCTTTGTAACAGTCCCGGCCACCAAACAGTGTGGTCATGACTGAGTATAGCATTGATTTGCGGCCGCGTCAATCCTTTTCGGGAGCAGATGCTGTTTCTGCAACAGAAACAGCTGTTGCCGCCGCGGCGGCAGGTGCGGCAGAGACGGGAACCGCTGCCGTTTCGGCTGCGGCGGCACCGGAAGCATTTGCTGCATTTTCAGCGGCCAGCTCTGCGGCAGCGGCCTTTGCGGCCTCTTCCGCTGCCTTGCGGGCCTCGCGCTCGGCGATCCGCTCCTTGGCGCGGGCTGCGGCCTCCTCCTGACGCTGCTTGGTGCGGCGCTTGATGCGGCAGACCGAGCAGATGCCCTCGGAGCTGTTCGGCGCGATGGGCTTGCCGCAGTCGGCGCAGAGGGTCTTGCTGCATTTGTAGACGCTCACCGGGCCGAGGGTGGTGAGCTGGCGCAGCTTCATGCCGTCGATGCCGCTGTTGGAGCAGGCCGCGACGCAGACGCCGCACTCACTGCACTTCCAGGGCGTGATGACCACGCGGGTCTGGCCGTCGGGCAGGTCCTCCAGTTTGAGCGCACCGGAGCGGCAGGCTTTCTCGCACTTGCCGCAGCCGAAGCACTTCTGGGTGAAGTTCGGCAGATACCAGCCGTAGCGCAGCGGCGTCTCGGAAGCAGCCTTGAGCTGCTTTGTCCGCTGGTGGAGCATGAGGCGGAAGTCGGCGGCGCTGTCCTCCTCGCTGCGCAGGCCGGGCAGCATCTGCAGCAGCTTCTTGGTGCCGGCGCGGGAGCCCTCGGTCATGTGGGAGAACATCTCCCGGCGGCTCAGCTCCTGTACATGGTAGGGCGCTTCGTCCTGCTCATAGGCCAGCGTGACCCGGCTCTCGAAGAGCTGGGGGCCGAGGAACTCCACCAGACGGGTCAGCTCTTTGCGGAGCTGGGCGGCGCAGGCGTCGTTCTCGCACTCACCGCAGGGAGTCAGGTCGAGGACCAGCTTCTTGTTCAGAGCCAGATAGGCCAGCGTTTCCCACGAGAAGGAGGCGATGCAGGTGCGGACGGCGGTGTTCTTGCGGGTGCTTTTCTCGCAGCCCAGCCAGAGGGTGTCGTTGTCGGTATCAGCCAGCGAGGTGTCCCGCTGTACCTGCTCCGGCGAAGGGACGATGCAGCCCGAGCGGCAGGCGGACACGCAGAGGCCGCAGTCGGTGCAGGGGTCCCAGTCTTTAACGAGGTTGGGGCGGGTGAAGATGGCATCGCCGTAGGGGCAGATGTCTTTGCATGCCGTGCAGGGGGTGCGGTGGGGGTGGAGATTCCAGCACTGACGGCGGATGACCTCGGGGTGGGAGGTCTTCATCAGGGCGTCCATTGCATAACGGGTAAACAGACCCATAGCGGTATCACTCCTTTTCGGGGGCATCGGTCACGGTGGTGACCTGTGCGTTGTCCAGCAGGAAGCGCTGCACCTTCTTTGCGGCCAGCGCGGCGGCGATGGTATCCTCGGGCAGGGCTTTCCGGATCTCAGCCTCGGGGGTGTCCTGCAGCTGGGACAGGCGGCGGTACTCGGCATTGACTTCCTCGGGGTGGACGACGATGTTCTCTGCCTCGGCGATGGCACGGGCTGCCAGCACGAAGCGGATGCGGCTCTCGGCCTGAGCGCGGTAGTCCTTCTCGAGGGCTTCCGGGGTGGTGCGGCTGTTCTTGCAGTGCTGCTCGAGGGTGATGCCGCTGCGGGAGAGGCGCTCTTTCAGCAGCTTCATCTCATTCTGGGCGGTGCGGTCGAGAATTTCGGCGGGCAGGTCTACGGTCATGTTGGCACCGGCCATGTCCAGCAGCTGCTTTCCGGCGGCGCGGTCAGCCCCTTCCTCGTGGATCTTCTGCTTTTTGGCGCGAAGGTCGGCCTTCAGCGCATCGAGGGAGTCGAAGCCCAGACTCTTGGCGAAAGCCTCATCCGGTGCGGGCGTGACTTTCTCGGCCAGAGAGCGGAGCTCGATCTCGAACTGTGCGGTCTTGCCGGACAGCTCCGGCAGGCGGAAGTCCTGCGGGTAAGTAAAGTCGAAGCGGAACACCTCGCCGGCACGGTGGCCGTAGATGGCCTGCTCGGCGGCGGGCATCAGCTTGCCGTCGCCCAGTACGACCATGACCTTCTCCATCCGGCTGTCGGGGATCTCCTTGCCGTCCATGTAGCCGGCAAAGTCCAGCAGAGCGCGGAAGCCGCGCTTGGCAGGTTCGGTGGTGGGGTGGTAGACCGCGTGCATCCGGGTCTGGTGGACAAGCTCGATGTCCACAGTCTTGTCGGTGACAGGGCGGACGTGACGGGTGACAGCCAGGCCCTTGTACTGGCCCAGCTTCACTTCAGGCGTATTCTTCTTATCCATAGTGGCGTACTCCTTATGACGTAAGCAGGCCGACGGGCGGCGCTGCGGGTTTTATAGCAACAAATCGAATTATACACGTTTTCAGCAGAAAGGGCAAGCTCACAGCCCGTGAGCGGTGAGCCAGGCTTCGGCCACCTGGGAGAACATTTCAGGGTACTGGGCGTCTTCCTCAGGAAAGGCGCTCAGATAATACTCCACTTCCTCCCGGGTGGGGGCGGCGGTGCGTTTCCAGATGGTAAAGGTAGTGCCATTGCCCATATCGAAACTCTGCTCAAAGGCGAAATACTGGTCTCTCACGGCGAGGAACCGGTCGTTCAGTTTGATGGACATCTCGCCGCTGCCCACGTAAGTCTGGGGGAAGGGCTCGCAGGTAATGACATATTTTGCCTCAAAGAACTGGGTGGGGAAGTTGTGGGTGCCGGGGACCGAGAAGCCGAAGGCCAGCTTGTCGTTGATGGGGGCGTCCGGCAGGCGGCAGTTTTTGAAGTGGTCGGGGTTGTAGAGCATATCGTGGGGTATCATGTAGCTCACTTCGCCCTCGGCGCAGTGGGAGTCTATCCAGTCGGCGATGGCCTGTATCTGGCCGATGTCCTTCCTGTCGTAGATGAGCTTGTCCAGCGAGATGAAATACTGGGTGGCCGGGATCTGGATCGGGAAATGCTCGATGACGAAACCCGGCATGGCCAGCGTAGTCAGCGGCGAACACCGCACTGACATGGACAGCACCAGCACGAAGGCCCAGCAGCCCAGCTTGAGGTTCCGGCGGCGCGTGATGCCCTCGGCCAGCGCGGCGGCACCCAGCAGAAAGAGAATGAAGTATCCCGGCAGGAAGAGCAGGAACTGATGGGAGCCGGTGTTCTGCACCCGGGTGAAGAGCAGGATGCTCACCACCAGCTCACACCCGGCGAGACAGGGCAGGGCGGGTACTTTGTGCTTCGCCGCAAAGGCGAGACCCAGCACCATGAGGAGGATGTTGAACAGGCCCATCCGGCCGATGTGATAGAACGCCTCGAGGGCCAGACCGCCGCCGTTATAATAGGAGTAGCGGCCTGCGTAGTTGTAGGCAAGGATGTGGGACACCATCGGCCAGAGCAGGATGACCATCGCCACGACGGACGCAAGGCCGAAGAGGACGAGGTTCTTGATTCGAACAAGGGCAGCGGCCTTTTCGCCGCCCTTCGCCAACCGCACACAGCCCGCGATGAGCAGCAGTGCGTAGGCGAAGTAGTAGCCCACCACAAAGTAAAGGAACCACCGGCGGGCGAGGATGATGGCGGCAGTGGCCAGAAAGATGAGGCCGAACCGCACCGGCTCCAGCTTGTCGAACCGGAGATCCAGCGTCAGCAGAAGGATCGCAAACGCGAAGATGAGGCCGAACCAGTCCGGCTGGGCCAATACCGCGCTCATCCGTAAGAAGGGATAAGCCGCCGTGAGCGTCATCCCGAAGAGAAAATAGTACCTCCGGTTCTTCACATTCAGGATCTGCCCGACCTTGACGACAAGGCCCGCCAACAGCACCAGCAGGGTCGGCAGGATGCAGAACACCTGACTGAAGGAGTAGTCATCGCCGGTGTGGCTCGTGAGGCAGAAGGGAAACTCGGTGAAGAGGGTGATGAAATTGGTGTAGTCGTCGGCCATGGAGCCGAAGATGTACGCAAGGCCCGCGCCTGCACTCTGGGCAAAGGCGGCTTCTGCGTCGTACTGCTTGAGCAGGTAGTTGGCGTAATCCCAGACGTATACAAAGCTCCGACTCGACAATGTCCAGTAAAAATAGACGACAGCCACAGCCCAGATGCCGAAGACGACGGCTTTGTGGAAGAAGCCCAGCTCTGCGCCTGCCACACGGAGAACGCAGAGGGCCAGAACAAAGAGCCCCACGCTGGCCCAGAGACTGAGCAGCGGGAAAAAGAAGGCGCTGGCCGGTGCAAGCAGCCCCAGAAGAGCCAGCAGCACCGCGCAGCCGCCCAGACCGACCCCCGCCCATTGCAGAGGCGAGAACCGGCGAACAGCAGCAGATAGCATAGAAGGATGATCCCTTTCATTTAACTTCCGGAAAATGCAAAACACAACTTTCCATCTAACAGTATAGCGGCTTCCGTAGGGGTTGTCCAGCAGAACACCGGGGCAAACAGCAGAATATCCCGCTGCATTTTCAGCAGACGGGATATTTCAAACAAAAAATTACTTTTTGGAATTGATGGCGGGCTTTGCAGCGGCCTTGCGCCGGGCAGCAGCAGCCTTCCGGGCCGAAGCCTGTGCGGCCTCGGCATGGGGAGCCTCCGGCGTCAGACGGAGCAGTCGGCTGCCCATGGCGGGCAGGTCAAGGGTCAGGGTGTAGTCCCGCCCATAGACGCCGCCGTCCG
>OGXG01001066.1_pt1 | contig 14215 bp, 8 predicted proteins | sample 1576251 | NCBI WGS metagenome assembly OGXG01 (sample SAMEA3541533, study PRJEB24748) | human gut metagenome | biome: human gut; feature: human-associated habitat; material: faeces | place: China | collected 2012
TTCCGATCTGCATCGCCGGAACGCAATGTCTCGCATGTGAGCGTTACGGGTACTCGCAATCAAGCTCCGTTCAACCGTTATTTCTCGATTGAAGAATTTAAGACGTTTGCCCTATCCGATGGTGACATTGTGGAATTCGTGGCTGACAAGCCGGGCGAAACCATTATGGCAACTGTACAAGGTGCCATTACCGGCGCATCTCGCTATCCGATTAAGAAGACGATGAAGTTGCGCGAACTGCTTCGTCAGATTGAAGTGGAGCCCGAGCTGGCTGCAACCGATGCCATTTATTTGCGTCGCAAGAGCGTTGCTCGTGATCAGAAGGCTGTAATTCAGGATTCGCTTCGTCGTCTTGAGCAGACAGCGTTGACGGCGACATCCAGCACGCCGGAAGAGGCTCAGATCCGCGTGAAGGAAGCGGAACTCATTCAGGATTTTGTGAAGCGTGCATCGCAGCTTGAACCCGATGGCGTTGTAGTGATTTCTCGCCGTGGTCAGGTCTCTGACTTATGGCTTGAAGACGGTGATGAGATCATCATCCCGCAGAAGTCCAATGTGGTTATGGTGACGGGGGAAGTGGTTCTTCCCAAAGCTGTGGCTTTTGAGCAGGGGATGAAGTTGGATGATTATTTGGCCTCTGCTGGTGGTGTATCGGCACGAGCCAATGATGAACAGATTTTGGTGGCCAAGCAGAACGGAGAAGTGGGATTGGCGGATAGCCTGGGTATTGAACCGGGCGATCGGATTCTGGTTTTGCCGAAGGTGGACACGAAGGGAATGTTGATGGCGAAAGACCTGATGCAGATTATTTACCAGATTGCCGTTGCGACAAAGGTAGCAATCGATATTTAATAGGAATATGAAAATGACTCAATTATCAAAGATTACAATAAATGGTCGACAAATCGATCATAAATACAATACGTTGCTTGATATAGCTACAGCTGACGTTGTAAAGAAATTTAGTCCTGATGATATTACTGTCTGTGTCGGTCTTCGTTTGTCTGATGTAAATCCATGGGTGTTAGATAGACTTTCTTTCTTATTGGATTACTATAAACCGTCTCCCAATTTTTTAGTTGTTGACTTTGGGTCTGATCATCCATATAGCGATCAGGTACAAGCTGTTTGTGAAAATGGGAATGCGCATTATGTTTACGTAGATGATAAAGAAACCTTTTCTTTAGCCAAATCACGCAATATTGCAGCACAATGCTCTAAAACGGACTTGTTGTTATTCAACGATGTTGACGTTGTGTTTGATAGGGATATCTTTGAGAAACTTGCAAATTTGGCAAATGTCAATCAGTTATCGATATCGCCTCGGAAATATATAATGTTTCCAGTGTACCATCTGACGAAATGGATTACAGAGGAGTTTGTAAATCTCTCAAGCGCAGAAAAAGATAACTACCTTAAGATGATAACGTACAAGGGAGTAGGCTCAAATTTTGGTAATTACTTTCAATTGGTTGCGCCGTATTCCAATATATATTTGATTCATAGAAAATTCTTTAATCTATCTGGTGGCTATTGTGATTTATTCAGAGGGCATGGGTCTGAAGATTTTGAATTTCTTATAAGGTTGGGGTTGCTATCTTCTAATATCCCGTGCCCTAATAATTTGATATCAGATTCTCATGGCCCTTTGAAACCAGATTTTTGGGAGCCTATTGCAGATTATTCTGGATTTAGAAAATATACAGAGGCACTTGCTGTGTCAAGTGAAATAATGGGATTGAAATGCTACCATATGTTTCATCAATCCCCGGCAGAAAAAGGATATTGGACGCAGAAAAATGACTGGAAGCGTCAAAACTTCAATAGAATTTTATCTGTTTATTATCCTAGAATAGAAAAGATTATTGAGCAAGATTATATTAAGAGGGACAAGAGGGCGTTGTGCATTTTTAATGATGAAAAGCAATGGGGTTATTTCTTGCCGCTGAGACTCTATGGCTATTCACTAACTGTGTTATCTGGAAAAGATGATTCGAGGATTGGGGACGAATATATTAATGTTGGAAAAAAGATATACGACAGAATATTCATATTTAATCCTTACATGAAGAGTCATGAGAAATATCGTGATTTATTGAAAAGCGCGAAAGATAATGGGATTCGTGTAACTGTCATTGAACGTGGAGGGTTGCCTAATTCAATCTATTATGCAGATGAAGTTGTGTATGGTGATGAAACGTATCATGATTTGGATGCTGTTATAAGGCAGCATGAAATTCAAGATGAAAGTCAAGCAAGAGCATTAATCAATAAAATTAGAACAGGAAGTAGTTTTCTAGAAAACCAAGAAAAATATGCCGATAGTCGCAAGAAATTGGCTAAACTGAAAAAGCCAGATCAAACGTATGTTTTTGTACCATTGCAGATGTCGATGGACATGGCTGTTACAAAGTTTACAGATGGTTATGAATCCTATTCAAACTTTATGAAAGGGCTCGCGTCTTCTGTTAAGGGGAATAAAAATATTACATTTGTTATTAAAAGGCATCCATTGGCTGCAGATGACTTAAGTGCATTCGCAGAAGATAATGTGATTATGTTGTCTGATAATACTAATGTGCATGCTCTAATTGATTTTTGCGACTTTACAATACTGTATAACTCTGGTGTAGGACTCTTGTCTTGCATTCATAATAAGCCGACATTTAATATCGGCAATAGTTATTACTCTTGTGGAACAGCACTATCGAACAGGTGTTCAACAGTTCAAGAGGCTATAAAACGATTTTCTGATAAACAGTATCATTTTCCTGGGGAAAGAGAAGTCACAGTTTATGTAGATTGGTTGATTACAAAAAAATATAGTTGGTTCCATGCATCTGATGTTGTGAAAGATTTTGGAGACAGAAAGTCACATGGATACGATAATATCGTTGTAGATAAGATACTACTAGACGAGAAAACTGAAAATATTGGAAACGGGCTGGAAACTTTTAAGGTGACAAATAAAAGTTATCTTAATCACAGAGTGAATATGTTCAGTTCTAAAAAAAATAATGTAATAGAAACTCAGACATCTAATGTGAATGTAAGTAAAGTAGAAGACCCAAAAACTCGGAAACAGCGTCTGATAAGGAAGTTTAAGAATCGACCTTATGAATATTGTGCAGATTCAAAAAATCCTTTTATTAGGATGTGCCGTATTTTTTTTGTAAGCGATAAGTAGCTAGAAATTGCTATTTTATAAAGCGCAGATATAAGAAGAATGTCTGCGCTTTATACAAAAGGCTGTCTATGTAATGATGAAAACTGATCAATTGTATATTCTCTGCGAAAAGCAAAAAAACTCTAGGATCTTGTGCGAAGAAAGTAGCTTTCTTTCTACTCGAGCTGGATATAGAGGTTTTGTTTATTCTGGGCGTTATTCTTTTGTTGGGGATGGTACTTGGATATATAATGCGATAATAGGAAATTTTAGCGTAATTGAAAAACGTTGCCAGATAGGGAAAACTCCCATATTTAAAGGTATATTTAGTAATCATTATTTTTGCTTGGGCGAAGGCGGCGGTTTTTTTGAAGATCCGACATATGCAAAAATTAAGACGGGCCGATTTTTCTATGAAAAAAATCCTTTGGTTAGGATTGGTAATGATGTACGAATATGCGAGAATGTAATTGTTTATTCTGGTGTTAACATAGGAGATGGGGCAATTATTTACCCGGGATCGGTAGTCGATTCTGATGTGCAGCCTTATACGATAGTCGCAGGTAATCCAGCAAAAGTAGTCGGAAAAAGATTTCATGAATCCACAGAAAAAATTATAAAACGCTCAAAGTGGTTTTATAAGGATCTCAGTGTTGTATTTGAAAAGGGGCGTAAGAATTATTGCAATAAAGATTATTACGAACAAAACCTCTGTTCTTTTGACAGTCTCCCAATCTTGAAAAATGTTTGTTATGAGATAGATTCAAGACGGGCGTTTGTCAAACAATTTGATTATAAAATTGCAGTTGTTGGTCCATCCCATGTTTCAAACTGGATGAATCTTATTTTTCAAAAAGAGGTTCCTGAGGTTCCATTTTTCTTATTTGGTGAACCTGGACTATCTATTCATGGAAATACATTTTCTTCTATAGTAGATTTATTGATTACAGAACATGACATGGATCTTGTTCTGATGGTTCCAGATTTTAGAATTGGGAATGCGTCTCTTGTTGATGGTGATGGGTTGAGCAATGCATTGTTCATAGATCCATTGATCATGGGAGAGAAGAATGATATTAAGTTATACCATTTGTGCTTAACGATATTGGATAACCTAATATACAAATATGGACGTAAGATAAGATTCATTTTTTGGTGCTTGTACGGAAGGGAACGAATCAATAAAAAGAATGGTAAATATATCACTGAGAATGGTAAGTATAGGCATCCGGTTTGGAATTATGCAGATTTAAAGTCCAGGTACTGCGATAACATTATCGACATTTCGGATCTGGGGGATTCCATATTAGATATAACAGAACCAGACGGAACAATTCATCCATTGCCTCAAGGGTATGAATATTTGAAAAATAAAATTGAACTTGCATGCAAATCAGGTACATAGATATCTCGCACATTAATTTTTCTATATATATTTGAAATATAATTAGAGAATGCTGTTCGGTAATTTTAAGAAGTTTAGATTATGTGTGGAATTGTTGCTGCAATAAGTTTTCGTGATGTTGTGCCCATGCTTCTGGAGGGGCTGCGCCGTTTGGAATATCGCGGATACGATTCGTGCGGGATCGCAACCCTTGATGGCGCAACTGATACCAAAAGCTACGAAGACTTCCTGCCTCATGGCATGAGCGCGGAAGGTATGGAGGACACCTTTAAAAAACGAAAAGATTTCTATCGCCGAAATCGGGATTTAAGCATATTCTGTTTTATCGGTGTATATATACTGTCTGTCATAGACGCATACGTGGATGCCGAACTATCTGATTTTGACATATCCAAAGACTTAGGTCTTCAAATACAACCTGTTATTTTTAATGACGGCCGGAGCAGGATACCTAATACAATAGGCCTGCAATGCAGCTTCAAATTTTAATCGCATGAAAAACTTTTTAATTGGTTTATTTACATTTATAGGAACAACGGGAATAAGCGCACAAACCCAAAGTATTACCGTTCACTCGCAAACTACAGGAAAAGAAGAAATTATTGATGTTCCTGAAAGTATGCAGTCAGAAATGGACAGTCTTTACTGGGACTGGCAATCTAAGAATCACATCACATTGGGAGAGAACTGCACAATGGCCTCTACCAACCCTGTTGTAAGTGATTCCATCTATATGGATCGTCTGTCACGTATTCCCTCTATCATAGAAATGCCTTACAATGAGGCAGTACGCAAATTCATTGATATGTATGCCGTCCGTCTGCGCAATAAAGTATCCTTTATGCTTGCGGCAACCAATTTTTATATGCCTATCTTTGAAGAAGCACTTGATTTATACGACCTTCCTCAAGAACTGAAATATCTGCCGATTATAGAGTCCGCCTTAAATCCTGTCGCTGTTTCCCGCCAGGGAGCTACCGGCTTGTGGCAGTTTATGCTGGGTACAGGAAAAATATACGGGCTGAAGAACAATAGTCTGATAGACGAAAGACGGGACCCGGTCAAATCAACTTGGGCGGCAGCACGTTACCTGAAAGACCTGTACGACATCTATCAAGACTGGAATCTGGTATTGGCAGCTTACAACTGCGGGCCGGGCACTATCAACAAAGCCATACGCCGTGCCGGAGGAGCCACGGATTATTGGACAATCTACAACTATCTGCCCAAAGAAACCCGTGGGTACGTTCCTGCTTTCATAGCGGCAAACTACATCATGACCTATTATTGCGAACATGGCATCTGTCCCATGGAAACACAGCTTCCCAACGCTACAGACACCATTCACATTAACAAAGACCTCCACTTACAACAAGTGGCAGAAGTATGCAACATCAACCTAGACCAGCTTCGCAGCCTGAACCCCCAATACAAAAAGGATATTATTCCCGGTAACAGCGAGTTGTGCGCACTTCGTCTGCCCAATAACTTTGTCAGTACTTTCATTGACCGCCAAGACAGCGTGTTCGCTTATAAGCCCAATGAATATCTGACCAAAAGAAAAACGGTAGCCATCAAGGAAACAACCAGTAGCAGAAACCGCTCATCCAAGGGAACTCTTTATCATAAAATCAAACAAGGAGACACATTGGGAGGAATTGCTGCCAAATACCACGTATCCATCAGCCAATTACGTAATCTAAACGGTATAAAGGGCAATAATATCAGAGCCGGAAGAAGTTTGCGGATCAGATGATTGATAAAAAATACAGATTTAACACTATACATTTTCTGAAAATACTTGCTTGAATATGTTTTTTGTATATTTTTGCAGTATAGATTATAGGAGGCAAAGATATGACGGATGAAAAGCAGACTCAGGAACAGGCGGATGAGGAAATGATAAACCAAGGGTTTCAGGAACTTTTGGACAGTTATCTAGCGACCAAGCACCGCAAAAAAGTAGAAATCATCACAAAGGCATTCAATTTTGCCAAACAAGCACATAAAGGAGTAAAACGACGCTCGGGTGAACCATACATCATGCATCCCATAGCCGTTGCTAAAATTGTATGTACCGAAATAGGACTGGGATCAACTTCCATTTGTTCGGCTTTACTGCATGATGTGGTTGAAGATACAGACTACACTGTGGAAGACATTGAAAATCTGTTTGGTCCTAAAATCGCACAGATTGTAGATGGCCTGACTAAAATATCCGGCGGCATATTCGGAGACCGGGCTTCCGCACAAGCCGAGAATTTCAAGAAATTGCTACTGACCATGAGTGATGACATCCGGGTTATCCTCATCAAAATAGCCGACCGTCTGCATAATATGCGTACACTTGGCTCCATGCTTCCCAACAAGCAATACAAAATTGCCGGAGAAACCTTATACATCTATGCGCCACTGGCTAACCGCTTGGGGTTAAACAAAATAAAGACAGAACTGGAAGATCTCAGTTTCAAATATGAGCATCCGGAAGAATATGCACAGATAGAATCCAAGCTACAAGAAACACAAGCGGAACGCGAAGAAGTATTCCGTGAATTTACAGCACCTATCCGCGCACAACTGGACAAAATGGGTATCAGCTATCAATTGATAGCACGAGTCAAATCCCCTTATTCCATCTGGAACAAGATGCAGACCAAGCATATCACATTTGAAGAAATATATGATATCCTGGCTGTCCGTATCATCTTCTGTCCCAAAAATCCGGAAGAAGAACTCAACGAGTGCTTTAACATATACGTATCCATATCCAAGATTTATAAACCGCACCCAGACCGCTTGCGCGACTGGGTAAGCCATCCTAAAGCCAACGGCTATCAGGCACTTCACGTAACTCTGATGAGCAACAAAGGCCAATGGATAGAAGTGCAGATACGCAGCGAGCGGATGAATGATGTAGCCGAACAAGGCTTTGCCGCACACTGGAAATATAAAGAAGGCGGAGGCAGTGAGGACGAGGGCGAACTGGAAAAATGGCTGCGTACCATCAAGGAAATTCTGGATGATCCGCAACCGGATGCCATGGACTTTCTGGATACCATCAAACTGAACCTGTTCGCTTCTGAAATATTTGTCTTCACTCCGAAAGGTGAAATCAAAACGATGCCGCAAAACTGTACGGCACTGGATTTTGCATTCTCCATCCATACATTCTTGGGCAGCCATTGCATCGGAGCTAAAGTCAACCACAAGCTGGTGCCCTTGAGCCACAAACTGCAAAGCGGCGACCAGGTGGAGATTCTTACTTCCAAATCACAACATGTACAGCCTTCGTGGATAAACTTTGCCACCACTGCAAAAGCCAAGGCTAAGATACAGGCCATACTGAAACGCGAACAGCGAGGTATGCAGCAGGCCGGTGAGGAAATGTTACGGGAATTCTTCTCCAGGGAGGGAGTAGAGTACACTCCCGAAAACATACGAAAGATCTGTAATCTGCATACCCTCAAGACACAGGAAGAATTGTTTGCAGCCATCGGATTCAAAACAATCATTCTAGGAGAAAACGATAAAAACGAACTGAAAGACAAACCGGTTTCCAGTAACTGGAAAAAGTATATCTCTTTCGCTTTCGGAGGCAGCAAGACAAACAAGGAGAAACCGACAGAAGAGAAGGTTCCCCTACCAAAGATAGACAGCAAGAAAATATTGAAACTGACTCCCGAAGCTATCCAAAAGAACTATGTGATAGCAGAATGCTGCAAACCTATTCCGGGAGATGACGTTTTGGGATATATAGGCGACAATAATCGTATCATCATCCACAAACGCCAATGTCCGTTGGCTACCAAACTGAAAAGCAGTTATGGCAACCGCTTGTTGGCTGTCCAATGGGAAACAGGAAAGTCCTTGTACTTCCCTGTAAATATCTACATAAAAGGTATTGACCACATCGGTCTGTTAAACAAGGTAACAGAAATCATTTCACAACAATTGAATGTAAATATCCACAAGTTGAATATTGAAAGTAACGATGGTATCTTTGAAGGAAGAATACAGCTATTTGTGCACGATGTGGATGATGTAAAATCCATCACTACCAACCTAAGGAAAATAGATGAGATAAAAACCGTCACCCGTATCGAAAAGTTCGAAGACCAGCCGAATTAACCAATACCAGTTTCACCGCAGATTACACTGATTTGTCCATAACGATTATCTGCAACTCGTTTTTAATCCGTGCAATCTGTGGTGAATATTCTTAAGTCAGGTAATCCAGTTCTTTACGCATACTGACCAATTCCTCACGTATCAGTTTCAATCTGTCCAAAATCTCCGTAGTACGGATAGTGGTTTCCCTGTTCATCTTCAGTTTCTGCTTAGCCCCCTGTAAAGTCATCCCTTTCTCTTTCACCAGATGATAGACCAGCCGGATATTCTCAATATCCTCTTTACGATACTGACGGACATTCCCTCCCGCCTTCTTGGGCGAAATAATAGGAAATTCCTTTTCCCAATAACGCAACAAGGATTCATTTACATCAAACATCTTCGCCACTTCCCCAATGGAATAGTAAAGTTTCAATTCTTTATTCGGATTATAGGCCATGGTAAATTAAAATTAAGAATTAAAAATTCACGGCTAGTCAAATACCTTACCGTGATTGGCTGCAATCTGTATCATCTTGTCATAATCTTCCGCACTCAAATCCATGAAATAATAATTCACAGGATTCTGCACTTTTCCTTTCACGTGCACTTCATAGTGCAAGTGCGGCCCGGTACTCTTGCCCGTATTTCCTACCTCCCCTATCACTTCCCCACGTACCACCTTTTGCCCCGGGCGAACCTTATACTTGCTTAAATGTGCATACCAAGTCACGTACCCGAAACCATGATCCACCTGGATCAGATTTCCATAACCGGTTTCCCATCCCGCCTTTACCACCGTTCCGTCTCCCGTAGCATAAACAGGAGTACCTATATTGGCAGAGAAATCCATTCCCGCATGAAACTTGGCTGTTTTATAAATAGGATCTATACGTACACCGTAACCTGAAGCCGTCTTCTTCAAATTCTTATTGGATACCGGCATTATGGCCGGAATACATTTCAGCATCTCGTCATGATTCTTGCACAAATCCACCACCTCGTCAAAAGACTTGGACTGGATATAAAGCTGCCGGTTCAACATATCCAGCTTCTGAGTGGTATTGATAACCAGATCGGCATTCGCCATATCCCGCAACTGTTCATAGCGGTTTGTCCCCCCATAACCGGCCTTACGGACTGCATCCGATACAGGATCGGCCTGCAACACCACCCGATACAAATTATCATCACGCTGTTGGATATCCTGCATCACCCCCATAGCCTCATCCAGACGATGGGACAACACATTATACTGGGCCAGCAAACGGGCATTCTCTATACGGAGCTCCTTCTCGGACGGAGAACCAAAGATCAATAATAAGATAATGAAACTGCCTGCCCCCAAGCCCATTCCCACAAACAAACGGCGCAAGATGCTTAAGGCACGCTGCCTCACTGTGGGGTAAATGCGGTCATAAGTTCGGGTCTTAGGATTATAAATATAGTAGACTTTACGCATCTAATTCTGCTTTTTGAAGTTTTTAATGCACAACACATCAATATTTTGCACAATTCTTGACGACAAAAATAATAAAACCAATTATCTTTGCAAATCCTTTTTGAGAATATTAACTAGAAGACAATATATTATAAGCGACATGATGACAGCTAAAGAAATTAGAGATTCTTTCAAAAGCTTTTTCGAGTCGAAAGGACACCAGATTGTTCCATCGGCTCCGATGGTCATTAAAGATGACCCCACATTGATGTTCACCAATGCAGGTATGAACCAGTTCAAAGACATTATTCTGGGCAACCACCCGGCCAAATACAAAAGAGTCGCGGACTCACAAAAATGTTTGCGTGTAAGCGGCAAGCACAATGACCTGGAAGAAGTGGGACATGATACCTACCACCATACTATGTTCGAAATGCTGGGCAACTGGTCTTTCGGAGATTACTTCAAGAAAGAAGCTATCGGCTGGGCATGGGAATATCTGGTAGATGTACTGAAGATAGATCCGAAAGATCTGTATGCCACCGTATTCGAAGGAAGTCCCGAAGAAGGACTGGAACGGGACAACGAAGCCGCCTCTTACTGGGAACAGTTCCTGCCGAAAGACCATATCCTCAATGGCAACAAACATGACAACTTCTGGGAAATGGGTGATACAGGTCCCTGCGGCCCGTGTTCCGAAATCCATATCGACTCACGTTCGGAAGAAGAAAAAGCTCAAATCCCCGGCAACCAACTGGTAAATAAGGATCATCCGCAAGTAATCGAGATCTGGAATCTTGTATTCATGCAGTTCAACCGCAAAGCAGACGGTTCACTGGAAGGTCTTCCCGCCAAAGTGATCGATACCGGTATGGGATTCGAACGTTTGGTGCGCACACTGCAAGGCAAGACATCCAACTATGACACTGATGTGTTCCAACCGATACTGAAAGCCATTGCCGAAATGGCAGGAACCACCTATGGTCAAGACAACCAGAAAGATATCGCCATGCGCGTTATAGCCGACCATATCCGTACCATCGCATTCTCAATCACCGACGGCCAGTTGCCCAGCAACGCAAAAGCCGGCTATGTAATCCGCCGTATCCTCCGCCGTGCCGTCCGTTACGGATATACTTTCCTGGGACAGAAACAAGCATTCATGTACAAGCTGCTGCCTGTATTGATTGAGAATATGGGCGAGGCCTATCCGGAGTTGAACGCACAGAAAACACTGATCGAGAAAGTGATCAAAGAAGAAGAAGAATCTTTCCTGCGCACACTGGAAACAGGTATCCGTCTGTTGGACAAGACTATGAACGATGCCAAAGCTGCCGGAAAAAAAGAGATCAGCGGTGTGGATGCCTTTACATTATATGACACTTTCGGTTTCCCCCTCGACCTGACAGAACTGATTCTCCGCGAAAACGGCATGACTGTAAACGAAGAAGAGTTCAACGCCGAAATGCAGAAACAAAAAGAACGCGCCCGTAACGCGGCAGCCGTTGAAACCGGCGACTGGATCACCATAAAGGAAGGTGACACCCACTTTGTAGGTTATGACTTTACCGAATATGAAACCAGCATCCTGCGCTATCGCCAGATCAAGCAGAAAAACCAGACACTGTATCAAATTGTACTGAGCGATACTCCTTTCTATGCCGAAAGTGGTGGTCAGGTAGGTGATACAGGGGTGATCGTAAGCGAATTCGAAACCATTGAAATCATTGACACCAAGAAGGAAAACAACCTTCCTATCCATATCACCAAAAAACTGCCCGAACACCTTGACGTTCCGATGATGGCTTGTGTAGATACAGAAAAACGTGCCGCCTGTGCCGCCAACCACTCTTGTACTCACTTGCTGGACGAAGCGTTGCGCCAGGTATTAGGAACTCACGTAGAACAAAAAGGTTCTTTGGTAACCCCTGAGTCATTACGTTTCGACTTCTCTCACTTCCAGAAAGTGACTGACGAGCAACTTCGTGAAGTGGAACATTTGGTAAATGCCAAAATCCGTGAGAACATCCCTTTGACGGAATACCGCAATCTTCCTATCGAAAAGGCAAAAGAACTGGGTGCTATTGCTTTGTTCGGTGAAAAATACGGTGATGAGGTACGTGTTGTCCAATTCGGAAACTCTATTGAATTCTGTGGAGGTACCCACGTTCCGGCTACAGGCAAGATCGGTATGGTCCGTATTATCAGCGAAAGCTCTGTTGCTGCCGGTGTGCGCCGTATCGAAGCTATCACGGGTGCCAAAGTAGAGGAATTGATGGATACGGTCCAAGATACGCTGAATGACTTGAAGGCATTGTTCAACAATGCCCCCGATCTGAAAGTCGCCATCCGCAAGTATATTGACGAAAATGCAGGATTGAAGAAGCAGGTGGAAGAGTTCATGAAAGAAAAGGGCGCCGCACTGAAAGCCAGACTGGTAGAGAATGCCAAAGAAATAAATGGTGTGAAAGTGGTGAAAGCCATCATTCCGATGTCTGCCGACGTAGTGAAAGATATTGCCTTCCAGCTGAAAGGTGAGATTCCTGCCAATCTGTTCGTTGTAATAGGTAGTGTAGACAACAACAAACCGATGCTGACTGTCATGATTAGCGAAGACCTGGTAAAAGCCGGACAGAATGCAGGCAAACTGGTCCGTGAAGCAGCCAAACTGATTCAAGGCGGCGGCGGCGGTCAGCCCCACTTCGCAACGGCAGGCGGTAAGAATCCCGACGGTCTGAATGCGGCTGTTGATAAAGTGATAGAGCTGGCTGCATTGTAATCTATTCGAATTTCGTCCATATTTCGTATATATCAAAACTCCGCCATCTGGTCTGAAAGCCGATGGCGGAGTTTTTTTATCTGGTTTACTAAGCCTTTTCTTCTTTATGGATAAGGGAAATAAAAAGGAAGATTTCTATCTCCCAAGCCTTTGGAGTTATCTCCATAACCTTTGGAGTTAACTCCATAAGCTTGGGAGTTAACTCCAAAGGTTATGGAGATAGAATACAAACGTTCAAAAAGGCTTAGCCATAAAGAAAAAAACATTAACCAAACGGTTGAAAACATATCATCAGTCATTAACACCTCACTGACTGCCCGCTCATTCCGTCTGCTCCTTCGGCCAGTTCACTAGATACAGAATTTCCGTAGCACGGGTGAAAGCCGTATACAGCCAACGGAAATAATCCGGAGTCAACATATCCTCCGTCATATAACCCTGATCCAAAAAGACCCGTTTCCACTGGCCACCCTGCGCTTTGTGACAAGTAACGGCATACGCATATTTCACCTGCAAGGCATTGTAATGAGGATCGGCTTTCATTTTCTTCATCCGCTCACGTTTCACTGTTATATCAGCATAATCCTCCAATACCGAATAAAACAACTTGTCATTCAATTCTTTAGGCAGTGCGGGTGTTTCAGTATGCAAGGTATCCAACAAAAGTTTCACCTCCAGTTCCATACCATCATAGTCGGGGAACGCCAGCACCACATCGGCAAAACGAAAGCCGTATGCCTCACGCACCCGACGGACACGGCGAACCACAGCTATATCTCCATTGGCTATAAAATCAATCTCCTTACAACCCTCCGTCCAAAAATAGTTATTCTTCGCCACCATCAGCAGGTCACCGCTGTTCAGCTCATCCTCCCGAAACAGAATCGTATTCCTGATTCCCTTATTATAAATATTCGCCCGTTTATTGGAACGGCAGACCACAATCGTTTCGTCCATACCTGCCTGACCGTAACAATCATTGATTACCTCAATCAGCTCACTACCAGAAACCATCCGGATATCCGGAAACCCTTCCACACGGACAGAAGGCAAAGTGAGAAAATTTTCCTCGGATATGTAGCGGCGCAATTCTGTCGCATTCCAAAGAATCCCCGAATCATGCATCTGACGGACCACCTCAGTGAGCTGCGCCTCATATACTTCCATGCCATACCCGCGTAACTTATCGGCCGAAAGAGCCGGACTCTCCTCCTCTCCCACCGGAGGAAGCTGCGCCGTATCTCCTATCAGCATCAGACGGCAACCTGTTCCGGCATATACATATTGAATCAAGTCGTCCAGCAAACGCCCTGTACC
>OGXG01001069.1_pt1 | contig 14178 bp, 10 predicted proteins | sample 1576251 | NCBI WGS metagenome assembly OGXG01 (sample SAMEA3541533, study PRJEB24748) | human gut metagenome | biome: human gut; feature: human-associated habitat; material: faeces | place: China | collected 2012
TGGAGTGATGACTGGAAGAAAGGCTTCTATCCGGAAGGAAAAGTATTCTGCTACTTTGGACCAGCATGGTTCGTGAACTTCTCTATGGCAGCTGACACCGAAGGATCTATCGGTTACAACGGTGGATGGGGCGCTACACCAGGACCTCAGGGCTTCTATTGGGGCGGTACATGGATCTGTGGAGCAACAGGTACAGATAACGCAGGTCTCGTAAAAGATATCATCTTAAAGATGACAACAGATGAGACAATCATGAAAGATATCGTAGTAAAAGATGATGATTTCGTTAACAATAAACCAGCTATGGAAGCAATGGCAGCAGATACAAGCTACCAGAGTAAAGTATTAGGCGGACAGAACCCATTGGCTATGTACTGTGCAAGTGTAGAAAAACTTGATTTAAGTAACCTTTCTGCATACGATCAGGGATGTAACGAAGAGTTCCAGAACGCAATGAAGAACTACTTTGAAGGCAATGCTTCACTTGATGATGCACTTGACTTATTCTACAAAGCAGTTGTTGAGAAATATCCGGACTTAACATACTAAAATAATAAGCCGCGCCTGCCAGACCGGCGGGTGCGGCTATCTTTATATCTATCTCCGGACGGAGAGAAAGCAGTCAGCGGCGTAAAGCGCAGAGCTGACAGCAGATTTGCACAAAAAGATGTCCGTGAAGGGATGCTGTGAACTCTGTGAAAAATAAAAAGAAGGGGGCAAGAGGCGTTATGAAGAAGAAAAGCAGTAAAGCAGTCAGATATAACAAATGGGGTTACATTTTTCTGATTCCTTTTATTCTGGTGTATGTTGTATTCCAGCTTATACCACTGTTTAATACCATTTATAACAGCTTTTTTGAAAATTATTTATCAGGTCTGACACAGATCGGACCAAACTTTGTGGGACTGGAGAACTACAAAACGCTGTTTACACAGGGCGATATCTGGATTTACGCAAAGAATACCATGATTTTATGGATCATGTGTTTTGTGCCACAGATTATTTTGTCATTACTGTTAGGTGCATGGTTTTCTGATGTGCGTTTGAAATTAAAAGGAAGCAGATTTTTCAAGACCGTGATCTATCTGCCAAACCTGATCATGGCATCCGCATTTTCCATGTTGTTCTTTACACTGTTCTCAGATGGTGGACCGATCAACTCGATTTTAATGCAGATCGGAATCATTTCAGAGCCATATAAGTTTCTGGCAAACACAGGAAGTGCGAGAGGGCTGATCGCCCTTATGAACTGCCTGATGTGGTTTGGTAATACGACTATTCTTTTAATGGCAGGCATGATGGGTATCGATACTTCCCTATTTGAAGCGGCAGAAGTGGATGGAGCAACTTCCACACAGGTATTCTACAAAATTACATTACCGCTGCTCCGGCCGATTTTAGTATATGTTGTGATCACATCGCTGATCGGTGGATTACAGTTATTCGATGTACCACAGATTTTGACCAATGGTACCGGTGATCCAATGAGATCGACCATGACATTGATCATGTTCTTAAATAAACATCTGTACAGCAAGAACTACGGAATGGCTGGTGCAGTATCCGTAATCCTGTTCATCATCACCGCAATTTTAAGTCTTATTGTCTTTAAGGTAACTGGAAACGATAAGAGAAAAGCATGAGTAGAATAGAAAGGTGAGGTGTTATTATGAACGAAAATAAAAATCTGAAAAAAGGACTTGGAATCCATGCAAGAAGATTTATCGCTTATATAGTCCTGATTCTTGTTACATTTGCCTGCCTGTTCTGGTTCTATGTGCTGTTCATTAACGCGACCAGATCGAACGGTGAACTGCAGGCCGGATTTACACCACTGCCAAGCACACATCTGCTGGAAAACTGGAACAATCTGGTACACGGAACACTTCCGGTATGGCAGGGTATGATAAACAGTCTGATCGTATCTGTACTGTCAGCAGCGTTATGCACCTATTTTTCAACCATGACGGCTTACGCCATTCATGCATATGATTTTAAACTGAAAAAATACATCTATGCATTTATCTTAGCAGTCATGATGATCCCTACACAGGTAACTGCACTTGGATTTGTAAAATTAGTCGGTACATTACATATGGAAGATACATTCATTCCATTGATCGTGCCAACGATCGCTGCTCCGGTAACATTCTTTTACATGAAGCAGTATATGGAAAGTACATTGCCGGTATCTCTGATCGAGGCTGCCAGAATTGACGGCTCCGGTGAGTTCCATACATTTAACCAGATTGTACTTCCATTGATGAAACCTGCCATTGCAGTACAGGCAATCTTTACATTTGTAAGCAGCTGGAATAATTATTTTGTACCGGCTTTGATCTTACACAATGACAAGAAAAAGACACTGCCAATCTTAATCGCACAGCTTCGTGCAGCTGACTGGCTGAAGTTTGATATGGGTCAGGTTTATGTGATGATCGCATTTTCTATCTTCCCAGTTATTATCATTTATCTGATCTTATCCAGACACATCGTACAGGGTGTTGCCCTCGGCAGTGTAAAAGGATAAATTAGAATATAGCTACAAATGAAAAAACCTTCCCTGAGAACCGTCGTGATTCCCCATATCACGGCGGTTCTCCTTTGATGTAGCAGAAAAAGATTACAATATTAAAAAACATCAGAAAAATTATCTGAAATAATCAAACATAGGCTCTTTTTTTCCAGTTGCTAATGTGCTATAATAGGCACAGATTTTGGAAAAAAAGAAATGGTTGAGAAGTGAATCTGCACAATCCTTTCAGAACGGAGGAAGACATGACAGAAGGCGGTTTTTTAGTTTTCATGGGAATTTTATTACTTTTGGTTGTCATCGTTGTTGTGATAGCGGTTGTTTCATCTGTGGCAGGTGCGGCAGCAGCAATCGTTGATGATGAAGACAGCGAAGATGAATAGAACAGGGTGAGAACAGAATAGTGGGGCGGTACTTTTGTGCCAGTCCCCTTTTTGCAGGTCTTATGGATACTGCGAAATGTCCCGAGATCGAATCATAAGAAAGGAGACAGAGATTATAATGCAGTTACTTACATTTTTGTTAAATGGAGTGAAGTTTGGTATTCCTGTCAATGATGTGGAATCCATTGAAACAAGAATGAATGTGGTGAATATTCCAAATTCACTGCCACAGGTTCATGGGATCATGAATCTGCACGGAGAAGTTATTGCAGTGTACAGTCTGGCAGAACAGTTTCATTATCCGGAACAGGAAATCAACAATATCATCGTTGCATCCATGAATGGTACAAAGATTGGGCTTGAGGTTGGAAACGTGGATGAGATTATTGATGTCCCGGATGAGAAGGTTATTTCCATGCCAGTCATTATGAAAGCAGTAGAAAATTGTTTTGATGAGGTTGCTTCCTATGCAAAAGAACTGATCGTTCTGATTGAGGTATCAAAGCTGATGCCGGAAGCAGAGCAGCAGGCAATACAGAAATTGGTAGAACAACAGTCATAAACAAAAAAGAGTAAAGCCTCTGTTATTATATATTGGAAAGATACAGTCTCGTGGGATGGAGTACCGATAGGTACTCCATTTTTGCGTAAATAGGAAATTTTGTTCCATTTCTAAAATAATTCTAAATTCTGTCCGATTTTCCTTGCATTTTGATGAGAGAGGAGTAAACTGATTTTTGCCGACCGACCGGTCGGTTTTGGCTTGCGGGAATGCAATAGCCAATCAGACATATAATTTTTCAGGAGGAACGAGAATGATCCCAAAGTATAGTGTAAAACGTCCGTACACAGTGTTAGTGGCTGTTGTACTGGTGATCGTTTTAGGAGTTGTTTCGCTGACGAGGATGACAACAGATCTGCTGCCGGCAATGAATCTGCCGTATGTGATCGTTGTCACAACAGATGTGGGGGCAAGTCCGGAGGAAGTGGAAAAGGATGTGACATCGCCAATCGAAGCGGCAATGGCAACGACTTCCAATATTAATAACGTAAGTTCCATGTCCTATGATAACTATTCTATGGTTATTTTGGAGTATGAGCAGAGCACGAACATGGATTCTGCTATGATTGAGATTCAGCAGCAGCTGGATCAGTTGACCGGACAGTTCCCGGATTCAGCGGGCTCACCGGTCATTATGCAGATCGATCCTGATATGATGCCGGTCATGATCGCATCTGCGGATGTGGATGGTATGGATCAGGCAGAGGTATCTAATTATGTGGACAATGAATTATTACCACTGCTTGAGAGCATCGAGGGTGTGGCATCTGTGACGGCAACAGGAGTGCTTGATACGGATCTTCAGGTCACTATGAACCAGGAGAAAATAGATGCTTTAAACGAACAGATTCTGAGCAAAATAGATGCCCAGTTTACAGATGCACAGGCAGAGTTAGACAAGGCATCTTCCCAGATCGACAGTGGGAAAAAGAAGCTTTCCGATAGTGAAAAAGAGATGGGAAGCCAGCTTGGAGCAGGTGAAAATGAGATCATTAATAATAAAATCCAACTGTTTAACACCGAAGCAGATCTGACCACACAATTATCAGATCTTCAGAAATCACAGTCGTCCATGGATGGTGCAATCAAGTCGTTACAGTCAGCTTATGATGGAGCAACGCAGTTACAGAGCGCGATTGACGGTTTACAGAAAGCAAAAGACGGTGTCAGCCAGGCGAAGAGTGGGGCAAAGCAGTTATATCAGGCGCACGATGGTGTAATGGCAATTTTAACAGCAAAAAATCCAATGACAGGTGCAGACATGACAGTGGAGGAAGCGCTTGCAGCAGCGGTTCAATATGGTCAGATGACACAGGAACAGGCGAATCAGTTGAAAACAGTGATTTCAACTTTACAGGCAGATCCTAAAATGTTAGAAGCATATAAAAATGCGGCCAGCGAATCCGATTTCGTCGCCTACATGGAATCCACAGCCATTGCCCAGATCAATGCACAGGCAGGGACTTCCTATACAAGTGAGAGTGACATTGCCAGCCAGATCGTGACATTACAGTCCAAACTGGATGATATCAATGTGATGCTGACGAGTCAGGCATCCTCTTTTGCAGATGCAGGCGTGACGTTGACTTCTTACAAAGACATTCCTGCTGCAATCTCAAAATTAAGTGAGAGCAAGACGCAGATTGCGACGGGAATTGCGACGATCGAGTCTGCCCAGACACAGGTGGCAGACGGTAAAACGTCTTTAGATGACGCATTAGTGACTTTAAATGAATCCCAGATATCCGGTATCATGGAGATGAGCAAGGGATATGCGGATCTTGCTGTTGCAGCAAATAAGATCGAAGAGGGACAGAGCCAGTTAGATGATGCAAAAGAACAGGCAAAAGATTCAGCGGATCTGAACACGATCCTCACAATGGATACCTTAAAAAATCTTCTGACAGCGCAGAACTTCTCCATGCCGGCAGGTTATGTGACAGAGGGGAACGAGCAGTATCTGGTGCGAGTCGGAGATGAGGTGACATCCAAAGCTGATCTTGAAAATCTCGTTCTGATGGATCTTGGTATGGATGGTATCGAGCCGATCAGACTGTCAGATGTGGCAGATATCGAATACATTGACAATTCCGGAGATTCCTATTCCAAAGTAAATGGAAATCCGGCGGTGATGCTTTCGATTGAAAAGCAGACCGGCTATTCCACCGGAGATGTGACAGACCGGTTATTGGACAAATTTGACAGTCTGGAAAAAGAAAATACAGCGTTACATTTGAGCGTTCTCATGAATCAGGGAATTTACATTGACATGATCGTGAAATCAGTCGTAGAAAACATAATCGTGGGAGCCATCCTTGCAATTATTGTATTGTTATTATTCTTAAAAGACATCAAACCTACACTTGTAATAGCATGTTCGATCCCGCTCAGTGTTGTTTTTGCAGTGGTACTGATGTACTTTACGCATATTACGTTAAACATCATTTCGCTGTCGGGTCTGGCACTCGGAATTGGTATGTTGGTGGATAACTCCATTGTCGTGATCGAGAACATCTATCGATTGCGGGGAGAGGGATATTCCATCCGGAAAGCAGCCGTGGAAGGTGCTTCACAGGTGACAGGAGCGATCACAGCTTCCACACTTACAACCGTCTGTGTATTTGCACCGATTATTTTTACAGAGGGTATCACAAGACAGTTATTTGTTGATATTGCGCTGACAATTGCATTTACGCTTGCAGCCAGCCTGCTCGTGGCATTGACTTTCGTGCCGATGATGGCAGCAGGATTATTAAAAAATACAAAAGAGATCAGGCATAATTTCTTTGACAAAGTAAAAGAGGTTTATGGAAAAATTTTAGCTGTATGCCTGCGTTTCAAGCCAATCGTATTTATCGCGGTGATCGTTTTGCTGGGAACAAGTGTTGTGGCAGCATTCTCCAGAGGATATTCTTTCATGGATATGAACATGGAGACAAACCAGATCAGTGCGACAATTTCGGCAAAAGAGGATCAGACACTTACGTTTGGCGAACTGACAGAAATGGCAGATGAAGTCGTGGAAAAAGCAATGACGATCGATGGCATTGAGACCATTGGTGCCATGGCAGGTGGAAGTGCTCTTTCCATGATGGGAGGAAGTTCTACAGACAGTATTTCCATGTATATGATTCTGGATGAAGAATCTGAAGTGAGCAGTGCAGATGTAATCGAACAGTTGGATGAACTGACAAAAGACATGGACTGCGAAGTTACAACAGACACCTCCGCTTCTGATATGACATCACTTATGGGAAGTGGACTGACGATCAATGTAAAAGGAAATGATCTTGACAAACTGCAGGAACTTGCTGGCGAGGTTGCAAAAGTCGTAGAGAACACCGAGGGAACTGTGGATGTGGATGATGGACTTGCCAATACGACACCGTCTTTCACCATTTCTGTAGACAAGGAAAAAGCTGCGAAATATGGCATGACCGTTGCACAGGTATTCCAGCTTGTTTATGGGGAGATGGCATCCTCAACATCTGCAACGACAATCTCTACCGATGTAAATGATTATCAGGTTTATGTACAGAGCGAGGAGCAGTTCGATGTTACATTGGATGATATCAAAAACCTGACCTTTACCTATACAGACAGAGAAGGAAACGAGACAGAAGTAGAGCTTTCTGATATTGCACAGTTTGAGGAAGGTTACACATTAGGAACGATCAACCGTGATGCGCAGACCAGATATATCAGTGTGACCGCAGGAGTGGATGATGACCATAATGTCAGTCTGCTGAGTAATGAGATCCAGAAAGAGTTAGATAAGATCGATCTGCCGGAAGGATACTCCATTGAGATGGCAGGTGAGGATGAGATGATCGCAGATGCGATGAATCAGTTGTATCTGATGCTTCTTTTGGCGGTAATCTTCATTTACCTGGTCATGGTAGCACAGTTCCAGTCACTGTTGTCGCCGTTTATCATTATGTTTACAATCCCGCTGGCATTTACAGGCGGTCTGTTCGCACTTTACTTTACCGGCAACGAAGTCAGCGTTGTGGCAATGATCGGATTTGTCATGCTTGCCGGAATTATCGTAAATAACGGTATCGTTATGGTAGACTTTATCAACCAGCTCCGCCGTGGCGGAATGGAGAAAAAAGATGCCATTATCGAATCAGGAAAAACGAGACTCCGTCCGATCCTTATGACCGCACTCACCACGATCCTGTCCATGTCCACGATGGCAGTCGGACTTGGAGAAGGTTCAGAAATGATGCAGCCAATGGCGATCGTAACGGTTGGCGGTTTGTTATATGGTACACTGTTAACTCTGATCGTTGTTCCATGTATTTATGATGCATTTAACCGTAATAAGAGCATGGTCGAGGAGGACTTATAATGGACGAGCAGAAACTGATCCACGATCCATCACAGAAAGTACTTGCCATGTATCAGGCAGTCATTGAGTTCATTAATGAAGGCTGTGATATCAACACTTTAAAAGTAGCTGATATCACAGGCCGGGCAGGCATTGGAAAAGGAACGGCATACGAATATTTTTCTTCAAAGGAAGAGATAATCTCTTCTGCAATTTTATATTATGTGAAAGTCTGTTTTGAAAAACTTCAGGTAATATCTACAGGTGGAAGAACATTTCAGCAGAAAATTAACGAGGTCATGGATTTTATTGATGAGCATGTAAAAGAAAAGCAGGGAGTCTTTTTCCTGATCAAAATGGTGCTGGAATCCTATGAGATACCAAAGAATCTGCAAGACGAGTATGAGCGCATGAAACACCAGTGCTGCGATAAGGGGAAAAACGAGATTATTGACAGCATTGTGGAGGAGGGTGTCCGCGAAGGACTGATCAGGGAAGAGAATGTTTTTCTGCGGAGAGCCGCAGTCGAAACCCAGCTTTCGGTCTATTTTATGTACCGCATCGCAGCAGAGAAAAAAATGGAGCTTGACCTGGAGGCAGATTCTTTGAGAGAATATATCTATCAGAATATATTGAAATTATTAGGATAGAAAGAAGGAATGAATATGTTAACATTTTTATTTATCGTGCTAATGCTGGGCGTTTTTGGAAAACTGCTTTTTTTTGCAATCAAGGCAACATGGAGCATTACCAAGATTATTGTTAATATTGTATTTTTGCCATTAGTCATTATTGGATTATTTGTGAGTGGTCTGGCATATGCAGCGCTGATCGTACTTGCAATTGTAGGAATTGTTTCACTGATCAAAGATCACATGTAAAAACTGATCAAAGATCACGTGTAAAAAATCAGTTGACAAATGCCACTTTAGCTTTTATGATGAAAAAAGATATAAAAAGGTGATGAGAAAGAGGAGTACACACAGACACCTGAAAGAGAATGACATTCACCGGCTGAGAGATGTCACCAGAACATGTTGTGTGGAAGGTAGCTTTTGAACCGTCGCGCAGAACCTGTCTGTTGCAGATAAGTGGCAGAACTTGCAAGTTGATCATGCGGAGAAAATTTTCGTATATCGCCAGAAGCAGTCAGAAGTAAGCGAGAACGAGTTGTCCCCGTTACCGGACAGTGGCTTAGGAATGAGCCGGCAGAGATATGTTGTTTTTACAACATAACAAAGGTGGTACCGCGTTGACACGCCCTTTGCATCCGTATGGATGTGAAGGGCTTTTATTTTTTTAAGAAAGGAAAAAGACAAATGAAGGAATTAGCAAAGACCTATGACCCAAAGGGCATTGAAGAACGCCTTTATAAAAAATGGGAAGACAACGGTTACTTCCATGCAGAAGTAGATCGCAGCAAGAAACCATTCACCATTGTGATGCCTCCACCAAACATTACCGGACAGCTTCACATGGGACACGCATTAGACAATACCATGCAGGATATTTTGATCCGCTACAAGAGAATGCAGGGTTACAATGCATTATGGCAGCCTGGAACAGACCATGCTTCGATTGCAACCGAAGTAAAAGTCATCCAGTCCTTAAAAGAAAAAGGAATCGACAAGGCAGATCTTGGAAGAGAAGGTTTCTTAGAGAAATGCTGGGAGTGGAGAGAGGAATACGGTAACCGTATCATCAACCAGTTAAAGAAAATGGGATCTTCTGCTGACTGGCAGAGAGAACGTTTTACCATGGATAAAGGATGTTCTGATGCCGTACAGGAAGTTTTTATTAAATTATATCAAAAAGGATATATCTACAAGGGTTCCCGTATCGTAAACTGGTGCCCGGTTTGTAAGACATCCATTTCCGATGCGGAGGTAGAGCATGAGGAGCAGGACGGATTCTTCTGGCATATCAACTACCCGGTAGTTGGTGAGGAAGGAAGATTCGTTGAGATTGCGACGACAAGACCGGAGACTTTATTCGGAGATACCGCTGTTGCTGTAAACCCGGATGATGAGAGATACAAAGACATCGTTGGAAAAATGTTAAAACTTCCGATGACAGACCGTGAGATTCCGGTGATCGCTGATCCATATGTAGACAAAGAGTTTGGAACCGGATGTGTGAAGATCACACCAGCCCATGACCCGAACGACTTTGAGGTTGGAAAACGCCACAACCTGGAAGAAATCGTTGTCATCAATGACGATGCAACCATGAACAAGTTAGCAGGAAAATATGAGGGAATGGACCGCTACGAGTGCAGAAAAGCATTAGTAAAAGATTTAGAGGAAGCGGGACTTTTAGTAAAAGTTGTTCCACATTCCCACAACGTAGGTACACATGACCGCTGCGGCACAACCGTTGAACCAATGATCAAACAGCAGTGGTTCGTGAAAATGGACGAGATGATCAAACCGGCAGTTGAAGGCGTAAAAAATGGTGATATCCAGTTACTTCCAAAACGTATGGAGAAGACATACTTCAACTGGACAGACAATATCCGTGACTGGTGTATTTCCAGACAGTTATGGTGGGGACACAGAATCCCGGCATACTACTGTGATGAGTGTGGCGAGATGGTAGTTGCGAAAGAAGCACCTCATAAGTGTCCGAAATGTGGATGCACCCATATGACACAGGACCCGGATACCTTAGATACCTGGTTCTCCTCTGCTTTATGGCCATTCTCAACACTTGGCTGGCCGGAAAAAACAGAAGACTTAGATTACTTTTATCCAAATGATGTTTTAGTAACCGGATATGATATTATCTTCTTCTGGGTAATCCGTATGATCTTCTCCGGTTACGAGCAGATGGGCAAAGCGCCATTCCATACCGTATTATTCCACGGTCTGGTACGTGACTCCCAGGGACGTAAGATGAGTAAGTCTCTTGGAAACGGTATCGATCCGTTAGAGGTTATTGACAAATATGGTGCTGACGCACTTCGTCTGACACTGATCACAGGCAATGCACCTGGTAACGATATGCGTTTCTACTGGGAGAGAGTAGAGTCTTCCAGAAACTTTGCCAATAAAGTATGGAATGCTTCCCGTTTCATCATGATGAACTTAGAGGGCGCAGAGATCAAAACCCCTGCTCTCGATGAATTAAAGGCAGCCGACAAATGGATTTTATCCAGAGTGAACACACTTGCAAAAGATGTGACAGAGAACATGGATAAATTCGAGATGGGTATCGCCGTACAGAAAGTTTATGACTTTATCTGGGATGAATTCTGTGACTGGTACATCGAGATCACAAAAGTTCGTACCTATAACAAAGAGAATGATCCGGCATCTGCAAATGCAGCATTCTGGACCTTAAAGACGGTACTGACAGAGGCATTAAAGCTGTTACATCCATTTATGCCGTTTATCACAGAGGAAATCTTCTGTACGCTTCACCCGGAAGAAGACACCATTATGCTCGCAAAATGGCCGGAATACAAAGCAGAATGGAACTTTGCAGCAGAGGAAGAGATGGTAGAGCACTGCAAAGACCTTGTAAAAGGTGTTCGTAACCTCCGTACAGAGATGGATGTTCCACCATCAAGAAAAGCAAAAATCTTTATCGTATCTGAAGACGCAAAGATCAGAGATATCTTTGAAGCAAATAAAGAAGTTTACGGTAACCTTGCAGGTGCAAGCGAGATCGCTGTCCAGGCAGACAAAGCAGGAATTGAAGAAGATGCTGTTTCTGTTGTGATCCCTGGTGCAACACTGTACCTTCCACTGGAAGATTTAGTAGATTTTGAAAAAGAAAAAGAACGCCTCCAAAAAGAACAGGCACGTCTTGAAAAAGAACTTGCACGTTCCAAAGGAATGCTTTCCAATGAGAAATTCTTAAGCAAAGCTCCGGAAGCAAAAGTGCAGGAAGAAAAAGAGAAGCTTGCAGGCTATGAGCAGATGATGGCTCAGGTCAAAGAGCGTCTTGCACAGATGAAATAGAACAATAACCGTCCAGTCTCCCTAGCCGGTGGCGTGGACGGTTATTTTTATGGCAGGGTGTGTCATTGGTTTGTTCAACATGCACAAATTACAGAGCGAAAATGTGCGAAAAAGCAGAAAACTTGCTTGAAAAAAAGACTGGAAACGAGTATTATATAGTATATATACGTTTTTTGTAGGAAGAAGGGAGTTGGAAGAATGGCATTACCAAGTATTTCTACACCAAAAGTGAAGATCGTGAATAAAGACTTAGAGGCATGGATCAGACTCCCTGCACTGGAAGAAGGAGAACACTATACGATCGAGTATCTGCACGATGTATTACGGGTAAACCAGATCACTTATGGAATTGATGAAGCACAGCTTCAGAAGATCCTCGATGAAGAAATCTATGAACAGGACGTACTGGTGGCAAGAGGCATACCGGCAGTAGAGGGACAGGATGGATTCTATGAGTATAAGGTGAATATGAACCTTGAGAAAAAGCCAAAGATACTGCCGGACGGATCCGTAGATTACTGGTCCATGTACAGTGTACAGTCGGTTCAGAAGGATCAGGTCATTGCGATATATCATCCGGCTGTAAAGGGAACAGATGGAACCGGAGTTTCCGGAAAACCGATTGCCGCAAGGGTTGCCAGAGAACAGGGAGCACTTCGCGGAACCGGTTTTGGACGAAGTGAGGATTTCCTTACCTATTTTTCGCTGATGGATGGGAAGATTGATATTGAGAATGATAAGATCAGGATCCAGCCAATCTATGAGGTGAGCGGAGATGCGAATCTTACTACCGGAAGCATAGATTTTACAGGAGATATTGTGATCCACGGCAGTGTGGAATCCGGAGTTACGATCAAGGCAACCGGAAGTATCACGATTGATGGAAACGTGGAAGCCTGTAATCTGGAAGCCGGTAAGGATATCATTTTAAGAAGTGGAATGGTCGGAGGGAACAAGGCACATGTCAGAACCAAAGGAAATCTGTATGCAAAGTTTATTGAGTATACAGTCATCCAGGTAGAGGGAGATATGGAGGCAGACGTATTGCTCAACTGCACAGTTGCGTGCAGAGGATCTATTCTGATCCAGGGCAGAACAGCGAAGATCATCGGTGGAGATGTCAGCGCAGTCAAGGGAATCAGGGCTACCACGATCGGAAATGACGCAGAGATGCGGACAGCTGTGACCGTTGGAGTAAGTGCGGACTGTATTTCAAGACTGAATCTGCTGAAGAAGAAGATGGATATTACCAAAATGGAACTTGATAAGATCGAACAGGGACTTGCCAAGTTCGAAGAGATGGAGAAGGAGCGCGGAGTAAGCTATAAGGAAGATCCGAGAAGAGTGGCACTCTTGCGTACCAGAATCCAGAATACGGCTACACTTGCAGGAGATGAGGGCGAAGTGAAGCGGCTTGAGCGCATGATTTCAGATGGGGCGAATGCAACGGTCTGTGTGACAAGAGATGTATTCCCTGGGGTATCCATAGCGATCAGGGATCAGGTTTTAAATGTGAAGAACAATGCAAAATGCGTGGAGTTCTATCATCTGAACGGAAAGATCTGTACGAGAACAGCTGAGGATTAACGGACAATAACAGGCAGAAGGTAAAAAAGATAAGATAGCATTTCAGGAGAAACGGGTTACAACCGTAAATTTCCTGAAATGCTATTTTTATATTTCATATTATTGACGAAAAACTACTTTATTTTAATGGAAATTTCATAATTTGACATTGAAAGTGAATTCTTCCTATATTATAATCAATCAGTGAGAAAGAAATGATCAGTCAGTACAGGAAAGGTACGGGAATTAATATGATAAATTTTGAAGAAGAATTGAAAAACTTTAAACCAAGTCTGGAAGTGGAAGAGGCAGAGCAGGCAATCTATAATCATGAGCTGACAGACATGACGGATGTTATGCAGGAAATGCTGCAGGAATTAAAGCAGCAGAACAGATAACAGGTAGATCACATGCACAGTGGCATGACAGATAGAGAGGTTTTTCATGAGATGTTATAATTGCGGTGCAGAGCTTGGCAAGGGAGATAACTGCCAGAACTGCGGAACGAATGTAAAAGTATACAAAAAGATTTTGATGGCATCCAATGCCTATTACAATGATGCATTGGAGAAAGCCGGTGTCAGGGATTTGTCAGGGGCAATTGAGAGCCTGAAAATCAGTCTGCGTTTTAATAAATTAAATATTGATGCAAGAAATTTGCTTGGATTGATCTACTACGAGATGGGAGAAGTGGTGACTGCCCTCACGGAGTGGGTGATCAGTAAGAATTATCAGCCGAAGGATAATCTTGCGAGCAGGTACTTAGATGAAGTGCAGAAGAATCAGGCAAGACTGGATTCTGTCAATCAGACGATCAAGAAATACAATCAGGCATT
>OGXG01001075.1_pt1 | contig 14149 bp, 15 predicted proteins | sample 1576251 | NCBI WGS metagenome assembly OGXG01 (sample SAMEA3541533, study PRJEB24748) | human gut metagenome | biome: human gut; feature: human-associated habitat; material: faeces | place: China | collected 2012
ACAATCGGTCGGAGGTTCGGAAGAGACGAACCTCCGACCGTTCGACCGGAATACCCATCCAGGTGAAAGCGCAACATCCGATGCCGAAGTTGTTCGACCGATCCGAGAGGACGGACGGGGAGCACCGGACAGGCATGAACGAATGTCGGCTCAGAAAACGACCGTGAGCTTCGATGAGTCCGGGTTCGACATGGGCGCTCTGTTGGGCGGCTCCACGGCATTTTCCGCGAAGAACATTGAGGCTGTGCATCAACACATCGCAGGAGACCGAGGCGTTCCAGAAACGACAGGGGCTAAATCCATTTCAAACGCCAAGGCTGGTCCAGACGTTGGATCCATGGCCATCAACGCCAGCAACGGGAGCGATGACGTTAACAGCACGACCGTTTCGCGGTCGGAAGTTCGCATTGGGAACAAAGCCCCCAGCAGCGCTGCCGGCATTGACGTCATTGATGCGTCGTACGGAGCTCAGACCGATCCCCATGACTCCGCCGAGGAATCCGATGCGGAAGATGCTCATGCCGCACAACATCCGGTTTGGCTGCCTTGTCGATTTTCTTCAGCAACGCCTGTGCGTTGGGGCTGGAAATGTCGGAATAGTCGCACGTGAGCAGCAGCGTGCTTACCACATTTTTCGGATTCTTGCCTATATAGTCGGCTATCGCATTGTCTGTGCGGTCGTTGCGCATCGCCTTGAAGTCGGCGGCATGTGCCCGGATAAAGTCGTTCCACTGCTCATTGATGTCCGAGCCCGTCACCTTCAGGTTGTAGCGGTCGGCTATTGAGCCTTCAATCTTTATGTGGTCGCTGCCTTCCACTGCAAGGTGGGCAATCAGTTGCATCTGCGCGCTGTAGAGATAGACCACCGACAGGTCGGATGCCTTGCCGTCCACTTTAAACTCGCCGTTGACTGCCGGCACCCATTGCGACACGATTGAGTCGCCTGCCTGGTATACGATGCGCAGATTCTGTGTGCCAGCATCGGTCAGTTTGCCCTCGATGCTGAACGCGCTGTTGCCGCATGCCGTGCATACGGCAGCCGCTATGACGGCAAACAGCAGATATATCGTTTTTCTCATTGTAAAAATCATTTTCCTATAAGTTTTTTCAGTCGGTGGTGGAGCGCCTTTTCTTTCTTGTATTGTTGCAGCATCTCGACGGCAACGGTGCGCATCTTTTCCTCGTCGAGTCCAGCCACGCGGGCATAAGCCTCGGCGAAGCGCGCTGTCTCGTGCTCGCTTTGGATGTTGATGCTGCGGAAGTTGCGGTAGAGCCGTGCAGTGTCGTGCACGCCAAACTGCATGCGGTTGATGTCGACAAGCACAAACTCGAATCCGCCGTCATTGGTGCGGCGGTAGAGGATGTTGCCCTGCGAGAAGTCCTTGTGGTAAACGCCTTTTTGGTGGAGTGTCAGTGTGAAGCGGGCAAGCGATTCAAGCATCGCGCCCGAGTCGCTCATTTTGTGTTCCCATCCGCCAACAACGTCTCCTTCCCAGTAGCGGCACACGTAGTAGCTGCGGCGGAGCAGACCGCCGGCGCGCTCCTCGATGTAGGCTATGGGCTCCGGAGTGCCGATGCCGAGCTTGCCGAGCGTCATCGCGTTGTCATACGACCGGCGCGCTTTGCCTTTCCGGAAGAAGGTGTAGGCAATGCGGTTTGCCAGCGACGGAACTCTGAATTCCTTCACCGTAAGGTCGATGCCGCCGATGGTGGCGCGGTAGATGCGGTTGCGTCCCTGAAAAATCTTTGTGCCGCACACGGCTATTGTCTCCGGGATTGACGACAACACCTTGCGCAGATGCTCGAATTCCGGGTTTATTACTGTTTTTATCATTGGCACAGGCGGTTAGAAACTGTCGAAATGCAGGGGCAGGAGGTCTGCTACCCGGTCTACAACATAAATGCCGTCATCGCCGTAGAGATAAATCTTCACCGGTTGCTTGCCGAGGGTCTCATACTCAAGGATAGACTGGCGGCAAGCGCCGCAGGGCGACACGGGGTAGCTCGTAAACTTTCCGTCTTTTTTGGCGGCGATGGCGAGTTTCTCAAACTTGGCTTCCGGATATTTTGAATGCGCGTAGTATACGGTGGTGCGCTCGGCGCACGTGCCCGACGGGAAAGCGGCGTTCTCCTGGTTGGAGCCGCCAACAATCTTGCCGTTCGACAGCAGCACCGCGGCGCCTACATGGAATTTGCTGTAGGGCGCATACGAATTTTCGGTCATAGCCTTTGCCTTGTCAACTAAAATTTTGTCCTCTTCAACGAGTTCATCATACTGATAAACCCGCACGTTGGTAGTGATCTTTAATTCTTTCATATCAATGAAGACTCGTTTATGCAAATGTAAGAAATATTTTTTATAAACGGACATCATCAATGTCAAAATGCGGAGACGCGCCGCTGTCTTGGCTTTTTTAACGGCTCAAAAAAAACAGCGGCGCGGCAATGCGTTTGTGTCCTTCTGTGTCTGTCGGCGTTGTCAGAATTCGTAGCCCAGACGGAAGCCTATGTTGGTCTGGTAGTAGCCATTGTCGCTGATGTCTGATTGAAAACTGTACTCAACGCCGGCGGTTAGCGAGTGGTTGTTTTTGAGAGCGAGGCGCATGCCGAGCACAAGACTGTCGTATGAGCCGTGAATCTTGCCGAAGCCGTAGCCATAGCGTCCGCAGACAAACGGGGTGGTGCGGCGGTTGAGAAAATTGCATCGCAGCTCGCCGAATATCGGCACAACAAGACGTGTCGTTCCGTCGCAGAAAAACGAGTTAAACCCGATACCGCCGCCAAAATAAAGATAGTTGTTGAATTGGAATCCATGCGACGTGGAGAAGCCGAGACTGTTGCCCGTATCTGTGTCTGAGGGATAAATCGTAAACAGATAATTGACGTCGTAAAAAGCTTTGTAGCCGCGCATCGTCAGCTTGCTGCGCACGGCGTCGGTGTTTGTCGGCGACTGTTGTGCGTTGGCGGCAAGTGCCAGCATCGCTATTGTGATAAAAGCCAGGAATCGTCTCATAATCTTTGTGCTTAAAATTCATAACCCAATTTAAATCCGAGATTGTCGTTGACAAAGTCGGTGTGGTCTGCCGAACCATCGCCCAATTGGTTGTCATACTGGCACAGCAGGTAGATTGCATGGTGCTTCGGAAGTGAGTAGCGCACTCCCACTTGGAATGCGACATACGCACCGCGGATATCGCCGATGCCGTAGCCAAACCTGACATCGCCAAAAGGTGTAAACTTTTTGTCGTTTAACACATTTATTCTGAGTTCGCCGAAAACGGGAACCGTCAGATAGGTGTTGCCGCCGCTACGGTATAATTGGAAATCGGTGCCGCCGCCAAGAAACACGAAATTGTTGAATTGGAAGCCTGCCGACGCGCCGACGCTCCACTTGTCGGGGTCGTAGACGCCGCATAGGAAGCCTTCTTTGTCTGGCAACCCCCATTGGTAGCCTGCCTCGAACAGCATTTTATATCCGCGCATGGTGCGGCGGTTCTGATAGCGTAAAATCAGTTCTGAGTCGTCGTTCTGTTCTGCAGCCGGTGCCTCCTGTGCATATCCGCAAAGCGCAGTAGCGAATATGAAAATCATAAAAAATAGTGCCTTTTTCATATCTGTGGTTAGTTAAAATTCAAAACCCAGTTTTATGCCAAGCGACCTGGCGAACCACGAAATTCCATCGTCTTGGTCGTTGATAAAGGACTCGACATCAAAATGGTCGCTCATTATCAGCGACAGAGATACTGCATGCCTTTGTGTAACCTTCAGTCTTACTCCGCATATCGCGGAATAGTAGACTCCGCCCCATTCGCCGACAACCGTGCCTAAACGAGCTTGAAGAAACGGCATAACTCGCTTGTTGTTGAGCAGATTGATGCTGGTTTCTGCAAAGATTGGCATCATGGTTTTCTTTCCGTCGATATATCGAAGCAATCCCAATCCTCCGCCTAAAAAGAAGAAGTTGTTGAATTGGTAGCCTTGTGTTGTCGAAATCATAAAATTATTGCAGTGCGGATAGCCGGGAATATAACCTCCTTCCCAGTCTTTTTCCTCATCGTCGATGTCAAAACCATACTCCACATCATAGAATGCCTTATATCCGCGCATGGTGCGGCGGTTCTGATGGCGGGAATCCAAAGTCTTGTCGTCGTTCTGTTCTGCAGCCGGTGCCTCCTGTGCATATCCATAAATCGCAGTCGCGAATATGAAAATCATAAAAAATAGTGCCTTTTTCATATCAAATCAGATTAATTTGCGTAAAAATAATTATAATTTGCGAATAAGCAAAATTATTTACAAAAAATGAGCGAAAAAGTGCTTAGCGACATAGTTTTGTCCATTGAATACTCTTGGGTTTAGGAAATTGAAACCGTGTTCAATCAGAATGCCGGTGTCAACGCCCTGATATTCCATATATTGGAACACGGAATCTACTTTTTGACGAAATTCTTCTTCGCTGAAATCGGCATCGCCGTTGAAGTCTGTTTCTTGCGCAAATGTTAACGACATTCCTAAAAGGCAAAAAAGGAATGACAGGAATAATGTTTTTTTCATAATAATTGGTTTTTGGTTATTGGTTATAATACCCTTCATAGTCACAATCTTTTGTTTTTATAATTAGTCGGTACATTCCTTCTTGCGTCGGAATTCCCATACAAGCTTCTCCTGTTGATGAATTCAGTTTGGTTTTAACAGACTGGTTGTTGTTCAAATTTGTTACGTCAACATCAACCATTCCTAAATCTTCAGAAAATGTTATGTCAATTGCGTTTTTGTCTTTTGAGCACTCTATTGGTATTTCTGTGTTGGGCCTGTCGTTGGGCTTCTTGGGACGAGGAACCAATGTAATTTGATTGTTGCCGTGAGAGTTTTCCGAATAAATACTAAAAGCGGATGCTGCAACAATGCATCCTAAAAGTAAATTTCTTAATTTCATGATGTTTATGTTTTTTGTTGGTTATGTATTTACAAATATATTGTATTTCAGTTGTTAAGAATTAGAAATAACCAAACAAAAAATATAACAATATAAGGGTTTATGTTGCTAGAAATCAGGGTGTTGATTTAAGGTAGAAAACAATATGCCTAACAGGGTATTAATACTTTAAAAATCAGCACGTTAAACATAAGTATCTGATTTTCAAAAGAATGTGTTTATTTCTCTAGGCAATCTAAAATAAGGTCTTTACTTTGACCTCCAAATTCTAATATCTTCTTTTTCAATCGAGTTTTTCTCATATAAATATTTGCTTGGCTTTTTTTGAAAATCAAACCTATTAATTTGCCTGAAAAACCAGCGCAGTGAAAACACAGTTGCATAATCTCATCGTTCTCAAGTTCTGGTAGTTCTAACCGAAGTTTTGATATAACTCCATTGCAATACTCATCAACGAGAATTTCCAATTCTTTCTGTAAATTTTTGTCTTTTCTAAATCGTTCGATAAGTTTCTTCATTTCCCGATATAATAACTTGTGACATTTGGGGTCGTCTGTCAAATCAAAAACGGAATTTCCAATTTCATTTAGATATTTGAATCTTTTCTTGAAAAGTTCTCGAAGGAGATTGTCTTTTGCATTGTTGTTGGATTCGAATGTTGATTTTAAATCAAAAAGTAGATCCTGAAAGTTCTCGATTTCTCTGTTTTTCTTCTTAATAATTATCCAAAGATACAAAACAACAATAACGAGAATAATGGCTACTACCAGCATTGTCAACCAAAGTTTCATTTGTTTGGATTTATGCTGTAATGTTGTTATTTCGATTTCTTTTGCCAATTCATCTCGTTGCAATGTGAGTAATGGTTGTGCCAATCGTTTACGAATTTCTTTATTCTCAGCTTTGTAACAATTTTTTATATTGTAATATGCTGATTTAAAATCACCTAATCTAGCATCGATAATTGATTTAAACTGCAGCACAGATAACGAGTCTAGGGGTGTTTCCGCTACATTTTTTGCTTTATCAAGCATTTTGTCGACATGTGTTTCATCTCCTTTTGTTGATGCGATTGCGGCTACGGCGCAATAGAATGTTGTAGCAAAATCATCAGTGTTGTAGTTGTTGGTAAGTTCTTGAAGTAAAGAGTCTGCGATGGTAAAGTTTTCTTGTTCAACGTAATATTTTAATTCTGAAGCAAGACAATCTTTTATGACTATTGTATCGTCTTCTTCCTTTCCCAAATTTTTTGCTTTATCCCAATAAATCAAAGCGTTTTTGTGGTCCATTAAATTATAGTATGCGCATCCGATATCATAAAGAGCAAAATTTGAATGTCTTTTTGCCCCTTTGGACAAATACGCTTTATAAGCTTTTTGAAAATAGGAAAGGCTTTTTTGATAGTCTCCATAATTTTCATACAAATCGCCCAATTGGGAATACAACAGCCCTAACATTAATAAATCTGTTTTGGCATCAACTATTGTTCTGCTTCAGCAAAAGCTGCGGTCGCTTTCCTCAAATTTCCAGAATTGACAAACGTTTTTCCCCAATAATAAAAAGAACGTAATTTTTTGTCGTTGTCATTATATCGGCTATAATAATCGACAGCAATTCTTATTGAAGAGTCATTGTTTACTGCAACATCGTTCTTGTCAAGGGCTTGCGTCAGCAGCAGGGCATACAGGGCGGTGTTGTGACGGTTGAGCGACGTGGCGTCGATCTGGCGCAATGTCAAGAGTGCGCTGTCGGGATGTTCTGCCATCTGTCTTTCTGCCACGGCAAGGCGGGCGTCGTCGGTGCGGCTGCACGAGGCCACTGCGAGGAGCGCAGCAAAGAGCAATATCAAAAGTATATGCTTCATAATGTGCAAAAATAAGACTTTTTCCGGCTTGGCGGAAATTTAATGCCGACAGATTGTGTTTTGTCGTTGTCATCCGTCAGCGCGGCGTTTCAGCGGGTTGCAGACGGCTGGCTCATCGTTTTTTCATACACGCGCATCAAGTCGGCGCACAGCGTCTCGTCGGTGAAGCGCTTGATGTGTTCCCTGCCGTCGGCAATCATGCGCTGGCGCAGCGTCTCGTCGCCAAGCACGCTCTCCACAGCCTTTCTCATGCCCTCTGCGTCGTCGGGGTCGACATATATCGATCCCTGTCCGCCGGCCTCCTCAAGACACGAGCCGGTGCAGCCCACCGCCGGCACGCCGCTGGTGAGCGCCTCGAGCAGAGGAATGCCGAAGCCCTCGATGCGTGAAGGGTAGACAAACAGGCACGCGAGCCGATAAAACGATGGCAGGTCGGCAAACGGCACGTTGTGGTGAAAATGGCAGTAGTCGGCAAGGCCGAGCTCTGCAATGCGGCGTTTCAGCGACTCGCAGTAGGTTGTGGAGCGTCCCACGGCAACGATGTGGAACGCGCGTCCGCCGGAGGCCGACAGCCGCAGCGCCTCGACGAGCAAACCGAGATTCTTTCGCTCCTCTATGCTGCCCACAAACAGTGCAAACTCGGAGGGAAGGCCGTAGCGCGCCTTCACGTCGTCGAGCGTGGATTGCGCAATCTCGGCGGCAAACGCCTTGTCGCAACCCTGATAGACCACGTCGATTTTCTCCTCTGCCACGCCGTAGTAGTGCATAATCTCGCGTTTGGTGTATTGGCTCACGGCAATAACGCGGTCGGCGGAATGGCAGGCGTGGCGGAACTTGTAGTTGTAAATCTGCCGGTCAATCCAGTGGTAGTATTGTGGAGTGTGGATGAAGATAAGGTCGTGTATGGTCACCACGCTGCGGCAATTGCCACGGCCTATGTTGAGGGGCAGCTCGTTGCTGAGCCCGTGAAACAGCTCTATGCCGTCGTCGCGCAGCGTGGATGTCACGCCCCACACGCGCCACAGTTGCCGCAGACGGCTCCACACGCCTTTGGGAGGGAAGCATTGTCGCAGGCTCGCAATGGTGGGTATCTCGTGCAGAAACGGCGTGCGCCGTGGGTTGGGCATGTAGAGGCGGTATTCGTTTTCGGGGTGCTGCTGCGAGAGGATGCGCAGCACGAAGCGGCTGTAGTTTCCCAGCCCTGTGCGGTTTTGTGCCGCCCGCTTGGCATCGAATCCTATTTTCATAACTTAGAAATCGCTGAAAAGTTTTGGCTTTATCACGAGTCCCACACGCAGGCGCGAGTGAAACTTGTTGTAGTCGAGCAGGTTTTCTCCATATCCGTTGTAGTATTGCACGAAGAGAAATTGATTGTCTTTCTTGAACACTCGGTAGTTGAACTCCCAGATGGTGTTGTAGCTTAGCCGCCATCCGCGGCGCTTGATGAGCGTCAGCCCAAAGCCGAACCGCTTGTTGGGGGTGGTGTAGGTCATGCCGGTTTGGTAGATGCCGCTGTAGTCGAGGATGTCTTTGTTGTTCATGCCGTCGATGATGGGAATCCACACTTTGCCGTGAATCATGAAATTCGGGTCGATGAAGATGTTGCAGGCAAGCGAAATCTTGTTCCAGCTGCGGGAATCCACGCCGTCGCGTCCGTTTGACTCATGCTCGACGAGGAGCGTGACCTTGCCGATATAGCGGTTTTTGACAAACAGATGCTTTGCCAGACCGATTCCGGGGTTGAAGTTGAGGTCGCGCATGGGAAGCGACTCCTCGTAGATGTTCCACATGCACTTCTGCGAGTAGAAGAGAAAGAGATACGTGTTGAACGGAAGCGTACTCTTTGTGAGACGCTGCGCGATGCTCACTTGGAATTTCACGTCGCTGTTGGTGCGCGACGGAGCTTGCGGTCCTATCGATGTGCCGGTGATGAAATAATTGTCTTTGTAGAGCGTGAAGTACGGACCATTGTCAAGTTCGCGGCGCAGACTGTCGGTGTTGATCTTTTCCTGTCCAAGGTCAACAATTTGTGCGTCGGCTCCAATGGCTGAAACCACGCAGATTAGTAACGTGATGAATAACTGCCTCATTGCGATTGCAAAAATACTCATTTCCCAAGCATTGCGGCAACTTGGAAGAAGATAATAATTTTTAAAATATCGCTTTTTGTGGCTTAATTGTCCTATAGCTCATAGTTCGACAGCGACTTGCGCAGTTCTTCAACCACGGCGGCCTTCAATTCCGCGGGGGCGACAACCATGATGCGGCTGCCTTTCGACAACAGTTCCTGGATAAAGTCGTAGGTGATGCAGAGATGGTAGTCGAAATCGCTGTAGCCGTCGCCCATGGTCTCGCGCTGGGAGGGGTGGAGCGGAAGGGCGCGCAGGTATTTGGCCTGCTCGCTGTCGGCGCGCAGCACAACGTGCTTTGCCTCGCTTTTGGTGGTCATGATGCCGAAAAAGTTCTTGAAAAACTCTTTCACGCTGATGCCGGGGTCCTCGAAATGCTCCTCAGTGAGTGTCAGGGTGTTAACGCGGTCGAGAGAATAGGTCTTAACCATACGGTCCTTGGAGTTGTAGCCTATCATATACCACCGTTGCTTGAAAATGCGCAGGAAGTAGGGCTCTATGATGATGCCTTCGCTTGCTTTGCTGCGGTAGAATGGAGTGTAGGAGAACTTCACCTTGCGAAACTTCTTGATGGCGTCGATCACCGTGGCGAGATAGCGGCGTGCCGACGGCACGTCTTCCAGCATCACGCGGTCGGCGATGTCGCCTGCATCGCTGAGCATTCCGTTGATCGACATTGAGTTGATGAGCCAGCCGCTGAGCTCGCCGGTGGCGTCGGCGTTTTCGATGAAATATTCGTAGGTGGCGCTGTTGTAGGCTATCGAGATGCCGAAAATCTCCTCTATGCCGTTGCGGTAGTTGTAGAATGTGCGCCGCGCCAACGCTTCGGACATGGTCAAAAGCAGATCCGGCCGGACGATGCCGTCGGCATCTTTTGTGGCGTAGTCCACGTAATCCTGCGGAACATGACCTTTGGTGATATAGGCATTGAGCGCGTTGACTCCGGCTGCCAGACAGCCGCTGCGCTTGATGTTAGCTTTTTCTGCTATGATTATGGAATAATCGGATTGTTCACGGATGGTCATTGCCGCGTAGCAGCCTGCTGTGCCGCCGCCGATGATGAGGACATCCGTATGGAGTATTTTTTTTCCCTCGATTTTCATAAGTAATCCTTCCTTGTGATTAAATGTAGAAGACCTCGCCTTCCTGCATTTCCTTATTTTCTACAAGATAGGTCTGGTTTTCATCAAATATATACAGGCGGTAAATTAAGACATATACCTGTTCTCCAATTTCAACCGGATCTTTTTCAAGTGAGCGCTCGGTGACGATCGGGATACCTCCCACATCAACGACAACATCCAGATGATTTCCTCGGAATATCACATCTTTTACGATTCCACGCTCGGCGGCACTCATGTGCTGCGGTGGCTCGCTTCTGGACATGCGGACAAATTCCGGACGGATAACTGCGTGGGTTGCGCCCTCGACCGGATCAAATCCAAGCAGACGCTCATAATGCTCTACGATCGAGGAACGGCCGATAAACTGTGCCACGAATGGGGTGTCCGGTGATTTATAAATTTCCATCGGCGTTCCCATCTGCTCGATATGACCATGGTTTGTGATGATAATCTCATCGGCCACCTCGACGGCTTCATCCTGATCGTGGGTGACAAAAATGCTTGTAATGCCAAGCTTTACAACCATCTCGCGAAGCCAGTTGCGAAGTTCGGTGCGGACTTTTGCATCGATTGCCGCAAACGGCTCATCGAGAAGAAGTACCTGCGGATTCGGTGCAAGTGCGCGGGCAAATGCCACCCGCTGACGCTGCCCGCCGGACAACTGGTTCGGATAACGCTTTTCCATTCCGCTTAATCCAGTCAGTTCCAACAGTTCGGTCACGCGCTTTTTGATTTCTTTTTTCGGCACCTTGGCAAGTTCGAGACCAAAGGCTACGTTGTCATACACCGTCATATAACGAAACAGCGCATAATTTTGGAAAACAAATCCGATTCCTCTTTTGGCTGCCGGAACATCATTGACACGCTGCCCGTCAATATAGATATCACCGCTGTTTGGTGTCTCAAGCCCCGCGATCATGCGAAGCAGTGTGGTCTTTCCGCTTCCGGAAGGTCCAAGCAGTGCGACTAATTTTCCTTTTTCAATGCCAAAGCTGACATGGTCGGAAGCCCGGAAGTTTCCGTAATTTTTACAAATATCTTTCATTTCCACGTACATAGCCTGACTCCTTACTGTATCCCTTTACTGTTTTTACTTCTATATTCAAAAATGTTTCTGAGTATCAGCACGATCACCGCAATAATGACCAGAATGGAAGATACCGCAAACGCGGAGGTGATGGAAGTATCTGTCCCCGACATATATAAGGCATCAATCTCCAGCGGCAGGGTAAATGTCTGCCCTCTGGTCTTTGAGAGTGCATTGACTGCTCCAAACTCGCCTAACGCACGCGCCGTACATAAAATGATACCATAGATCAGTCCCCATTTCATCTGGGGAAGGGTAATTTTCCGGAAAATGGTAAATCCGTTTGCCCCCATAAGCGCCGCCGCCTCTTCCTCATCCTTTCCCTGTGCATTTAAGATCGGGATGATCTCACGCGATACAAACGGGAAAGTGACAAAAATTGTGGCAAGCACCACACCCGGTAACGCAAACGTAACGCGGATGTTTGTTCCGAAAAACTGGTTGATCGCCCGGATTGCCGGATACGTCCAGCCGAGCCGTCCGAAGGTCATCAAAAAGGCAAGACCTACAATGACGGGAGAGATTGAAAACGGGATATCGATCAGCGTGGCAAGCACCTGTTTCCCACGGAAGGAAAACTTCGTTAAAAGCCATGCCGCCACGATTCCAAAAAACGTATTGACAACTACCGCGATCACGGTTGCAAGCAATGTGACCAAAAGAGCCGAACGCACATATTCGGTTGTGATCGCCTGTATGTAAAAAGCAAATCCTTCTTTCAACGCACTGAAGAGAATCGAAAACAGGGGAAGAATCAGCATAACAAATATGAAAAGAACGCTGATGGCTATTAAGATGTATTTCGTACTTTTCTTTTGTTCCATAAAAACGAACTCCCTTTCTTAAAACGAATTGGTTGGTTCCCTGTTGCACTTACACATTGTTGGTTCTGGCTGCCTGTTTCATCTGTACAATATTCACAGCAAGCAGTAAAACAAACGACAAAATCAACATTACCAGTGCGATTGCCGTGGCACTCGCATAATCAATATATCCAAGCTTCTGCATGATCACATAGGAGATCACCTGCGTATGTTCCCTTGCACTGTTTCCGGATATGTAAATGACACTTCCGTACTCACCAATCCCTCTGGCAAAGGCAAGCCCAAATCCGGTTAAAACCGGGAGCATCATCTCCGGAAGAAGCACTCTGCGAAAGGTCTGAAACCGGTTGGCTCCAAGCATAAATGCTGCTTCTTCATACTGTCCGTCAAGTTTTTCGAGTACCGGCTGCACGGCACGGATGACAAACGGAATTCCGACAAACACCAGTGCAATGACCAGTCCCAGATGTGTGTAGGATACTTTGATGCCAAGTTTTGCAAGCGGAGTCCCGAGGATTCCGTTTTCGGAATACATTTTAGAAAGTGTGATACCTGCTACCGAAGTCGGCAGTGCAAACGGAAGCTCAATACAGCCATCGAGGATACGTTTTCCCGGAAACTCATACCTTACAAGCACCCAGGCAATGATCACACCGAACACACTGTTTATAAGTGCCGCAATAAACGAACATCCGATGCTGGTCGCAAATGCATGCCGCACGGTCGGCTTCGTGATCAGGGACCAGAACTCTGCCGGACGCAGTTTTAATGCGGAAACCATCACAGATGCCAGCGGGATCAGCACAATCAGGGAAAGCATTGTCACTGTAATTCCCAATGTGAGGTGATACCCCGGTATCACACGTACTTTTTTTGTCTTATTCATTGCCGTAGATTTCATCAAACATTGCTCCATCGTCAAAATAGTTCTTATATGTTTCGTTCCAGCCGCCGTAATCTTTGATCGTATATAATTTCACATTCAGGTCAAAACGGTCAGAAAATTCTTTCAGGATTGATTCATTGCTCGGGCGGTATCCATATTCTGCCGCCAGCCGCTGGGCATCATCCGTGTACAGATAATTCAAATATTCCCTGCTGACTTCCTGCGTGCCGTTGGCATCCGCATTGTCATCCACAATCGCCACACTCGGCTGTGCCAGGATACTGACACTCGGCGTAATCATCTCATATTCATCCGGATAACTTTTCATCGTGGTAATTGCCTCATTTTCCCACGCGATCAGCACATCCCCTTTCTGGTTTTCCACAAACGTGGTAGTGGAACCGCGTGCTCCGGAATCCATGACGGAAACCTGCGAGTAAAGTTTCTGCAGAAATGCTTTCTGTTCCTTCTCATCATCGGTCTGCTCCTTTATATAGGAAAGTGCTGCTAAAAAGTTCCAGCAGGCACCACCACTGCTCTTCGGGTCCGGGGTGATGATCTCAACCTTTTTATTTACCAGATCGTCCCAGTCTTTGATCTGTTTCGGATTGCCTTTCCGGACGAGGAAAACAATCGTCGAAGTGTATGGGGAACTGTCATCGGCAAATTCCTGTTCCCAGCCTTTTTCAATCAGTCCGGTCTGCTCGATCAGTGTGATATCATGCTCAAGTGCCAGTGTCACGACATCGGCGTTACATCCCTCCACGACGGAACGCGCCTGTGCACCGGAACCTCCGTGGGATTGAATAATATTCACTTCTTTTCCCGTTTTTTCCTTATAATATTTCTCAAACAGAGGATTATATGCTTCATAAAATTCTCTTGTCGGATCGTAGGAGACGTTGGTGATTGTCCGTACATGACTCTTTTTGCTTCCGCATCCGGTACATCCAATCAACAGAATTGCCGCCATGGACAGTACCGCTATTTTCTTTACCATTGAAAATGATTTTCGCTTCATGCTCCCGCCTCCCTCGACTTTCGTTTATCATACCCCTTAATTCCTATCATGTCAATAGGTATTGTAGGAATAATTTTCCTTTCTTTTTATAGTACCATGGAAAAATTGAATTTTACTTGAATCTCAATGCGGAATTTTTTATGGACAATGAAATGGCTGGTTAACGGCATGGTCTGGGAGTCTTTGGGATTTGGCAGAAGGGACGGATTTGCGGGGATTGTTTTAAATATAAGTTTTTTCGATGCGACGGAAGAAGGGGGACATTCTCTTTCTCCAGA
>OGXG01001082.1_pt1 | contig 14101 bp, 14 predicted proteins | sample 1576251 | NCBI WGS metagenome assembly OGXG01 (sample SAMEA3541533, study PRJEB24748) | human gut metagenome | biome: human gut; feature: human-associated habitat; material: faeces | place: China | collected 2012
ATCGGAGGTGTCGCCATGGATTTGGCGGCACCTTCAGTACGTTTTTCCTGTCTGCTCCTGTGCTGTAGGGGAAGTAACTGTATTCTCTATATTTTCTGTCTTTTGTCCGCATCCAGCGCACATTCCCAGAACGCAGACAGTCAGCGTTCCCAGAAGAAATCCTTTTAATAGTTTCTTTTTTATAGTACTACTACTGGTAGCTAGAAATGAGGGATAATTACTTATACCGGCTTCTTCTATTATTTCTTTATCACTTAGTATGTTGTTACCTACTATATATATATTTTTTATTGGTAATTTTTTTATATATAGAAATAGTAATACTAATGATATTAGTACTAATAAACATATAATTATTCTTTTTACTTTTAATTTTCTTTTCTTTCTTTTGACTTTTATTTTCTTTTTTTCGGGCATATTATCACCTTACTATTTCTTGTTCTAATATTAAATCAATGTTATATTTTTCTTTAACTTTTTCTTTGATATAATCTATTAATGATATGATATCTTCATATGTAGCGTTAGATGTATTTATAATGAAATTGGCATGTTTTTCACTTACTTGAGCCCCTCCGATGGTATATCCTTTTAATCCTATATCTTCGATTAATTTTCCTGCTGATAAGCCTTCAGGATTTCTAAATACTGATCCTGCTGATGGCATGTTTACTGGTTGTGATGATATTCTTCTATCTCTTCTATCTAGCATACGATGTTTTATTATTTCTTTATCTTCATACTCTAGTGATAGAGTTACTTCAACACAAATAAAGTCTTTATTTCTTTTTAAGAAAGAATCTCTATAAGCATATTCTAACTCACTATTTTTCATAGTTTTTATTTCTAAATTAGGGGTTAGTACTTTTACCTCTTTTACTATAGAGGACATATCTTCTTTATATGCTCCAGCATTCATAGCGGTACTTGCCCCTAATAAACCTGGTATTCCTCCAGCAAATGATAGGCCATTTAAGTTATTTTCCATACATATATTGGATAATTTGATTAAACTTACGCCTGCTCCTGCTATAACTATATTATCTTTTATTTCAATATTATTTATACGATCTAACTTTATTACTACATCAAAATTAGGCCTAGCTAATATGACGTTAGAACCATTGCCTAATATTAAATAATGAATATTGTTATCTTTTAAATATTTTAATAATTCTTGTAGTTCATGAATACTTTTGGGATAGACTAAATAATCACAGCTAACATCTATTTTATAGGTGTTGTATTTTTTTAGTGATACGTTTTTATAGTATTCATATTTATTAATAAAACTTTCTATCATTCATTATCAATTCCTTTAGGGTATTATATATTCTAGTACTACTATCTTTTATACCTAGTTTACTAAGATTTTTTTTCATTTCTTCTAATTTATCTTTATCATTTAATGTTTTGTCAATAAGTTCAATTAATACTTTTCCATCTAAATCTTTTTCTTCTAACATAATACCTGCATTATGTTCTACTAAGTCCATGGCATTTTTGTATTGATGATTGTTTGCTACATATGGACTTGGCACGAATATAGCTGGTACTCCTAATGCTGTTATTTCACTCATTGTAGAGGCTCCTGCTCTAGTAACCATTAAATCAGTTATTTTCATTACTTTTGGCATTTCATAGATAAATGGTAATACTTTTACATTTTTTGGTACTCTTTTATCTTTTACTTTTTCGTAATAACTATTACCAGTAACTATTATTACTGAATAATTTTTATTTCTAAAATTATCTATAAAACTAAATATTTTATCGTTAACACTTCTACTACCTAATGAGCCCATAACTATAAGAACTAATTTTTTATCTTCATCTATTTCTAATTCTTTTTTTGTTGTTTTTTTAATACTAAGTGCCTTCTCACTGCATGGATTACCAGTTAATACTGCTTTTCCTTTAGGAAAATCATTTATAGTACTTTCAAATGATACACCTACTTTATCAGTATATTTAGATAAGAATTTGTTAGCAAGACCTACAACACTATTTTGTTCGTGAATAAACGTTCTCTTACCTAACTTTTTAGCGGCATATATAACTGGAGCGGTAACATAACCACCACAACCTATAACGACATCAGGATTAAAATCTTTTATTATTACTTTAGCTTTTTTTATTGCTCCAAAAAAGTTAGTAATGGTTTTAATATTATCTAAAGATAATTTTCTTTTAAGTCCAGTTACTTCTAATCCTTCGTATCTATAACCCATACTAGGTATTAGATCCTTTTCCATTCTATCGGTTGTACCAATATATAAAAACTCACTATCTGGTTCTTCTTCTTTTATTTTATTTATAATAGCAAGAGCTGGATATATATGTCCTCCTGTGCCTCCTGCTGAAATTATTACTCTCATGAAATCACTCTCCTATATAATTTTATCATAAATAAAGAAAAAAAGATATATTCCTATTAAAATATATACTTTTTTACACTTTTTATGTATTTATCTATTAATACTATTATGCTTTTAATTGGTATGGATTATTTTGAGAACCATCGCCACCTATAATACTTTGATTAGAGTTTAAATAAAGGACTGGTACAACTCCAAGAACATGACAAATGCGGTCATTCAAATTGCTAGAATTAACATATCCAGCTGAACGTACACTGAATGCATTACGTGCGAAACTAGAATAGGGAGTTAATAACCAGCCATTACTATTTGTTCCTAAAATAGGATACATCCAGTCATTAGTACGGCAAGCGTAGGAATCTGTGCTGTTATCATATTTAAGTAATGTTTGATTGCATTTATTTAAGTCAGTAGCGTAGCCATAATCTGATGGATATGGGAGAGATATTTTACCTGTCCATGTGACCTTTCTGGTTATACCATCGCTTGGGCTAGATATTAATGTTGTACCCCTTTCTTGTCCATACATTACGTTAGAATATATATCTGTTGTATCGTAGCCACCGGTATTATAGATTGTTTCTGATATCATATTTCTTGTGATAGCGTTTTTTATGCCATTGGTAGTAAAGTCACAAGATTTACTGCTATTGTTTAAGCCACTATAACATTTACCTGATTTACTATTATAATATAGACTTCCTCCAACTGATTCTGATTCGTGACCAGGATTAAGTAATTTCATTAAGTCAGCTTGTGACCATTCATTTATTCCATATCCGGTGTTTACTTTTAATGCCGATGTATCCCAAGAATATTCACCTATTATTTCATTCCTCATTAGTTTTACTTTACCATCGAATACTCCTATTATTCTCCATAGTTCACAGTTAGTACTAGGATATGATTCACAATTAAAATATACATAGTTATTGGGCGAAGCTCCATAATATCTTATATTACCACCATCTAAGGATGATGTTGTTCCTCCTAATCTATCATTCATTAATGATTCAGATGTAGCATAATTATAAGTAATATTATTATTTGTTACTGTTGATTTACTTGCGTTGGTATATAGTTCAGTTATATATCTAGCAAAATTTGCAAAATCAACTGATTTTGTATAAGTCTTTGTTACTAAAGTAGAAGCTGATGGTACTATTAAGTCTCCTCCGTTTTCATAACCCATGACTGCGGTTATTTCTACAGTAGTATTAGAGGATGTTTTGTTTTTTAGGTGTAGTTTTACATATTTGTTATCATTAGCTCCTATGGTTCCTGTTACTTTGTCTTTACTATCACTATATACTTTTACTTCTATATTGGAATTATTATAGGCTACACCATATGATACTGTACCATTATTGGTATTATTTATCTGATATATTACTGTTTTTTCTTCATTGGCTGCTAAAGATACTATATTACTATCTGTTAGATTTATTGTATAGTAGTCACCGTTATTAGTGGTTTTAGTAGTTAATGCATAGGTATTGTAAAGTAAATATATACCTGTTAATACTATTAATGATATTATTATAATTAAGATTTTATTCTTTTTATTCATATCTATCACCTATTTTTACTCAATATTAAGATATCATATTTTATATTTTTTTTCAATAGTTTATAGAAAAAAATAAGACCTATTTATAGGCCATTATCTAGATATGTATATATCTCTTATTGTATTTATGGGAATATATTCATTATCCATAGTAATTAAATTTGTTTTTGTTTTCCCTACTATACGTTTATTTGTTTTACCTTTATCTGTGACTATTGTCACATCTATCTTATATATATAGTTTGGAGAGTTAAAGATATTGTATATTTTTTGTTCTACTGTATAGTTATTTTTATTATTGATAAAAATATTGTTATTAGATATTTTTCTATCGTTATTATACATAGTAGAATACATTTTTTCATTATTATTAATATCTTTATCTATTGTATTATGATACATTTTTGGTAGTTCTTTCAACTATTATCACCTCTAATAAATTATATGAAAATGGTTATATATATATTTATTATTTTTTTATTTTGTGGTATTATAATAACTAGAGTGTGATATGGATGAAAAAAGAATCTAAATTTAAAGTTGAAGGTAAAATATTAATTCCTATAATATTGTTTGCTATTATTAGTGTAATTACTATATATGCTACGAGAAGTTTACTTCCTAGCGACTATCAAAGTTTATATTTAAAACAGATATTATGGTATGTACTTGGTTTTGGGCTTGCTTATATTATGATGATATTTGGTAATAAGTTTTTATATAATAATGCTTATATTTTATATTTTATTGGGGTTATTTTATTAATATTGGTACTACTATTTGGTAAACCTATTAATAATGCTAGATGTTGGTTTATTATTCCTTATATTGGTAGTTTTCAACCTTCGGAATTTATGAAAATATTTTTAATTATTATATTATCAAGATTAATTAATGATTTTAATGAAAGTAGAAATAATAATGATACAATGGAAGAATTTAAGTTTCTTTTAAAGGTATTGGTTATAGTTGGTATTCCTTCGGTTCTTACTTTTATTGAACCTGATACTGGGGCGGTACTTATATATTTTATTATTACTGTTGTTATGTTATTTGTTGGTGGTTTTAAAGCTAGATGGTTTGTTATTACTACTTGTATTATACTTATTTGTGGTGGTGTATTTTTAGGAATATATTTTATGAATCAGGATTTATTTATTGATATCTTTGGAACTAGTTTCTTTTATCGTATGGATAGAATTCTTAATTGGTCTAATAGTAATGGGCTTCAACTTACTAATGGGCTTACTGCGATTGGATCTGGGGGAATGTTAGGACATGGATTTAATCATACACCAATATATTTTCCGGAAATGCAAACTGATTTTATCTTTGCGGTATTTGCTTCTAATTTTGGCTTTTTGGGTACTTTATTGTTACTTGGACTTATTGTATTCTTTGATTTAAATATTATTTCTTTGGCTAATAAATCACATAATGATAATGATAAATTATTAGTTGGTGGTATTATCGCGGTTCTTCTTTTTCAACAAATGCAAAATATTGGTATGACTTTAGGTTTATTACCTATTATGGGTATTACTTTACCTTTTATATCTTATGGTGGTTCTTCTTTATTATCTTATATGATACTTATTGGTATGTTATTTAATATTTCAAATGAAAATTTAAGATTTAAAAACTAAATCTTATTTTTTTATTTTAATACATCTAGGAATGTTTGAATCATGCTTATATTATTTAACATTTTATTAAATTTATCACTTGGATTCAATTTATATTTATTTTTCATATCCGCTATAAAGTCTTTATAGGAGTTTGGATTTCTATTTAATCTTTTATACCAGTATGGGTTTTCTCTAATAAATGATGTTTGCATGGGATCGCTTCCTATTTTTATTTGTAGTTCAGTAGTCATTAGTCATCAAACTTCTTATATATTGGTCTTGGGGTGTATGTGCTAGTAGAAGATGTATTGTTTTTGGTAATCATATCACCGAATAAACTTATGGCTTTTTGGATAGATGTTATACCATCTTGTAGTTTGTCTGGATCTATATTCTTAGCCATTTCCATTATATTAGAGAGACTTGATGGTTTGGTATTATTTACTTTGGTTTGGGGTTCTTCTTTCTTTAGATATTCATTCCATATATTATTATCTTCACCATATAAATCATATAGTTCATAGAACTTTTGCCAGGTCATTTTGTTTTCTTTTACATATGTAACTAGTACTTGATTTTTTTTTACGAACTCTTTAAAGTTGTCTACTTTTGTCATAGTATCACCTACCATAAGTATATGCTTTTTATGATATAAAGTTACAGATATAGAAAAAATAATCAATTTGATTTTGATTATTTTTAGTTGTTAAATAATGACATCTGACCATCAACTGTATAGTCCTTAGTAAGTTTTCTTACTCTATAGCTGCCTAATATTTCTTTTTGATTTTCTTTTATTAAATTTTCTTTTAGTAATGATAGTTTTTCTTGTCTTTCTTTATCAAGCATATCTTTGGTTATACCTAATGATCTATATGCTTTTGCAGCATTATAATTATATACAAACATAGCTAGATCATGTAATGATTTATAATTTAATTTATATTCATCAGTGGAGGAATTATATTTATATATTTCTCTTTGAAAAAAGTCATTTAATATTTTGTCATTTTCTAAATCATAGTGATGTTTTGCTATCAATGATAAGTTAGCTATATTTATACTGTTGTTATAGCTATTACGATAATACGATGATAGTTTTTCTAAGAATGTGTAATCTCTTTGCTTGCTTATTAAGATACTTCTTAAATATAGTTGATCTAAATATTTACTTTCTTTTTGATATATTAATCCGTATTTTACTTTTATTAAATTATTATTTTGTTTACGTCTAATACTTAATTCTTTTGTTATTTCATCGATTGATATTATACCTGCTTGATATAGTTTCTTCTTGAATTCATATTCATCTTGATACTTTGAAGTTAAATCGTCTAATTCATCTAGACTAAGTGCTTCTCCTTTAAATTTGGATGTTTTGATAAATCCTTCTAGTAATAATAGATTTAATTTCTTATATTCGCCTTTGTTTGCTATTGTTAAATAATATGCCATGTTATCGCCCTCTGCCCTCTCAACTTAATTATATATAATTTATATATAAATGTCAAAGAAAAAGACCTAAAAATAGGTCTTTGTGTTATTTTTCTGCTATGATGTCACATATTAAGTCACTAAATTCAGTAGGATTATCTATTGGTAAGCCTTCAATTAGTCTTGCTTCGTAGTAGATAACTTTGGTATATTTATTGAATTCTTCTTTATTATTTTTATATAAATCTTTTAATTTTTTACTAATGTTATGATTTATATTTATTTCTAGTACTTCACTAGCGGTTATTTTTTCATCTGTTGGCATAGCATTTATTACTTTTTCCATTGAAGTAGATATTTCACCATTAGTGGTTAAACATACGGGATGTTTCTTTAACTTATTAGTGAATTTTACTTCTTCTACTTTACCATCCAATACTTCTTTCATGTCTTTTAATAAGTCTGTATTATCTTCGTTTTCTTTTTTTATTTGTTCTTTTTCTTCTTCTGTAGATAAATCTGTATTTTCTTTTGATACGTTAACGAATTTTCTTCCTTCGTATTCTCCTAAAGCCATTATAGCAAATTCATCTACGTATTCTGTTAGATATAATACATTATAATTTTTTTCTTTAAATACTTCTACTTGTGGTAACATATCTATTTTATCTATTGATTCACCACAAGCATAATAAATATTTTTATCTTCTTCTTTCATATTAGATATATATTCATCTAATGTTATTAGTTTCTTTTCTTTTGAAGAATAAAACATTAATAAATCTTTAAGTTTATCTTTATTTATACCATAATCATTATAAACACCAAATTTTAGTTGCATACCAAAACTTTTATAGAATTTTTCATAGTTTTCACGATCTTCTTTTAGCATTGATAATAATTCTTTTTTTATTTTACTTTCGATACTCTTAGCAATTAGTTTTATGTTTTTATCTTCTTGAAGAGTTTCTCTTGAAATGTTTAGTGGAATATCTTCTGTATCTACTACACCTCTTACAAAGCTATAATAATCTGGTAATAAATCACTACATTTATCCATAATTAGAACACCATTAGTATATAGCTGTAGTCCTTTTGTATATTCTTTGCTATAATAGTCATATGATGCATGACTTGGTATGAATAATAATGCTGTGTATGTTACATTTCCTTCTACTTTAAAATGAATTGTTTTTAATGGTTCATTATAGTCATAGAATTTATCACTATAGAAGTTATTATATTCTTCGTTTTTTATTTCTTCTTTGTTTTTCTTCCATAGTGGTATCATACTATTTAAAGTTGTTAGTTCTTTATATGTTTCATACTCATCACTATCTTCTTTTTTTCTTGTATTGGATACTTCCATTTTTATTGGATAGTTTATATAGTCAGAATATTTCTTTATTATTTCTCTAATTTTATATTCTGTAAGAAAATCACTATATTTATAATCTTCTGTATCTTCTTTAATATGAAGAGTTATCTTGGTTCCATTATCTTTTTTATCTGACTGAGATAATGTGTAACCATCTATACCATTACTTTCCCATATATATGATTTATCTTCTTTATATGATTTTGATTCTACTGTTACTTTGTCACTTACCATGAAGGCTGAGTAAAAGCCTACTCCAAATTGTCCTATTATGTTAGCATCATTTTGACAAGAGTTTTCTTCTTTGAAGTGTAATGATCCTGATTCAGCAATTGTACCTAGATTGTTTTCTAATTCTTCTTCGGTCATACCTATTCCATTATCGGTAATTGTTAATGTTCTTGCTTTATCATCTACATCTATTCTTATGCATAAGTCATCATTATTTATCTTTATACTTTTATCTGTTAATGATAGATAGTGTAACTTATCTAAAGCATCACTTGCATTGGAAATTAGCTCTCTTAAAAATATTTCTTTATTTGTATAAATTGAGTTTATCATTATGTCTAAGACTTTTTTACTTTCTGTTTTGAATTGTCTTTTTTTCATTTTATCATCTCCTACAAGTATAATTATAGCACTTTGTTAGCAATTGTCAATATTAATTGCTAATATTCGATATTTTTAAAGAGGCTATTTAGCCTCTACTATTAACTTAATCGCTGTTCTTTCATCGCCATCAATATTAACATCGATAAAAGCGGGCGTACATACTAAATTTTTTCCTGATGGAGCTACGAATCCTCTAGCTATTGCTACTCCTTTTATAGCTTGATTTAGGGCTCCTGCTCCGATTGCTTGAACTTCTACGATGCCTTTTTCTCTGAATACATTAGCAAGTGCTCCTGCTACTGAATTTGGGTTAGACTTCGATGAAACTTTTATTGTTTCCATATTTGTTTTATCATTCCTTTCTTCTACAATAATATATATGAATGAAATATAATTATAGTACAAAAAAAGAAACTTAACGTTTCTCAATATGAATTAATCCATCGTATACTTCTTCTAAAGCTCTACCTATATTCTTTTCACTTTTATATTCTTTGATTGGTTTTTGATAATAACCTGTTTTAGCCATTTGTTTAGCTCTTTCGGAAACAACATAAACTAAAGCGTATTTGGAATCTACAATATTTAATATTTTATCTATTGATGGATAAATCACTATTATCACACTCCCTTATGATATAAGAATATAACATATTATAAATAATTGCAATAGTCTTTACAGTAATTTTACAAAACATTTTTCTTATTGTATCCAATACATTTATTTTTAATTTTAGGTCTTTCTATTGCTCCATTTTGATACATTAGTTTTTCTAATTTATATACTAAGGATTTTATTTCTCTAGATATATATGATTGTGATTTTTTTAGTATTTTGGCTATTTCTACTTGAGAATAGGCTTTTTCAAAATATAAATTATATAAGTATTTATCTTTTTCATTTAATAAATTAACTATACTTCTGATATTGTTTATATTTTCATTATTTATATAGTCTTCTTCTATGTTGACTGATGGATCGATAATTAAACCCATTAGTGTTAATTCGTCTTCTCCATTATCTTCTTCTAAATGGATATCTTTGGTTATTCCTTTTCTTATATACATTAATATCTCATTGTCTATACATTTGCTTGCATAGGTGGTGAAAGAGTAATTCTTATCTAAGTTAAAAGTATCTACTGCTTTTATTAGTCCAATAATACCGTTAGAAATAATATCATCCATATCCATTTGAATACTAGAGAATCTTTTATAATATCTATGAAATACTAGTTTTAGATTATGTAATATTATTGTTTCTCTTGCTTCTGAAATGTTATTTTTCATTTGAATGAAATTTTTTTCTAATTCTTGTTTACTTAATGCTTTATAATTATATTTATTTTCCATATTGCCTCCTAGAGAAAAAACAGTATTGTTTAAATACTGCTTTTTAATATTTTAATAATTATTTAGAATATTATGACATCTATCACAAATATCGCCGTCTAAGTGATCAACATAATTCCAACATCTATTACATTTTTCGCCAGTACTCTTTGCTACTTCTACTTCTTCACCATCAGTAGTATATTCTACTTTTGATACGATTAATAGCTGATGTAAATATGAACCTAATTTTTCTTTTACTTCGTTATATTTTGGATCTAAGTTTATCTTTACTACAGCTTCAAGAGCGGAACCGATTAATTTTTCGTTTCTTGCTTCTTCTAATTTTTTATTTACTTTTTCTTTAAGTTCGAAGAATAGTTTAAATAATTCTAATACTTCGGTACTATCTGAATAATTAACAACTTCAGGCATATCTGTTAAATGAACAGAAGCTTCAGTATGTGGTAACAAGTTATATACTTCTTCACTTGTATACGGAAGTATTGGAGCAAGTAATCTTACTTCATTACTTAAAATATTATAAAGTACTGTTTGAACACTTCTTCTTGCTTTAGAGTTTGCTTTTTCTATGTATAGGATATCTTTAGTGAAATCTAGATAGAAATTAGATAAAGTGAATGATACAAAGTTGTTAACTAATTTATATACATTTTGGAAATTATAGCCTTCGTATTCTTCTAGTACATTTTTAGTGAATATATTAAGTTCATTCATCATATATTTGTCATAATATGGCATATCTTCATATTTAATACTATCTTTAGTTGGATCGAAATCTTTTAGATTACCAAGCATAAATTTATATGTGTTTCTTATCTTACGATAGCTTTCTTTTACTTGTTTAATTAGTTCATCACTAATTCTTACATCTTCAGTATAGTCAGTTGATGCTACCCATAATCTTAAGATGTCGGCACCATGTAATCTTATCATATCAGCAGGCACTATTACATTACCTAAACTTTTACTCATTTTATTGCCTTTACCATCTAGTGTAAAGCCATGAGATACTAATTCTTTATAAGGTGCTTTACCAGTAACTGCTACGCCACAAATTAGTGAGCTATTGAACCAACCACGATATTGGTCTGAACCTTCTAAATATACATCAGCAGGATATGGTAATCCTTGTTCTCTTAAGACACCATTCCAAGTTGAACCGGAATCAAACCATACATCCATGATATCTTCTTCTTTAGTAAAATTACCATTTGGACTAGCAGGATTTTTATATCCTTCAGGTAATAAATCTTTTGCTTCTCTTTCAAACCATACATTAGAACCATATTTTCTAAATAAATCTGCTACATGCATCATAACATCGTAATCTATGATTTCACTACCATCTTCGTTGTAGAAGATAGGAATTGGTACTCCCCATACTCTTTGTCTTGAAATACACCAGTCTCCTCTATCATGAATCATATTATATAATCTCTTTTTACCCCATTCAGTATGGAACTTAACATTATTTTCAAGTTCACTTAGAAGATCATCTCTAATTTTATCAATGCTACAGAACCATTGTTTAGTGGCTCTAAAGATAACTGGTTTCTTAGTCCTCCAATCATGTGGATATGAGTGTGTTATGAACTTAAGTTTAAGAAGTACTCCTAGTTCATCTAATTTTGTAGTTATTGCTTTGTTGGCATCTTCAAAGAATAAACCACTAAATTCACCTGATAAATCATTTAATACACCTTGATCATCGATACCGTTTATCATTTCTAGGCCATTTTCTTTTCCTATGATGAAGTCATCTGCTCCATACATAGGGGCCATATGAACTAGTCCAGTACCAGCTTCTAATGTTACATGGAAACCATCTACTACTGGAGCTATTCTATCCATAAATACATGTTTATATTTGATACCAGTAATTTTATCACCAGAGAAAACGCTTTCTACTTCATAATTTTCCCAACCAAATTCTTTAGCTAGATTATCAAGTAATTCATTAGCAACAATATAATATTTATCATTTACCAATACTCTAGCATAATCAAATTTTTTACTAACAGCAATACCAGTATTACAAGGAAGTGTCCAAGGAGTAGTAGTCCATATTACTAAATTATCTCCTACTTGTGCAGTATTATTACCTTCTACTACTGGAAATGCTACATATATTGAAGGATCTTTTCGATCGTGATATTCTATCTCTGCCTCAGCAAGTGCTGATTCTGATGATGGACTCCAATATACTGGTTTTAAGCCTTTGAATATTAAGCCTTTTTTAGCCATTGTAGCGAATACTTCAATTTGTCTTGCTTCCATTTCTTTTTGTAGTGTAATGTATGGATGTTCCCAATCTGCTAAAACATTTAACTCTTTAAAGCCTTTCATTTGTTTTGCAATTTGTTCATATGCATATTTTTCGCATAAGGCTCTAAAGTCGGCTTTACTCATACTTTTTCTATCAATACCACTATTGGTTACAGCTTGCTCTATTGGAAGACCATGAGTATCCCATCCTGGAATATATATCATATCGTAGCCACTCATCATTTTATATCTATTAATAAAGTCTTTTAGAATTTTATTCATAGCATGACCGATATGAATATCTCCATTAGCATATGGTGGTCCATCATGTAGAATGAATGGTGTCTTGCCTTTATTTTTTTCTCTTACTTTGTCATATAAATTTATTTCATTCCATTTTTCTCTTTGTAATTTTTCATTTTCTGGTAAATTACCTCTCATCTGAAAACTAGTTTCAGGCATCAATAGTGTTTCTTTATAATTCATTTTTTCTCCTCCTTTAAATTAAAAAGCACTTATATTTGTAAGGACGATATACATCGCGGTACCACCTTACTTCATACAAAATATTTTTTGTATGCACTTAAACCTTTAACGCAGGTAACGATAAAGCTAAAGAGTGAATTCATAAGATATTACTTAGAAGTTTACACCAACCACTTCTTCTCTTAAAGTAATACTTCTTATTACTATTTTCTTATTATCGCTTTTTCTTATGTATTGAGTATACTATTAAATTAAGAAAAATACAAGATGTTTACTTAATTTTCATTTACTTTTATTCAAGTATAGCCTTTATTCTTCTTACTCCTGAAGAACTAGCTTCTTCTTTTATTATTTTAAAATGTCCTAATTCTTTAGTATTTTTTACATGTGGTCCACCACATAATTCTTTTGAAATATCTCCAATTGTATATACTGTTACAACATCAGGATATCTTTCAATAAACATACATTCTGCTCCACTTTTAATCGCATCTTCTTTATTCATTTGAGCACAAATAACATCTAATCCTTCATTTATCCAAGTATTTACAATATCTTCTGCTTTTTTTATTTCTTCATCACTTAATTTATGATCACAAGAAAAATCAAAACGCATTCTTTCTTCAGTTATATTACTACCTTTTTGATGAACATCTTTATTTACTACTAATTTTAATGCAGCATTAAGTAAATGTGTAGCAGTATGATATTTAGTTTCTATTTCACTATTATTAGATAATCCTCCTTTAAACTTACCACTTGATGATTTTCTTGACAACTCTTGATGTGCTTTAAATTTTTCATAAAATCCATCAACATCAACTTCAATATTTTGTTCTTTTGCAAGTTCTAAAGTTAATTCAATTGGAAATCCATATGTATCATATAATTTAAATGCTAAATCTTTATTTAATTTATTGTCTTGTAAAGAACTAACCATTTTATCAAATTCTTTTAAACCTTTAGATAATGTTTTATTAAATTTAAT
>OGXG01001086.1_pt1 | contig 14069 bp, 10 predicted proteins | sample 1576251 | NCBI WGS metagenome assembly OGXG01 (sample SAMEA3541533, study PRJEB24748) | human gut metagenome | biome: human gut; feature: human-associated habitat; material: faeces | place: China | collected 2012
ATGAAGTACTGCTGATGCATGCAGTGCTGGATTATTTTTCGGATGTGTCGAGACTGAAAAAATTCCACCATATCCATCATATCAACGAAACAAAGGTGATCGCATACGAGACATTCTGGCTGCTGCGCAGAAAACCACTGCAGGTAGTGACACAGCGGCAGGATGATTTTCTGGCATTTATCAATGAAAAATTCGTTTTCTCCAGACTTGCGGCATTTTTGGTTGGAAACCGCAAAGACCAGGTACTGCGGGAGCAGGATAAAAAGGCGTTTATGAACTATCTGGATACACTCTACTATTTTCTGAAATACCGCCAGTACGACCCGAAAATGCTGGAGTTGATGCTTCTGGGCTTTCGCGCCGGGGAGATCTGGGGACGGCAGTAAAACAGCTGCGGCAGGAAAAGGAGGGATTTTTTTGAAACTGAATTACAAAAGAACATTTCTGGTAGGACTTGCCTTTCTGTCCATCTGTGCGTTCTGGCAGATGTATGACAACATCGTCCCGCTGATTTTGCAGGGAACGTTTCACTTAAATGAGACGCTCACCGGAGCAATTATGGCGGCAGATAATGTACTTGCGGTATTTTTACTTCCGCTGCTGGGATCATTGTCCGATAAAGCGGATACCAGATGGGGAAAACGTACGCCGTTTATTGTGGTTGGGACGGTACTCGCAGTTCAGGATTTTGGTTTTCAGGTACTGGTACGCCTGAAGTTTCAAGCTCAGCTTTGCCTGGGATTCCATCTCTTTCATCTTCTTCTCCTATATCTCCGGGGATCTTTCAAGCAAAAATACCCCGCCCACCCACAACGTTCCAACAGGAAGCAGCGCTCTGGGTACGGCAGGTTGTATCCCTGAAACAATCCAACGAATCTGGTCTTCTTATTATCACACAAGGTATCATTTATTACAAGACTTTTCGCAAAACTTTGGTGCGTTTTCCGTTTCAACCAGATATATTGTCTCTGTTTTGAGCATTTTGACAAATGTTTTTGTGCTTGTCACCAGTTTCGCGCTCTTGTTTTGCATCCATGTGTAAATTGTGCACAATCATCATCATGGCCAGCAGACTGGTATTCAGCGTGCGTGCGCTGACACGGTATTTTTCACCGATATTGGCAAAGAGGTAAATTGCTAAAATAGCCAGTACGATGATACCGATGAAGACACTGCTCCAGCCGTGTCCGTAGAACGGAATACCCAGCAAACCGACAGTGGTCAGGAAAGAGATATTCATCCGCTTGCGGCTTTTCACGGTGTAGCTTTCGTACACACCCCAGATGATGCTTGCAGCCAGAATAATCATGTAAATGATGACACCCGTATTAAATGGCAGGCCGAAGTCGTTGACAAACAACAGCTCAAACCATCCGCCTACCTTCACGATACCCGGCACGATGCCATACAATACGACAGCTACCAGAATCATGGAACCAGCCAAGGCTATCAGACTGCCTTTCAGGTTGGCGTTGGGGTTTTTCTTGTAATAATATACCAGTACGATGGCCGGAATACAAAGTAGGTTCAGCAAGTGTACACCGATAGACAATCCTGTGAGGTAAGCAATCAGAATCAGCCAACGGTCGCTGTGAGGCTCGTTAGCCCGGTTTTCCCACTTCAGAATCAGCCAGAAAACAACGGCAGTGAAAAGGCTGGAATACGCATATACTTCACCTTCTACCGCACTGAACCAGAATGTATCACTCCATGTATAAGCCAGTGCCCCTACCAGACCAGCTCCCATGATGGTAATCAGCTTGCCCGTAGTCATCTCTTTGTCATCGGGGCAAATCAGTTTCTTGGTCAGGTGGGTAATACTCCAGAATAGGAACAGGATACATGCCGCACTCATCAGGGCACTCATTATGTTCACCATTTTAGCCACTTGAGTCGCATCGCTGGCAAATTGGCTGAACAGGTTGGCTGTCAGCATGAAGAAAGGTGCGCCAGGAGGATGTCCTACCTCCAGTTTGTATCCGGTAGTAATGAATTCCGGACAGTCCCAGAAGCTGGCCGTCGGTTCAATGGTCATGCAGTAAGTAAATGCAGCCACCGCAAAAGTAAGCCAGCCTACCAGATTGTTAATCTTGTTGTACTGTTTCATGAATTATTTTTAGTTTCTCGTTAAAATTCAATGCGGCAAAGATAGCAAACATTTGCTAATCAAGTCCCAAAAGTAAATGATAATGTTGCAAAAGGCGTTAAAAGCAGCCTTCTACTCTTCGTGATGATGGCATTTTAATATTCGATGAGGCAGGTTGCCGTGTCCTAACAGTTCGATAGGACATTCAAAATGTGCCTCCAGCCATTCGGCGGAAACTTCCGTATCCGGATGGTAATCCAGCGTGCCGTTTACACAGGCAATGCTTTTTACGTTTTGCAGGATGGTGCCGATATCGTGACTCACTAGCACGATGGCGCATTCCTTGTTGATTTCTTCCAACAGAGCATAAAGACGAGCCTCAAAACGCTTGTCAATGTATGTGTTGGGTTCATCCAGAATGACGACTTCTGGATTGGAGACGAGTGCGCGCCCCAATAAAGCCCTTTGCAGCTGTCCGCCACTTAATTGTCCGATGGCTCTTTGTTCCAAGCCTTCCAGTCCCATGCGGGCAATGGTTTCACGTACCTTGTCATGCTGTGCCTTGGAGAATGAGCGGAACAATGATTTTTGTTTATTTAATCCGGAAAGAACCACTTCGTACACCGAGATGGGAAATTTCTTGTCTATAGTGTTGTATTGGGGCAAATACCCCATTGTAATCTCATTCACCTCCTTTCCCTGATGAAAAAACTGAATTGTTCCAGCCGAAGGCTTTAGTAAGCCTAAAATAATTTTCATCAAGGTGGTTTTTCCTCCTCCGTTCGGGCCGATTACTCCAAGAAAATCCTTTTCTGCAATTTCCAGGTTGATATGTTCCAGCACTTTTTTCTGGTCGTATGCAGCGGCAATCTCAGTCAGTCTGATAAGAGGTTGGTTCATGAGGATAATTTTTAGTTATTGTTTTTTGCTTAATGATTTGGCTATGTGAATCATTTCTTTGTTCCAGTCATAGCTTAACGGGTTGATAGGGACGATTTTTAGTCCCAGTTCCTGCGCGATTACTTCCGCGTTACGCTGGTCGAATTCCTGTTGCACGAATACGACTCTTACCTGTTTCTGTTTGCAGGTTTTCATCAGTTCCTGCAGATGGCTTGGTGAAGGTTCCTTTCCTCCTTCCTCGATGCTGATTTGCTGCAGGCTGTAATCTCTGGCAAAGTAACTTAATGCCGGATGGTAAATCAGGAAACAATAGTCAGCATTCGTCAAATAGCTCTGCATCTCACGTTCAGTACGGTTGATGACCTGTTGCAGGCTGTCCAATCGTGTCTGATAGTAAGTTTGATTGTCCGGGTCTATTTCGGACAATGCCTTGCAGATGTTAGAAGAAATGATACGTGCATTCGAAACTGAATTCCATATATGAGGTTCTACTCCGTCTATATTTCCATGCGTATGGGCATGCGGATGTATTTCATGAATGAGATCGACTCCTTGCGACATGTCATAAAAAGGCAGTTTGGGTGTGTTGGCTTGCAATCTTTCTGCCCATGCCTGTTCAAACCCGATATGGCCGATGCGCAGATAGGCTTTGCTTCGTGCCAGTTCGACGAGTTGCTGGGGCGTAGGGTCGTATATTTCCGGATTAGCTCCTTTGGGAACGATACTGACCACCTGGAATTTGTCTCCAGCAATGGCTTCTGTGAAATATCGTAACGGTTCAATGGTTACTGTCAGAGTAGGGGCGTCTTCTTTTCCTTGCTTTCCCGTACAAGATACGGTGAGCAGCAGGATACTTATCAAAGTAAAAAAATATTTTTTCATTCGTTTGTGTCGTATTGAAAGTGTGATACAAATATAGTAGTTTCTTTTGGTAGCGGGAGACTCCTTTGTTTATTTTTAGGTTCTTTCTTTGGTTGCCCGAAGAATTTCTCTTTTACCTCCCGGAGGGCCAGGGAGCCGCTCTACGGTGAAACCAGCTGCCTGCAACATTCTCCTTACCACTCCTTTTGCGCAGTAAGTAGTCAGGATTCCACCGGGATTCATCTGGCGGTACAAGTTGTCAAAAAGTGGCAGACTCCACATCTCAGGCTGTTTTTCGGGAGCAAAGGCATCAAAGTAGATCACATCATAACATTCACTGAATGCAAAGTGAGTGAAATCACCTTCTATCTTGTGAAGCGTGAAATAAGGTGAGATTTTTACTTCCTGATTCCAGGGAGCAGTGTGCAGTGCATAGAATTTCTCACACTCTTCCGGAGCGATTGTTTCCGGATAGGCAAGTTCGCGTACAATATCTTCCGAAAGCGGGAATCGTTCAATGCTGGTAAAGTGAATGGCTCTTTGGCTTTTTTCTGCTTCCAACAAGGTCAGAAAGGCGTTCAGTCCTGTACCGAAACCGATTTCAAGTACATGGGGATTTACTGCCTGAGCGTGATTCAATCCCATTTGAATAAAAATATGTGCAGACTCGGTCAATGCGCCTTTCACAGAATGATAATGTTCATTCAGTTCAGGAACGTATAATGTATTGCTTCCGTCAGCCGTAGGTTCAAGTGTAATCATCTTTATATCAACAGTTTTTTTTAAAATCCGGTAATCCTTTTGTGGAGTTATTTGTTGGGTTTTAAAAAGCTTTCCGGGAATTTCACATGTTGTTCCGTGTGGTCTTTTACACGAATCCAGGTACGGAACCCTTTTTCACCTTCGGTCAGTTCGATGACACGTGCTCCGTTGGACAGGTTATTGTAAACCGTATTTCCACCGGTGTAACGTCCGTATGCCAAGAGAATACCTTGCCACATTACCGCATAATCATTGTCGTGATCATGTCCTACAAACACTCCTTCAATGTCGCCCATTTCTTTCATCGCGGTGAAAAGTCCTGAGTTTAAGGCTGGGGCACATGCTTTCTCTTTTCGGATACCAAATAATGCCGCATTTTCATAAGTCGCAGCCTGGTTATATTCCGGCAAAGGAATATGGAAGAATGCCAGTGAAGGAACGGGAGTTCCACCGTTTGCCTGTGTATATTTTGAACTGTTCTCACGGTACCATTGAATCTGGTCGAAATCGATATAGTCATATCCTCCCACTTCTTTTATCTGCGAATAAGAATGAGAATCAAATACATAAAGGATTTCAGCATCCTTCTGTCCATCGGATGATTTTACAGGCAGAATAAAGTTGGTGGTACCTGAGATACCTTTTGTAGTGGCAGTCAGGCTGTATGGGATATTTTCAATGATTTCGAATAATTTTTCTCGGGAAAGCCCTTGTTCGTCATCGTGGTTTCCGAAGGTTACAGCAAAGGGGATTTTTCGTTTTGAAACTTGTTCCAGTACGGTACGCATACTTTTTTCTGCAGGTTTTCCGTAGATTACGTCACCGGTAAACATTACCAAATCTGGATTTTCGGCATTCAGCACTTCATTGATACGTTCAATGGCTACCTCTGCGCGTGGGTCATTAAAAATGTAGTGTACATCGGTAAACTGGACGATTTTGAACTTTCCGTTGGCATTGAATTTTAAGTTTTGTGCACAAGCCAGTGCAGTCATGCATAATAAGCAATAGATGCAAAGAAGTTTTTTCATGTTTTGTTAAATTTTTCGTAGATGATTTTCGGTAGTTTTCGCAAAGATAGTCATATCTTTTGAGCAAGGAAAATTTGCATTGGTTTTCTATCCGATGAATCGGAAGACTCCCAAAGCTGTGGCCACAATAATGGCATAGCGAGCCAGTTTGCCAATGGTCATGGCAATGGTGGTAATCCATACATTGCCTCTCATAAATCCCAAGGCGATGAGCAAAGCATCCCCGATAACAGGAAGAAATGAGAAAAAAGCCATCCATGATCCTCTTCCGTGAATAAACCGGATGGCCTTATCCATTTGTTTTTTGTCAACCTTGAAATATTTCTCAATCCACTCCGTTTTACCAATTCGCCCTATCCAGTAGCAGGTAAAGCCTCCAAGTGCGTTTCCGGCAGTAGTGAAGAGTGTGGACCACACAGGGTCAAGTCCTAATCCGATGCAGGCCAGTAATACAACCTCCGAACTGAACGGCAAGATGGTTCCGGCCAGGAATGCAGAAAGAAACATTCCCCAGTATCCCCAATCTATCAGAAATTGAATAAATGCATCCATAAATTCATGATACATACGCAGGTCCAGATTCCAAGAGATACCCAAAGAAAGATGCGGGTAAAACGGTTGAAGGTCAGTGCCAGTAAGTGACCACCCATGACGGAACCTACGACTAATGTCATAAGAAAATAAGTATTGAAGTGTGAAGGCAGAAGCAGCATACAGGCCAATGTGCCGATTCCTGTAATTATCAGGACACGGAGCATGATGCGTGTTTGTACCTTGTCCTGGTAGCTATGCAGAATACATTCTACACTGCAGATGGCTATGAATAAGATTGCAATACCTCCCGAAACCAATTGTGACAAAGAGAGAATAGCGTAGTCTATTGGAGGGAAGTGGGCAAGTGCTTTGAAAGGTAGCCAGGTCGCTTCCATGTTTCCAGCATAAAGATGATAGGCCAATGCAATCCAATAAGGAACGAGGAGGCCGATGAGACCTGCAAAGAATGTGCGGAGGGTAAAAGCCCTCAAACCAATCATGTAGAAATAAATCAGCGGCACAAAGTAGAGTACCTGCGGAAGCAGAAAACTGCTGATACCGAGACAGAGGAAGCAATGAAAAACAGGAATCGGAGCATATACCGATTCATAGCTTCTGAATAAGTAAGAGAAAGAAACCGTAAACAGCAGCGGAATCCATTGCTCATGTGAATAGGTGTGTAGGAAAGGAAGTCCGCTTAAGAAAAAAAGAAATAGGGCCGCATGAAGTGTTGTACGTGTCCGGATGAGTGAAAACGTGGTATTCAACTCAATCAGGCAGTAGACTATGGCTCCGTGAATGGCCAAAGAAAGTAAATCTGTCTTTTCCTGATAGGTAATACCATACATGATAAGACAGATGATAATGGTCACCGGAAGAGTAGCCCTTCCGGTGGCCAGTTCATATTGAAATCTATTTCGGGCAAGCATGTGTTACAGGTCAAACCCGATGTCTGAACGGAAATATTTTTTCTCGAAACAGATTTTGCCTGCATTCTGGAAAGACTGTGCTAGAGCTTCTGCCTTGTTGGCTCCGTAGGAACTAACTGCGATCACTCGTCCTCCGGCAGTAACCACCTGTCCGTCTTTCAAGGCTGTTCCGGCATGGAATACAATACTTCCGCCTGCCTTTGCTTCTTCAATACCCGTCATCGGGAATCCTTTTTCATAAGCTTCTGGGTAGCCGCCAGATACCAGCATGACGCAGACAGCTGAGCGCGGGTCAATTTCTAGGGCCTTTTCATTCAGGTTGCCCTGAGCTACCCCTTCAAATAAGTCTACTAAGTCACTCTTGATACGAAGCATGACACTTTCTGTTTCAGGGTCCCCCATGCGGACATTATATTCGATGACCATCGGTTCACCTTTTACATTAATCAGTCCGAAGAAGATAAATCCTTTGTAATCGATACCTTCTGCAGCCAGTCCTTCTACTGTAGGACGGATGATACGGTCTTCCACCTTTTTCATCCATTCCGCATCTGCAAATGGAACCGGAGAAACAGAACCCATACCGCCTGTGTTCAATCCTTTGTCACCTTCGCCGATACGTTTGTAGTCTTTGGCTTCCGGCAGGATTTTATAGTTCTTTCCATCAGTCAGTACGAATACAGAGCATTCGATACCGCTCAGGAATTCTTCGATAACTACTGTGGCAGAAGCATTTCCGAACATTCCACCCAGCATTTCTTTCAGCTCTTTCTTGGCTTCTTCCAATGTGGGGAGAATCAATACACCTTTTCCAGCACACAATCCGTCAGCTTTCAGCACGTAGGGTGCTTCCAGTGTTTCCAGGAAAGCCAGCCCTTCTTCCAGGTTGGCTGCAGTTACGCTCTTGTATCCGGCAGTCGGAATATGATGACGCTGCATGAAACCTTTGGCAAATTCCTTGCTTCCTTCTAGCACGGCTCCAGCCTTTGACGGACCGATAACCGGTACCTGCTTCAATGCGTCATCGTTTTTGAAGAAATCATATACCCCCTTCACCAATGGGTCTTCCGGACCTACTACTACCATGTCAATGCCGTGGGCCGTTACAAACTGCTTGATACCTTCAAAGTCATCGGCTTTGATAGCTACGTTTTCGCCTACTTCACGCGTACCGGCATTTCCCGGAGCGATGTATAACTTTTCAATTTTCGGGCTTTGTGCGATTTTCCATGCCAGTGCATGTTCGCGTCCTCCTGAACCTAAAAGTAAAAGTTTCATATATGTATCTGTTTTTTAGTCTATTATTTCAAATGGTCTTCAAAATAGCGGGTGATGTGTTCGTGCAGGTGTACACGGTCACGTCCCATCATGTTATGTCCGTCTTCCGGATAAACGAAAAAGTCCGGATGGGTACCAGCTTCAATACAAGCTCTCAAGAATGAGTAGCTGTGCTGTGGAACACAAGTGGGGTCTGTACCTCCGATAATGATTTCCAGACGGCCTTTCAGGTTGCCGGCCTTCTGTTTCAAGTCGGAACCCTTGTATCCTTCCGGATTAGCTTCCGGAGTATCCATATAGCGTTCACCGTACATCACCTCATAGAACTTCCAGTCAATAACCGGTCCTCCAGCCACGCCTACCTTGAAGATGTCAGGATAAGTCAGCATCAGGTTGGTTGTCATGAAGCCACCGAAGCTCCAACCATGTACGCCGATTCGTTCACCGTCTACATAAGACAGTGATTTCAGAAACTCAGCACCTTTGACCTGGTCTTTCATCTCTTCTACTCCCAAGTGGCGGAATGTACAGTTTTCAAAAGCCAGTCCCCGGTTATCACTTCCCCGGCTGTCTACTGTCAGCATCACATACCCTTTCTGAGCCATGTATAAATCCCATCCTCTGGCATCGTAGAAACGCGTGTTGTGGATGAGCTGTGCGTGCGGTCCACCATATACGTAGATAATGGCCGGATATTTCTTGTTCGGGTCAAAGTCTACGGGCTTAATCAGACGATAATACAAGTCTGTTGTTCCGTCAGCTGCTTTAAAGGTACCGATGGTAATTTCCGGTAACTTAAACTGGCTGCACATCGGGTCATCAGCTTTCAGTAATGTAGTTCCTTTCTTTCCGTTGGTAGGCAGTAAGGTGATTTCACGTCCTACTTGGAATGAAGAGAAGTTGTCAATCAGGTGAGTACCGCTTTCAGAGAGAGAAGCCCGGTGCATACCGTCTTTTTCTCCCAGTAATGTACGTTTTCCGGTTTTTACGTTGAGACTGAACAGATTGGTTTGCAGTGGAGATATTTCCGTGCTACCGATAATAATTTCCTTCTTTCCTGCATTGAATCCAAGAATATCCTGCACCAACCAGTCGCCTTGCGTCAAAGGAGTTACTTTCAGGTGTTCCAGATAGGTACTGCCTTCCAGTTTGCCATTTTCCCATGTACCTTCTCCTTTTGCCTTCGTATCCATCAGATACAGGTGGTTGAAACCGTCGCGCTGACTCTGGTAAATAAATTTACTTTCGTCCCACGGCAGGAATACCAGCGGATGCTGAGGTTCTACGTATTTCGGGTTCTTTTCTTCATACAATACCCCTTCTTTTTCGCCTGTGGCAGCCTGATAGCATATAAGTTGGGCATGATTCTGGTCACGGTTCAGTTCGATAACATAAATATGCTGCTCATCGGGCGACCAGCTGACATTGGTAAAATAACGGTCGGTCGGGTCACCGGCCTGCAGGTAAATTACTTTTCCAGTCTTTACATCGTATACTCCTACCGTCACTTTGTGGCTGGTCATTCCTGCCATCGGATATTTGTCCGGCTCAAGAGTCGCGATACGGGTCGATGTATTCACCTGAGGATAGTCTGTGACCATACTCTGGTCCATGCGATAGAAAGCCAGATAACTTCCCTTCGGGCTCCAGAATGTACCTTTATAAATACCGAATTCGTTACGATGTACAGCTTGTCCGTAAACTACCCCTTCTTCTGTTTGTGAAGGATTAATCTGGTGACTTTCCTCCCCTTTGCCAGTTACAAACAAACCGTTACCGACGGTATAGGCCACTTTGTCATTGGTTTTGCAAAAGTCAAGATTGGTAGCTTTTTCGTTCAGGCGGGATATGTTCGTAATTTTTTTCTGTCCGAAGTCATATTCCACCCAATAGCTGTTCTGTTGAAATACTATGACTTTACGCTCTGACCAAGGCAATGAAGCCGACATCAGGCTGCGAAGCGGTTTTAGTTCGTGTGACAGCTGATAGGGCTTCTCTCCTTTTTCAATGGCCTGATTTATCTCTTCCAGTGTGACAAGTATGCTTTCCTTGCCATCTTTCAACTGAATGCTGCGGATGTTTTCCACATCCGCACGTACACATACATCTCCCCACCATTGCAGTCCCGGAATGTTTTCAGGGACTAAGTTGAAATAATTGTTTCCGCCCGGAATCACATCTTCCAGTGTATAGGTTTTCTTTTCCTGGGCAAAAGTGGCGAGAGTGGTCATACAGCACAAAAAGAATAAAAAGTATATACGTTTCATGTTCTGTCTATTTTTAATCTTGTGAGTTACCTTCCTCCTCGCTGCGGCGTCTGTGCATGTAGCGTGGGGCAGGAGCCGCTTTCGGGCGTCCGTCGTCTGTAGAAGGACGCGGAGTACGTGGCTTCGAATCTTCCTTATATTTGAATTCTTTACGGCGTTCACGAGTAAATTCTTTTCCGTCGCCTGCTTTGCGTCCGCGGAATGTTTCTTTGCGGTCAGCATCTTTACGGAATCCTTCTTTACGGTCGCTGCGGAAACCTTCTTTCCGTTCTCCACGACCTCCGTCTTTGCGCTCCTTACGGCCATATTCCACTTTTTCTCCCTGACGACGTGGACGTGCCGGTCTTTCTTCACGCTTCGGCTTAAACTCCTTGTCGCTGTTATCGGAACGGAATTCCTTGTATTTCCCGTCAAACAACTGGTATTTACGGAACTGACATTCCAATGCTCCATTAAACAAAGGCACTTTTATAGAAGCCTTCAGTCCGATCTGGTCAAAGCATTCGTCACGGTAGCTCAGAATCCAGGCGTCATTTCCTGTGAATGCATGCTTCAAGCGTTCACCAATCATTTGGTAAAGTCCCAGCAAATCTTCTGAAGAGATACGCTCTCCGTAAGGAGGGTTGGTGATGATAATACTTTTCTGTGCAGGCTGTTCAAACTGCTGGAACGGTTGGATTTTCAGGATGACATCCTTGCTTACCCCTGCAGCTTTCACGTTATGCTGAGCAATTTCGTTTGCTTTCGGATTGTTGTCGTATCCATAAATCTTATGAGTAAACTCACGCTCTTGTGAGTCATCGTTGTAGATAGCATCAAACAAATCCTGGTCAAAGTCTTTCCATTTTTCGAATCCGAATTCTTTACGGAATACACCCGGAGCGATATTGCGTGCAATCAAAGCAGCTTCGATAGGTATAGTTCCTGAACCACACATCGGGTCTATCAGGTCACATTCACCTCTCCAGCCCGTCATCAGAATCATACCGGCTGCCAATACCTCGTTCAACGGTGCTTCCACCTGTTCCTGACGGTATCCTCTACGGTGAAGTGACTCACCTGAACTATCCAAGGCAAGTGTACACTCTTCCTCTGCAATATGGATGTGAATAGCCAAATCCGGGTTGCTGATACGTACGGAAGGACGGTTGCCTGTCTTTTCGCGGAAATAGTCGACTACCGCATCTTTCACTTTGTATGCCACGAATTTAGAATGACGGAATTCATTAGAGAACACTACGGCATCTACCGAGAAACTACTCATGTTGTCCAGATAGTTTTCCCATGCGATACTCTTTACGGCCTCATACACTTCGTCGGCAGTCTTCGCAGTAAAATGTTTGATAGGTTTTAAGATACGGATGGCAGTACGAAGGCAGAAATTAGCCTTATACATCATGGCTTTGTCTCCGGTGAAAGAAACCATACGTCGTCCGATTTCAATGTTGCTGGCTCCTAATTCCGTGAGTTCCTGTGCCAGAACTTCTTCCAGTCCCTGGAAGGTCTTGGCGATAAGCTCGAATTCTTGATTCATCTTGATAAAATTACGTAATTTCAATTGATTGGGCAAAAATACGAAATTTCGGGTTGCTAGTCAACTGTGTATAAAGAAAAGATGGCTTATGAAATTATTTTCTCATAAGCCATCTTTATCTATAATGATTTGTGTAGTATTACCAACCTGGGTTGTTAGGAGCTAAGTTAGGATTGATGGAAATTTCATTGATAGGAATGGATAACAGGTAATGTTTTGGTTCTTCAAATACAGCTTGTGTTTTTACTCTTTTTCCATAAATATCCAATGCTCCTTCTGTGGTAAGGCCAAGTTCTTCTTTCATATCGTTTATTTGTTCTGTAGTATACAAACTAGCATCGGGAATAATACCGGCTCTTACTACTACACTTGCATCCAGTCGTTTACCACAAGCCCATCTTCTTAGGTCATCGTATCTATAACCTTCACCGAATAATTCAATACGGCGCTCTCTTCTGATTTCACGAATTAAATTAGCATTGCTACCCTTGATGTTTGGATATTCTTTTTCCAGTTTTGGATCTGCTACGGGGTTAACGGTTAATGGTTGATTGAAACCAACGCGCTTTCTGAGTTCATTGATTGTTCTTCCAAGTTCTGTATTATCCAGTACTCCTAATTCTGCTCCTGCTTCAGCACGGATTAAAAGGATTTCTCCGTATCTGAAAATGGGAGCGTCAATGCTACCTTTATGGTGGTCTGAAGAAAACTCAGAGGTTTTATAGAATTTTGCAATAGCATAACCTGTAGAAGAAGAACCATCCGCACCAGTTGCTACGATATTGGCAATATTAGCTGCTTTACCATGCAAATAGTATGTATACTCTCCATCTTTCGGGGTAGCTATGGTTTGCAATAATCTAGGATCTCTGTTTTCCAGTTCCGCAATAATTCCTGTGTGTGTAGTATGTCCTTCACATCCACATAATGAGATAGGTTTTCCTGTTGTTGCACATAAGTAATCTTCTACTGCATCTCGGCTTGCACCGATAGGAGTTTCACCTACTCCAATTTGTCTGGTAACATTATTACCTTTACCTAAAGACGGATCATATTCTTTAGCTAAAATAACCTCTGAATTATTATTATAGTTTTCTTGTGTAAATAATTCATGATATGCTGTTTTAGGTGAGCTTCCTTTAAATATAGAGTAGCCATATTCTTCTTTCATTAATTCGCCTGCAGCATCATACGCTTCCTGTAAGAATTTTACGTCGCCTTCTATGTTATGGTATCTTCTCCAGGTACCTTCAAATAAGCACATTCTTGCTTTTAATGCAATAGCTGCGTCTTTTGAAACTCGGCTTACTCCCACTTTAGATTTAGGAGAAAGCAGATTGATGGCCTTTTCAATATTTAAAAGTAAGCTGTCAGCTACAAGTGTTCTTGAATCACGTCCTTTATACATTTCCTCATCACCAGGGTTCAAGACTGTGGTATACCAGGGAACATCACCATATACACTTAACTTATTAAAGTAATCTAAGCATTTAAAGAAGTAGATTTCTCCTGCGTATTGATTCTTTTCAGCCTGAGTTGCTGGAGATGATTGATAGTTCATCAAGAAATCATTGCATGCACGTATATTTTCCCATTGCCACTCTGTATCTTTAGCTTCTGTAGGAGCTACATGCAAGCCAAAACTTTTTACGTTATATTCCCATGTAAAAATGTTGTCTGACTCAAATTCTTTTTCCAGCATTCCAAAACTATATGATAAGGGATCACCATGACCTTTTATCAGTTTTGGGTAGAAGTTGTTACAGTATTGCTGGAGGGCAGTACCAGTCGCAGTAGTAAAGAACTGATCTTTTGTTACTGAGTCTAACGGCTCCCTGTCAAGGTAGTCACAACTTTGAAAGCTAAGTGCCAACAATGTGGCATATA
>OGXG01001093.1_pt1 | contig 14018 bp, 12 predicted proteins | sample 1576251 | NCBI WGS metagenome assembly OGXG01 (sample SAMEA3541533, study PRJEB24748) | human gut metagenome | biome: human gut; feature: human-associated habitat; material: faeces | place: China | collected 2012
GGTTTCGACAACAGGAACGTGCATACAAATGCGATCCCGACTACCACTGCCGCCACCTGCACATTGCTCCAGCTCATTCCTGAAAAACTTCCCTGCGACCAGCCATGCAGATTGACAATGTCTGAATCATCTGCAAATGTGACAACAAAATCTGTGATAGCAGAACAGATATAACCGATCATGATTCCCCCGACCAGCAGTGCCGCCATATGATGTACTTTTTTTGACATCAGAAGAATGAACCCCGTCGAGATCAGCGATCCGATAAACGCTGCCACGATCAGTGTATACGATGAAAAATGACCAATATATTTTAAAAAAATGATCATCGTCAGTGCTACGACCATTTTTGCCCCGGAAGAAATTCCAAGGACAAACGGTCCTGCAATGGGATTGGCAAAAAATGTCTGCAAAAGGAAACCGGACAAAGATAAGGCTCCTCCCAGCATCGCTGCCATCAGGATTCTCGGAAGGCGGATTCTCCAGATAATACTGTATTCCGTTGCCGCCCCGTCACGCAGAAAAAGAATCCTGAGGATCTTAGGAACGGAAATATGCACATTTCCTGTATTGATATTGAGTACCACTGTCACTGCAAATGCAATCACAAGCCCTGAAAATACAGCTATGTATCTGGCTCTCCGTCTGAGATTTTCTCCGTGAAAACTTGTATCTTTCATAGTTTCTCCATTATTTCATCTTCTCAAGGAAGGTCATTTCTTTCGGATCCCCATCCGTCAGCATCAGATGCATATCCATGATCAGTTCTCCAACCGTATCTGTTGCCTGATACAGGTTCTTTCCTGTATACCATACATTTCCTTCTTTTACTGCTTTAAATTCGGAAAACAAATTGCTCTTCGCTTCTAGGTCGCTGATACTCTTCACCTGCCCGTCGATTGTTCCGTTATAGATCAGATAATCTGCATCCACTGCTGTTGCATAAAATTCTTCCATAGTCAGTTTGACTGACGGAGCATTGCTGTCCACATTTTTCAGGTTCTTGAATGCATAACGTCCGCCTGCAATCTCAATCATGGAAGGGATATAATCTTCTGATTTTCTTACTACGATAGAACCGTCTGTATTCACATAAAAATATGCCACCGTCTTTTCTGTATTTTCAAAGCCTTTCAGCTTTTCGATCACCTGGGCCTGCTTTTCAAAAAAGCTGTCGGCTGCATCTTCTTTATTCAGCATTGCACCGTACAGTTTGATCCACTCGGTTCTGCCCAATGGGTGAGATTCATAACTGGAATAGTCCACAAAGACCGGTATATCCAGATCTTCGATCATCTCCTGTACTTTCGGAGTATGAAGGATCATGGTTGATTCTACGGCAAGATCACACTCTCCGTTCACCAGAGTCTCATAATCCGGCTCACTGTATTTTCCTGCGTAGATCATGTCACCGGACTCCATCGCTTTCTTTGCATCTTCTACATACCAGCCGGATGCATTAAGACCGGAAAATTTCACCTGGTCAATGGCATCCACTGCATCCAACAGCGACATGATTGCTGTTGCTGCCATATAGATATGATCCAACGGCTGCTGCAGGACTACAATATCCTCCGACAATCCTTCCGGAGCTTCTTTCCCTTCCGGCACAACAAGGTACTGTCTGTCTTCATGTACATCCAACAGCTTGTATCCGTCTTTATAATCATATACGTCAAATTCTGTCGCATAGGTCAGATCCATTGTCGACTCATAGGTAAGGCCGTCAATCTCCGGCCCTTTTTTATCACTTTTTGACTGATCTTCTTTTTTATTTTTTGTCTCTTCTGTCTGCTGTGTACTGTCTGTTCTTTTTTTACCAGCCCCCGGCTGACCGCAGCCCCCCAGTGAGAGGACCGCTGCCAACAGCAATGCAGTTATTCTACAAAGCTTCTTTTTCATTTACTGATTCTCCTGTACTCCTGCTTCATCTACTGCCTTTTCAAACATCTTGTCCATTTTCTCTTCACATCCGAAAAGTACTCCATATACCTTGATCCACTCGTACTGTGCAAGTTCCGTCTTTTCATCTGCACTCCGGTCAATGATCACCGGAATACCAAGCAATGCAAATTTTTCGGTGATTTCTTCCAATCTTTCTGTCTGTTCTTCTACGGTCAGTTCATCAGAATCACCGGTTGACTGCTCTTTTGTCTTCTTATCCTCTGTCTTTGCACTGTCCTTTTTCGTGCTGTCTGTCTTTGCATCGTCATTTTTTTCTGCATCTTCTGTATCTCTCGGCAGAAGTTCTCCCGGAAGCAATGCAAGAGATACTTCTTTCTTCACAAGTGCTTTTAATTCCGGTTTTTCAAAGCTTCCCCCGTAAATAACTTCAGCATCCGCTTCATCTTCATCCTCATTTACCTGCATTTTTTCTGCAATCTCAGGAACAGTACAAGCTTTCTGCTCCATTCCTACTGCTGCCACAGAGTCAAGGAGATCCAGTTCTTTCATCTGTTCAAGGATCTCATCTGATGCCACATAGGTTTTATCTGCCGGCATTTTCACAATGATCATATCCTGATCCAGACCGACCGGTACTTCTACGTCTTCCGGCACAAGCAGATATTTTACAACATTGCCTTTATACAGTTCTGCTGCCAGTTCTTCTTCACTGACTCCATTCTGATCCGACGTGGAATCTCCGCTTTCCTCTTCCGCAGCGTCACTCTTACTGCTCTTATTTTTTGTGCTGTCTTTCTTATCGGACTTGGAAACCTCTTTCTCTGTATCCTCAGAAGTTTCTTTGGATGTCTTTTCAGGATCTCTTGCCGTATCTTTTGTCATGTCTACTTCCAACAGAACGATTCCCTGATCGTAATGGTAGATCTTGAAATATTCTGCATATTCCAGTTCTGTTTCTGACTGATATTCAAGTCCCATGATCTCCGGTGCTTTTTCGTCCAGTGTCTTATTACTGTTCTCCCCGACAGTTGTGCCATTTCCTGCTGCGGCAAGATAGACGAAAATACTGTACTCGATCTCATGTGCCACAGACATCTTATCTGTCATTCCAAGGATCTTATTATTTTTATTCAATGCGATCGGGATAACTACGGTCGCTGTTCCTCCGCTCTTTGTCGTATAATATGTATTTCCGTTGGCTTTTACATACTGGTAATGGTCACTGCTGAATACCAGTGTTGCATAAGCCTGTCCATTTTTGATTGTTACTTTATTACAGGTAATCCTTACTTTTCCTGTACCGCCGGACCAGGTAAAGCGATCCGGTGTATATACTCCGTCTTTTAAGGCCGTTGTGCTGTCTACGCGTCCTGTAGAACCACTGGTATCTGCCTCATATTTTGACTCATGATCAGCCTTGCCGTCATTCTTTCCATTAGAACCATTGGATGGTTTCGTTGACGGTGTCGTTGGTTTTGTCGGGTTGGACGGTTTTGAATCATTTCCCTGATCATCTTTTCCGATATCACCGGTCTTTACAAGCGTATCAGATTTAAATGTCAGCATTCTGTCATACCAGATCTTATTTTTGATCGAATAAGCTGCAACTGCAATTTTCTTATCTAATGACTCCACCGGAATTTCATAAGTATACTTTTCTCCGTTCTCTGTCATCTTTGTCTGGAATGGAATCCAGCTTGATTTGTCTGCTGCCGCCGCCTGTTCTTTTGTTCCGACATACAGATAACCGTATCCCGTACCACTCAGCGTCAGAACCGCCTTCATCTTTCCATTTTTTACAGTCAGTTCGCATCCAATGACACGGAACATAGACGCACTGGAATCCACCTGAATACTGTAAATTCCATCTGCCGGAACTTTTGTGTAAAAGTTCTGGATCTGGTGTCGGATCAGGATCCGGTGTCGGAAGTTCTCCTGTCTTTGGCAGGATTCCATTAATATAGAAAGTACTCTGCTTTTCTGCCCATTTATTTGATTTCTGAATGTGGACTACATAATTGATCTCTTTTCCAAGATCCTTTGTTGGAATCGTAAATGTAAATGTCTTATAACCACTGGCGATCTCGGACTTATCTTCCGCACTGATGGCACCGGCATCTTTCACACTATCCGCATCTGACACTGTTCCAAGATATAATTTATCATAAGCAGATGCCTGCGTAACCATAGTCACGGTTGCTGTATCCCCATTGATGGAAATACTGCTGCCCCGTTCAAAATTCAGGCTTGCATAGCTGCTGGTCGGATATGCTGAGCCGTACAGATCATAAACTCCATTTTCTGTTACATTTGCTTTTCCTTCCAGATTCGGCACATTGATATATAAATCTCTCGCCCAGGACATCCACGCAGAAGCCGTTCCCGGTGTAACTGCTAGGTTCATTCCCTGCTTTTCTGCAGGAACTGTCAGTGTAAATGTCGTTGTAGACCTCAAGTCCTACACGGATATAGCATACCATAACGAAGAGCTAAAGTCACTAACAAGATACCGATTTGATAAAGTTCAGGAATGCGCTAAACTAAAGCAATCGGTGTCCAGATTGGCTACGATTCTGTTTCCCGAATTGGAAGGGCTTGTTTCGTCTATCCATGGCACTTCAATCTACGCACTTCTCGGCGAATATCCCGGTGCAAAGCAAATTTCAGAAGTCCATCTTACCAAGCTGACAAACCTTCTTACAACAGCGTCCAAAGGACGCTACGGAAAAGAGAAAGCCATCCAGATTCGAGAGGCAGCCAGAGCTTCTATTGGCTCTGTCATGCCTGCTAAATCTCTGGAATTGAAGCATACCATTAAACTCATTCAAGAACTTGCCTCCGAGATCAACGAAATCGAAGATTCTATTCAGAAAATCATAGATGAGCTCAATCCACCAATTCTCTCGATTCCCGGCATGGGAGTAAACTCCGCTGCTGTGATCCTTGCAGAAATCGGGGATTTCTCCAATTTCAGTTCTCCTGACAAAATTCTTGCTTACGCTGGCTGCTCTCCATCTACATACCAGTCCGGAAAACTCACAAACTGCTATGCTCACATGGAAAAACGTGGCTCCCGCTACCTGCGACATGCCCTTTACAACGCAACCAAGTACGTCTGCTACTGGAATCCTGTCTTTGCTGAATACCTTGCCAAAAAACGTGCCGAAGGAAAACACTACAATGTTGCCCTGTCCCACGCCATGAAGAAACTCGTTCGGTTGATTTATGCCTTACAGAAATCCGGGAAAGCATATCTTGCAGCTGCATGATTTTCTCCTGAGCCTGAGCTAATTCCAACAGAAACTTAGCTGGCGCAGCGAACCCTTGACGAACCGAAGCATTCAAATGCTATCCTGTTTGTGCGAGGGCTGGCTGGGCTTGCTTTGCTGTTCTCTCCGTCGCCCTCGCTGCTCTGATTCCAGCATTTGAATGCTGTTTGTCAGGGGCAGCGGTCGGTTGGCGGATTTTTTCATTTTGGGGCTTGACTTTTAATAGTTAGTCTCCCGTGCAGCAGGGTGATTTTAGCGGTCATGCTCTGCCGGGGGCTTGGTGCGGGGCTTTTCTGCCGGAGGTTCATCGGCACCGGCAGCACCAGCAGACGGTTGCCCAGCTTCAGAAAGGCTTCCGGCTGATGAAAAAGCTGCTCGTACTTCTGCGCCAATTCCGGGGTCAGGGATGCGAAATCTTCCTCGCCCAGACCCACCACGAGAAAAGTCCCGGCAACGGCATCATACATTTCTCCGTTTTCATCCCGAAGGGCACGGTTCAGGGGCAGTCCCATGAGCTTGCCCTCGTCATTGCAGATGATGGCCACCGGGTCTGCAAAGGGGTAAACAGCATCAATCGAGCCGCCCACAGCCTGCTGCAAGGCTTTCAGGTCGTTGTCAATCTCGACCTGCTGCGGATGCTGTCCCGGTGCAATTTTCAGCACGGACAGGGTGTTTTCATTCTGTTCCATTATCATTCTCCTTAAAGATTGTGCTCTCCTGCCCGGCATGGGCGGCGTTCAGCAGAGCCGCCACGAAGAATCCGAAAATAGCACCCGCTTCAAAAAATGCGAAACCGATAAAAAAGTTCAGCATGGCACACCTCAGTCGATACAGATGCAGGGCAGCTTCTGGCCGTCGGCCATCAGGGTGACGCTATGGCGCATCAGATACTTCTGAAAGAGGTAGACCTGATCGATCGTCAGCGAGATGAACTCGCCATCCATATTGGTGCGCACCAGAATGACCGGACCGGTCAGATAGTGCTTGCCCGCCAGTTTCAGCACCTGCGCCGGGTTGTAGCTGAGCAGCAGCGAGCTGTCGGGGATGTTCAGGTACGCATCATCCTCGTCAAAGCAGGGCAGAATGTCGGGAGCCTCGTCCAGCGTGATGACTGTCAGTTCCATATCCGGGGCGATGGCAGCAAAATAGATCTCGCCACTGCTCCTGCTTTCCGACAGTGCCGCACAGATGTGCATATCAATGGTGACTTCCTCGGAACGAATAATGGGATTAGAATCATTTTTCATAGGCATTTTCTCCTTTTTTCTAAAGAAAAAGACCCAACCGGGTCTTTCCAATTCATATCCTGTCAGCGTTCTTCACTGTGCTGACGCTTTTTCTGCCACTGCTCCAGCAGCTTGATGATGGTATCTTCCATCTGTTTGGGCGTATAGCTGCGGGGAAAGTATTTTCTCAGGGTGTCATTTTTGATGGTCACCGTATCAAGCTCGCTCTTTTTCTCCTCGCCCATAATGGCAATGACCGTCTCCGTTGTAAAAGTTCCATCCTGAGCCAGCTTCTTGATACGCTTTGCTTGTGAGACAGAAGGAAAGTTCTGGGTATCATCCATTGCCCGGATCACTTCCTGCTGTTGTTCAGGAGAAAGATAGGAAAGCTCCACGGCAGGGTTGAAGGACACCGTTTTGTTATCTACCATGTCCAACAGTTCGGGAATGAGGTTGGTCAGACGGATGAAACGTCGAACAGTCTCACGACTTTGATTATTCTCTGCGCCCAGCTTTTCATTGCTCCGCAACTTCGACACAACTTGTGTCGAAGTTAAATCTGACCTTGTACCTTGATTTTTCATGGCATCCAACTTCATTTTGTACGCAAACGCTCTCTCGCTGGGCAGAATATGCTCACGCTGCAAATTGCTATCTACCATGAGGATTATGGCAGCATCATCGTCCATCTGGCGCACAATGACCGGCAGGGTTTCCAGTCCGGCCAGCTCCGCAGCGTGTTGACGGCGGTGCCCGGAGATAATTTCATAGCCGCCCTTCGGTCTGGGGCGGGCAATCAACGGCGAAAGCACACCGTACTGCTTGACACTTTCCACGGTATCGCTCATAGAATCATCGTCCAGAACCTTGAAGGGATGGTTCTTGAATGGAAACAGCTCTCCAATCGGAATCTGCTGCACCTGCTCGCGCTGTTCTTCCTGCCGGGATTCTTCGGTGGAAAAAATATCATCGTAGCTGCTCAGACTGGCGTTTACGCTGCTTTTCGGCATCGGCCAGCACCTCCTTCGTCAGAGATTTATAGACTTCTGCCACTTTGCCTTTCGGGTCATGGACAAAGATGCTCTTACCCGCCGCGCTGATTTCCGCTGCACGGACGGAGTGGGGAATCGTCTGACCGAACACTTTGATGTGCTTTCCGTATGCCTGCCGGATCAGCGTGTCGATTTGTCGGCCATAGTTGGTGCGGCTATCGGTCATGGTCAGCAGGATACCTTCGATTTTCAGCTTTGGGTTGATCTGCCGATGCACCTTGTTGATGGTCTGCAAAAGCTGTTCCAGACCTTTCGCGGAAAGGTACTGTGCCTGTACGGGTATCAGAGCAGTGTCTGCCGCCGCCAGCGCGTTAATGGTCAGCATCCCAAGGGAGGGAGTGCAGTCCAACAAAATATAGTCATAGTCCTGCTTTGCACTGTCCAAGACTTGCTTCAGCATTTTTTCCCGGCTCATGGTATTGACAAGGGCAACTTCCAGCCCTGCCAGCTCAATGTTGGCCGGGATGAGGTCTACACCCTCTGCATGGTGCAGCACACCTTCACCGGGCGGAATGCACTGGTCGTTCATGGCTTTCTGCATCAGGGTAGAAAGAGTAACGGGCAGTTCGTCCGGCTTCTGCCAGCCCATACTAATGGTGAGTGAACCCTGCGGGTCAGCATCTACCAGTAAAACTTTCTTGCCTTCGGCAGCAAGGCCAACACCCAGATTTTCGCAGGTTGTTGTTTTGCCGGTACCGCCTTTCTGGTTGACAACGGCAATCGTGGTTGCTTTCTTAGAAATTTCTATCACCTCCGTTTCGCTAAATCGTGGTTGGTCTGATTCTGATAGTAAAGCTGCATGGTGGTCGGTGCGTTGTACAGAGAAGCGAGCAGGTATTGTTTCATGTTCCTGATTGGGCTGCTGTTCTCTGCAAGGCACTTCAACACAAATTTGATGTGGTCGGCGTTCAGCTTCATAAACCGGCTGCGCACTACCTCGGCAGGGCGGTCATCCCCGGCGATCCGCAGTATCTTTCGCTTGGTCGCACAGGTGTCCACCAGCAAATCAACGATCTGGTAGATGATGTCCTCATCATCCGGGCAGAGTCGGAGCAGAAGGTCTATCTCCAAAGAATGCGAAAAATATTCTTCCAGTTGGGTGCGCTTACTCATCCCATCCGATTCTTCGGAATAGAAGAGATTAGTCTCACTCATTTCAGTATCATTCTCTTTAGTCTTATTACATCGTGATTTTGCAGGGTCTTGACACGCGATTTTGAAGCCACAAGAATCGTCATTATCACGATTCTTGACACTCTCTTTTGAAGATTCTGCCGAAAAGTTCTTCACATACACCAAACTTGGCTTTCCTTGCCCTCGGCGTTTTCGTTCAATCAGACCAAACTTTTCAAGCTCCCGCAGCAGCTTGGTCGCTTTGTTGTCTGCGCAACACAATGCCCTCTTGACATCCTCGATCGTGAAGAGGATGAACACCCGGTTCTGCACGTCCAGCCAGCCGTTTTTCACGGACAGGCTCATGCGGTCGAGCAGGATGCCATAGAGTGTTTTGGCATCGGTTGACAGGTCTTGAAACCGTGTTTCTTGAAAAAGTGCCTTGGGAATGCGGTAGAAGGAGAAAAGCTCTCCGGCCTGTCCGTAGAAGTAGTCAAGGGTCATGCGGTTGGTTCACAGATAAAAAACAGCGATAATATATCGGCATCGTTGAGAAAACCTCCTTGTCAATACTTTTGGGGAAAATAAAAAGCGCAACTTTGATGTGTAAAATCAAAATTGCGCTAAGTAAGCTGTCAGAAAAAAACTTTTCTCGTAAATGACCTTCTCTCTGAGCAAAACCCATTGACACACTTGAAAATTGGGTGGTAAAATTGCCTTGTAGGCGGAGCATGATTCCTGGAAGCAGGATGCAACTGTGAACCTTTTGGGTGGATAGAACGTATCAACGCGATATTAAGCCTGTCCCCGCACTTTCGTGTGGGGGTGTGTTTCGATACCGTTCGGGAGAGCGCTTGCATGGCATGCAAGAGGTCAGCGGTTCGATCCCGCTATTCTCCACCAAAAAGAAAGACACTGCACAGTTTGTGCAGTGTCTTTCTTTTTGCACCTTTGTTAGTCCTGCCTGATGCAGTAGATGCAGTAAAATAAACGAAGAAACCGCCTTTCCCGTTCGGGAAGGGCGGTTTTGTGCTTATTGAGTATCAGAAAGAGGGCGGCGAGACGGCGAAGATGACCTGCACGGTTTCGTCCGTGGGGTTATACCATCGGTGCATGGCCCCTCCGGGGATGCGGATGCTGTCCTCGTGGTGCAGCGTATAGCTGTCGCCGTCTATCTCGAGCTGGACTTCCTCGCCGGAGTAGAAGAAGGCAACCTCTTCGCCGAAGTGGCCCTTCGGCTCACGGCAGGAGTAGGCCTTGGGCGGGATGACCATCATGCAGAACTCAATCTCGCCGCGGGTGTCCGGTGTCAGCAGCTCGTACACGACGGAAGGCTCCTGCTTGTTGCCCAGCACCATACGGGTGCTCTGGGTGACGACGACAGAGGCATTGTCTTCGTCTTTGAAAAAGTAATAGATGGGCGTTTCCAACGCCGAGCTGATGGTGCGGAGAGTGGGAATGGACGGGTTGACCGCACCGTTTTCGATTTGGCTTATCATGGAGGCCGTCAGGTTCGTCATGGCGGCAAGCTTGCGCACGCTGATTTTTTTGCTGGTGCGGATAGCCTGAAGCTTTTTGCCGAGATTCAATTCTTCCACTGTTCTTCTCCTGAATGTATTTCATTTGTATTATATCGGATTTTCGTGACTTTATCAAGGGAGAAGCTGAGAGTACTGCGAAAACTCTGAAAATGCATTTCGTTCATTTACACTGAACACATGAACGACGTAATGTTGCCTAAAAACGGGAGCCTGCTTTTGTAAAAATAGACGAAAACGCACTGAATGCGTTGGAAAATGCGGGTTTTCCGTTGACAGACACAGAAAAAACATTTATATTAATGCCAATGGAACTTAACAATTCGTTAAGTAAAAATGAACAGAATGGAAAGGAGCATATAATATGTTGGATGTGTTGATCAAGAATGCGAATATCATCGATGGCACCGGAAAGCCGGCCTATAAGGGCAGCATCGGTATTTCCGGCGGAAAGCTGGTCATGGCAGACGGCAGTGAGGAAGCCACCGCTGTCATCGACGCCAGCGGCAAGTACGTCAGCCCCGGCTGGATAGACGCCCACTCCCACGGCGACCTCATTCTTGGCTCGGAAGATGCGCACCTCTTCAAGACCACGCAGGGCGTCACGACCGAGCTGACCGGCCAGTGCGGCCTGTCGATGGCACCGGTCATGCCGGAGAATCTGGCCGCCGTCCAGAACATGCTCTCGATGGGAACGACATGGTTCCCAGATGACATGAAGAACTGGAGCAGCTTCGCACGCTTCCTCGAGTACGCCGACCAGCAGAAGCTCACGGCAAACGCCAAGATGTACATCGGCCACAGCAGCCTACGCATCGCCGTGATGGGCATGGCCAACCGCCCCGCAACAGATGCGGAGCTTGACCGGATGAAGGGCATCCTGCGCGAGGCGATGGAAGACGGCGCAGCCGGCTTCTCCACCGGCCTCATCTATACGCCCAGCTGCTACGCCGAGGAAAAGGAGATCATTGAACTGGCCAAGGTCATCGCCCCCTTCAACGGCATCTACGCCAGCCATATGCGCAACGAGAGCGACAAGATCGTCGAGGCCGTGGAAGAGACCATCAACGTCGGCCGTCAGGCGGGCGTCCTCGTGGACATCTCCCACCACAAGATGCTCGGCAAGCCCAACTGGGGCAAGCAGAAGCAGACCCTCGCCCTCATGCACAAGGCCCGCGACGAGGGCATTCCCGTCATCTGCGACCAGTACCCCTACACCTGCAACATGACGACCCTGAACGCCTGTATGCCGCCGTGGTACTTCGCAAACGGTTTCCATGCCATGACCGACCAGCTGAAGGACAAGGACTTCCGCGCAAAGCTCAAGGCCGAGATGGAAGACCCCGCCACCCCCTACGATAACTACTACCTCAACGCCGGCGGCTGGGGCGGCGTCTATGTTTATTCGGCATCCAAGACGCCGGAGGCCGAGGGCCATTTCATCACAGAGTACGCCGACTCTATCGGCAAAGACCCGTGGGAGGCATTCTTCGATATGTGCGTCGCCAACAACTGTGAGACGGGCGGCGTTTACAGCAGCATGTGCGACGAGGATGTCTGCGAGATCATCCGCGACCCCTACTGCATCGTGGGCAGCGACGGTCTGACACGCAGCTGGAAGGAAAAGGGCCACCCCAGAGCCAGCGGCACCTTCCCGCACGTCATCACTTACTTCGTCAAGGAAAAGAAGATCCTCACCCTCGAAGAGGCTGTCAACAAGATGACCGGCCGCACCGCCGAGTACCTCCGCATCAAAAACAAGGGCCTCATCAAGGAAGGCTATGACGCCGACCTCGTCATCTTCGACTACGACAAGCTTCAGGACACCGCCACTTACAGCAACTCCAACAGCATCACCGAGGGCATCGACTCCGTCTATGTGAACGGCGTGCTCGTCTATAAGGACAAGCAGTTCACCGGTGCTGCTCCGGGCAAGATGCTGCGCCACAACGCATAAATACGTCTTTCCACCGAACAAAATCTACGACAGAAAGGGAAATGATCATGTCTCCATTGATCGCGTTTTTGATCGTCTTCGTGCTCCTGCTCATTGCGCTCATCAAGCTTAAAGTCACCCCCTCTGTTGGTCTGTTTGCCGCCGCCATCATCTTTGGCCTCATGGTCGGGATGCCGGCTGCGGATATTCTGAGCAAGCTGCCCGCCGGCTTCGGCAATATGATGACGAGCATCGGCCTCCTCATCGTGTTCGGCAGCATCTTCGGTGACTTCCTTGGCAACTCGGGCGCGACCGAGGAGCTGGCAAAAGGTATGGTCCGGCTGTTCGGCAAGAAGAACGATTACCTTGCGCTGAACCTCGTCGGCTTCATCCTCTCCATCCCCATCTACTTCGGCTGTGCCTACATCATGACGGCCCCGCTGGTGACTGCCTTGCAGAAGATCAGCAAAAAGAGCATGAAGGGTTATGTCATCGCCATCTTTACCGGCCTGATGCTTACCCACAGCTGCGTCGCACCTACTCCCGGCCCTCTGGCCGTCGCAGGCCAGATTGGCGCGAACGTCGGCTGGTTCATCATCTGGGGCATCATCGTCTGCCTGCCCGCCAGCCTCCTCGTGGGCTGGGTGTATGCGAACCTCGTCAACTCGAAGGAAGAAAAGCAGCGCGCCCGCGACGCGATGAAGGAGATCATGGAGGACGAAGACCTCCTCGCTCCCGACCCCACCAAGCCCTCCGCGCTGAAAGCCTTCCTGCTCGTCATGTTCCCCATCGTCCTCATCGTTTTCGCAGCCATCTTCTCACTGTTCGTCACGGAGGGCCCTGTCTACACCGTCATCAACTTTGTCGGCAACTCCAACATCGCCCTCTTCATCGCCATGCTCGTCACTGGCTATGTTCTGCATCCGTATATGCCTGAAAAGACCGTCATGCAGTACATCGACGCCTATGCAGACCGCACCGGCAATGTCCTGCTCATCGTGGGTGCCGGTGGATGCTTCGCCTCCATGCTGGGGGCAACGACCATGAGCACCGACCTCGTCGCCATCATGTCCGCGACCAAGATGCCCGTCATTCTGCTGGGATTCCTGCTGGCGTTCTGCATCCGCGCCGCTGTCGGCTCTGCCACCGCTGCCATGCTCACCTCCATCGCCATCGCCGGCCCGGTGTGCCTTGCCTCTGGCATGTCGCCCATCATCGCAGGCCTCTCTGTCTGTCTCGGCGCCAACGCCGCCACCTTCCCGACGGACGTTACCTTCTGGTTTCCGTCCACCTACAACGGCCTCGATACCAAAGACTGCCTCGCCACTACGACGATCCCCTGCATTCTGTCCGGTGCCATCGGCATGGTCATTCTGGTCGTGCTCAACGCCTTCTCCGGTGTCCTCCCCGGAATGTTCTGAACGTCGCTTTAGGAATAGGAAAAGGAGAATATTATGCTCTCACCAAATAAGATCATCGCAGGGCGCTCTGCTGCCGACTGGATAAGCTCCTGTCCGGTCGTGGGCGACATCTGCGAGCTGAAGGAAACGGCGTGGCTCAACCCCGACAAGCAGCCGTTTGAACAGGCCAAAGCCGCCTGCCCCCTCGGCATGGCGGACATCGAGGATGCCGCTGCGCGCTTGGAGCGCTTTGCCCCGTACCTGTGCAGGGTCTTCCCCGAGACAGCCGAGAGCCACGGCATCATCGAGTCTGCCGTCCGCCCCATCCCCGCGATGCAGAAGGTGCTGGAAGAAACTTCGGACACTGCCATCGCCGGGCAGGTGTGGATAAAGCTGGACAGTCATCTGCCGATCTCCGGCTCCATCAAGGCCCGCGGCGGCATCTATGAGGTGCTGAAAACGGCGGAGGACATCGCCCTCCAGAGCGGGATGCTCCACCTGACGGACGATTACGCCGTGCTGGACACCGAGCCGTTCCGGGAGCTGTTCTCCCGCTACTCCATCGCTGTCGGCTCCACC
>OGXG01001110.1_pt1 | contig 13901 bp, 12 predicted proteins | sample 1576251 | NCBI WGS metagenome assembly OGXG01 (sample SAMEA3541533, study PRJEB24748) | human gut metagenome | biome: human gut; feature: human-associated habitat; material: faeces | place: China | collected 2012
CTTACAATGTAAGCATGGTAGATGTTATGGATATTGTTTATGATAAATATGGTAGTATTCGTTTTCTGTCAGTTTTCCTACCAGCATTTCATCATAAGAGAAAGTGAATTGTATCACTTGTTGGTCCTTGATGAAGTCGATAGTTCCTGAAGTCATAACAATACTTTGCGCAAATGAAAATGCAGTAATGCAGCTCAATAGTAGAAGTGTTGTGATAGTCTTTTTCATGGTTCGAATTTGATTTATTGTTTGTTTGTTGTTAAAAGGTACAGACAAACAGTAGATTTAGAATTCAAAACCGAATCTGACTCCTACTCCGTGTAACTCCCATGTATCGTCATAACTGGAATGGTAATAATAACCTCCGGAACTGTAACCATAATCTGTTGAGATCTCATAATCCTGGAAGTTATATATCAAGGCTAAATTCAAGGCCTTTTTCCCTTTTAAAGAAAAACGTACTCCTACTCCTATCGAAGCATACGCTCCTTCTATGTCTCCTACAGCATATCCGGTTTTTACATCGGCAAAAGGCGTCACTCTTTTGTTGATGAAGTTAGCCCTGAAGTTAGCATAGATTGGCGCTGCAACAAGATCAGCATCCGTATAGTAGTTGAGAGCAACACCACCACCAACGAAGAAATAATTATTGAATTGATAACCATGTGAGGTTGATAATTCAATTTTGGAGGCATTGTAGTCGCTGACATCACCGATGTATGCAAAGTCCACGAAACCTTTATAGCCTTTTAATGTATTTCTTGCGGCTTTGCGGTTGTTGGCCTCTTTACGGTAATCTCTTGTATACCGTTCTTCTTTAGTGATTTTCTCCACATCACTCATCTGACAGATGATGAGGCTGCCATCACTTGTTTTAATTTTTAAGGAAACATTGGGCACTTGCTCAATGATAACCCCTTTGATAATGCTGCCATTCTTTAAATACACTACTTCTGTGTAATTTTGTGCTGCGACATAAGTACTGATACTTAACAGTAAAGTCAGCAATAATAGTAGTTTTCTCATGTTTATATATATTATTGGTTTATAATTTCTTGAGTGCGCTATAGATAGAGCCTGCCCAGTAGTTGCGCAATCCGAAACCACGTGCTTTTCCATCTGTTATCCATTCTTCAATGATCTCCTTTGTTTCAGTATTGAAGAATACGACTTCATACGTACCTCTGTTGTTTGATTTATCCAGAAACTGTGCGATAAACACCATACCTACGCCCGGCGTTTTCTGAATAGGTAATGCTTCGATAGCCGCTTTGATTTGTTCTTTACTAAGGCTATATTCTCTTTTGGTAGTCATCAGCTCGGCCAAGTTAATGTTTTCGTTCACTTGATTGACTGCATCCAGTGAGATTTCCGTTACTTCTTTTTTCAACTGTTTTCCTACGTTATACTTTTTTGCTTCTGTGATGAACAGCTCATTGATACGTCTGAAAGCATCTTTGAATTGTATCGGTGATTCATCTGCACCGAAAACTTTAGCTTGGGAGTAGTCCACTCCATAGAACTTGATAGACTGGATGTCTTTCAATGCACTCTTGCCTTGTCCAAAACAGAATAGGCTCGTACTTAAGAATAAGAATAGAATAAGTTTTTTCATATACGTTAATGTTAAAGTGATATAGTTGGTTTACTAACTTCCAAAAGTAGAAAATAATTATCGTAAATCAATGAATTTTATTGTTTTTCGACTCATTGGAGGCATTTGAATTTTTGCGATGTATTCTGCCGACTCAAAATTAATGCTTGGAGCCACTCTTACTTTCGAACGGAACAGGTCTTTTATCTCCTTGGCAAAACCTTCGCTACGGTTTTCACTTCCGATACGAATCAGAATTTCATCCGTCCCCAATTCATTGGTGTAGACTTCAATGATGTAATTCTTTACCGAAGGGATATTGTCCAGTATGTCGAACAATGCAGGCGGATACAAAGTAGTCCCTTTGTATTTAATCATTTGCCCTTTTCGTCCGAGGATGGAACTAAGGCGAATCGTATTTCTTCCGCAGGCACAAGGTTCGGTATGATGGTAACAAATATCACCTGTCTTGAAGCGGAGCAGCGGCATACCTTCTACTCCAAGCGTCGTGATCGTCACTTCGCCAGCTTCTCCCTCTGCGACAGGACGATTGTTGTCATCCAAAAACTCTACGATGATAAGTTCCGGTTGCAAATGCCCGCCGTGGAATTCGCTACATTCGGTAAAAGACGACTGCATTTCGGTGGAAGCATAGGTGGAATATAGCTGTAAGGCAGGCCATTTGTCATGTATCTTCTGTCCGAGCGTATTTAACTGAAACTCCTGATTGCGCAAAGCCTCACCGATACAGATACATTTCTGCATCGAGCACGCATTATGGTCGATATGATTCTTCTCGGCAAACTCTATCAGTTTGATAAGGAAAGAAGGGACGACCATTCCACAAGTCGGATGAATCCGGCGAATCGTGTCCCATTGCAGTTCGGGGATGCCGTTACCCACACGGATCACTCCCATGCCGAGTTCGCGTGCTCCCATATAATAGGCAAGTCCGGCCATGAAGCGGCGGTCGATGGTAGTCATGAGTTGCAGAATATCCTTTTTACTGCATCCGGTGGTAGTGAAAGACAGGTACTCGTTGTAAGATAAACGGTCCAGGTCCTCGGAAGTGAGAACGAAAGTCACCGGATCTCCCAGTGTGCCGGAAGTCGTTACATAGTCAATGATTTGCTCCTTGTCTACACAGATGAAGTCGTCGTTATGAAGTTGCAAGTCTGTCTTGGTGGTGACAGGGATTTGTTGCAGGTCTTCAATCTTCTTTATCTGATTGATGTCAATGTGGTGTTCTTCGAACATTCGTTGGTAGAACTTGGAGTGTGCTTGCAGGTAGGTTAACGTTTGGGTTAACCGTTCTTCCTGATAGCATTTGATCTCTTCCGGTGAGCGGAACTGAATTTCAGGATTCTTTTCCATCTTTGGATTGTTTTTGAATTTTCTGTTGGATACGTTCTTTCTCTTGCAACTTGGGAATCGGTTTCTTCAATGCTTTTTGCCAGTACACAATGGCTTGTTGCGGTTGCTGCATAGCCTCGTAATAATCTCCCATCACTTCATATACATAATATAGAGAAGGATTAGAGGCTTCGTATGTTTTTAAAACATGCTCTTCTATCTTCTCCTTTTTTCTGATCTTCTTCAATAGGAGCGGAGTCAACTTCTTATAGGTAAGAAGATGCTGGAACTCCGGTGTTTCGGCGAATTCATCTGCCGGAATGGTCAGGTTGGAACTGTATATTTCGTGTTGCAAGTTAATCGTGTCGTTAAATATCTTATTCAGGTCATAAGCTACATACTTTCCACATTGCCAGGGAGAGGTAGATACCCACATCAATCGTTTCTCCGGTTGGAAGATAACGGAATGATGAGCAATGAATTGATTGATAGCCATTTCGTTAGCCAGTCCCAAGTCCGCATCTTGCAAACCCTTGTGGTTGCGCAGGATAGAGGCGGCCTTGGAGGCGTCTATCGGCATATTTTCATTGATGAGTTCTTCCAGTCGTGCAAAACGGTATGGACTGTCCGAAGTACGGATATTTTCCATGTTTCGTTCATCCTTGCTGAATTCCTCCGATTGGTAATGATTGGTGCAGATGAGCCGGTTGGCTTCTTTTCCTTTAAAGAGCACTGTCTTCTCCGGAGATTTCTCAATGATAGCGGCTTTGCCATCTTTGGAAGAACCTATCAATATAGATTCGGAGACGAATGTCTTCCGTTTCTGTGCGATGGCAAAAGCCTCATCAATCGTTGACGCATATTGCAGGATTTCTCTGGTCAGAATGGAAATAGGAGTGGCGGAACCTGTTGGAACAGCAGACTTGGCGGCATTGATCGTGACGGTCAGCCCCGTTTCGTTCATGCCGGATAGTACGCCTATCATACCGGGCCATCCTACGGAAGCGAATTTATAACCTTGATCCGGTGTATAAAAAGCCACTTGTTTATTTTCTGCGAAGGCATCTCCCACATAGAAATCGAAGTTGCGTCCGATCAGTAGAGACGAATCTGCACTTTGAGTTCCCCAAGTGGCAAACGAACTGCATCCTACTAACATATAATCTTGCATGGCATGTCCCAGGTCGTGTGCCGAATGGTAATTCAACTGACGTTCGTAAGGAGTGCCGATAAAGTCGTATTCATGAGTACACGATAGCGAGATTCCGTAGATCTCGTCGCGGTATTCTTCGAGGACGTTCTCACCCAAATGACGGTTGAATAAAACGATGAAGAACCGGAGGAACTTCAGATAACTGTCTGAAGGAACAATCTCACGAATCTGATCGACAAATACTTTCTCCTGATAATGAAGCAAATCGGAAGACAGTTTGCCGATGGCTTCTCCTCTTTGAAAGGCATCTCCTTTCACAAACAACTCCCACAATCCGCTTTCGCTGTGGCGCAGGAAGTTGCCGTCATAATATCGGAGGTCGAGCGTATCGTTGTAGAGCACTTCTGCCGGAATCATGGTGGTAGTATCTGCATGAGACACTTTTGTCATGATGATACTGGGTTCATGTTTCGGCGTCCGCATATCTGCCGAAAAGTAGAGATAACTGATTCCGGCTATCAATATCACAAGGAGCGACAGCAGAACGTAGCTTGTGTATTTGAATATCTTTTTGATTGTCTTATGCATTTCCTACTTTTTTAGCCAAGTATTCTTGTCCCACAAATTCCGCACAAGTGAGCATGGAAGTCAGCGTTACTCCCAGTGCGCCGTGCACATTCAGGTTTTGACCTGTGAGAAAGAGATTACCCAACCGGCTTCGTGTAGACACAAAACCGATTTGCGGACATTTATAATCTTTGATAATTCCGTATGCGGAACCGTCCACCGTTCCGGTATAGTCGCGATAGCTCAACGGAGTGGTGGTGTGAATCTCTTCTATGTTGTCGGAGAAATCAATGCCATGGCTCCGGATAAAGCGAAGCAGCTGTTTCGTCTTTTCCTGCTTGAAGGACCGGTAGCTTTCTCCCCGATGTTCGGGAGTAGTGTCTTTCCATGCAGAGAGTTCGTTCATATACATCGGTGTCAGAATCGAAATAACACTGGCGTATTGACTGTCTTCGGAAGAGGCTTGCATCGAAATCATGCAGTTGGTGGTCCGTCCCGGATAGAGCTGCTTGTCATACCACACTTTGTGATCTCCATGCAGATAGAGGTTACGGTTTTGGTACGGAGTGCTCTTCTTTTTCATTACCAGATAAAGCGTGAAGATGCCGTATGTGTTTTCGAGCGAACGGATGCGGGATATGTAGGCGTTCTTGATACTACGGTTTTTATCCAGTATCTCCAGGGTTCGTTGAGGGTGCATGTTGGAAATTACATAGTCGCTTTCCAACCGCTCTTCGCCGTTGATGATGACTCCCTGTACTTTTTCGTTTTCAACAATGATGCGGGTGGCTTCGCTGTTGTTAAGTACTGTCCCTCCATTCGCCCGGATCACGTTAATCAATTCCAGGCTGACTTGCATACTGCCGTCCACAAAACGATAAGCTCCTTCGATATAGGAATGGTTAATCATGGCATGTTCGTAGAAGGTGGAGACATCTTTCAAGCCTCCGTAGAGCAAGGCCGAGCCTGCCAGTACATTTTGTAAAGTAGGGTCCGGAGTAATATCCGCAATCAGTCCTGCGGCGGAGGTGCAGAAGTATTTCATTCCTTCCAGGGCAAGTGTGCCCTGTTTCAGATGGTCAACGCTAATCAAGTTACCAACAGTCTGAAGCTGTTCGGCATAACGTTTCAGGTTTTCTTTTTCGTGCGGGAAGGACCGGCAGATCGTTTCGATGAATTGCGGATACCCCATTGCATAATCGTATGTTTTTCCTTTATAGTAGATTGTATCGAAAGCCTCATCGTCCAAACGTTTCAGCTTTAGTTTGTCCATGATGCCGAAATAGCGGAAATACTGATTCATCACTTGACCTTCATCCAGACTTCCTACATAATGAATGCCTGTATCGAATAAGTGTCCTTTTCGCCGGTAGGTTTGAAAGCATCCGCCGAATTGCGTGTTTTTCTCTACGACGCATACATTGAATCCTTCTTTACTAAGAATCGCTCCACATTCCAGTCCGCCAAGGCCGCTTCCGATAATGATGATATCGTATTTACTCATGTTCGTTCGGTTTTCTGAATATATAAATAGTGTTCGAGGTATATTTGTCATTAGGAATGATTTCTACATTCATTCCGCAGGTGACTGCTATTTCCCGTAGTTGGGTTTCTGTGGTGAAATACAATTCTCCGGCAGTCCGGTTGAAATTGAATATACGGGTGGATAGTAATTCCGTGAACCGGGTCAGCCTGTGTTTGGACGTATTTGCCGAGTTTCCGTCGCGTATGATAATCATTCCCTGCGAACGCAGCCGGTCAGCGCATTTTAACAACAAAGTCCGCTGATGTTCATAGCTCATATAGTGAAGCATATCGTTCAGGATAAAGACATCGCTTTCCGGTAGCGGATATTCCAGCGCGTTGCCGTGCCTGAACTGGAGATGTTCGTTGCGTAACCATCCGTGTTGTGCCAAAGCTATTTTATCCTCATCGTAATCAATTCCTAAAATATCCCGGTCTTCGGAAAGCATAGACAACATATAACAGAGCGGACCGAAGCCACAGCCGATGTCTGTAATTTGCCCTTGGGCGGGAATCAGACGGTTGAACAGCCGGTAGTTTCTTTCCATCTTCACCTTGATACGGATATACCATTCTACGACTGGTCCTTTGTAGATATAGTTTTGGATCAGAGCTTCGTAGAAGGCAGGATTGTCCGTCGTGTTCTTTTCCCGGCAGATACGGGCGTAACCCTCCTTCATATAGGCGGATATGCGTTTGGTGCGTTCCTGGTAGGTGGTTCCGAAAGAAAGGTCGTCGGCCGGTATACGGGGAAGTATTTCCGTGTAGATGATTCCTTTGCGGATATTGAAAGGCTGTGCCTTTGCAATGATTTTGTTGTTGCCGTAGAGGAGGATCGGAAGAATATCCAGTTGCAATGTTTCTGCCAGGTAGAAAGCTCCTTTGTGAAAACGCTTCATCTTTCCGTTGTAAGTGCGTGTACCTTCGGGGAAGATAGCGATGGAGTAACCCTCTTTTACTTTTTTCCGCATCCGTTCCATATATTGTTCGTAGCCTTCGCCTATGTAATAGAAATCGACATAGCGGATGATTGCTCCGAAGAAAGGAGAATGCCATACCCAATGGTTGGTTACCATCAGGATTTTAGACGAAAGAGACAGCAATACCAGAATATCGATGAACGACTGGTGGTTGGCGATAATAATTGCCGGATGCTGGAAACGCTCGTTGGCCTTGTTGATATGTTCTTTTTTGACGGCAGTGGCTAACAACAGAATCCCTTTGCAGGTGATTTGTATCAGTCGGCATACCAAACGTTGTTTGCTGCTTTTCCGCACAGGCACCAGATAAAGGACAGCGATCAGTACACGGAGGAAGATACAACCGATAAAGAAAAGCAGGAAGAGCAATACGGTCCGTATCAGCCCGATAAGCGTATAAGGCGGCAATCCTTTGGAAGCGGGTCCTGCAATGAAGAACCGGAAAATGAGTGGCTGAATGGTATAGGCTACCAACACCACTGCTATCATGCCGAGAATGGAAATCAGTGAAATGGATTGCAAAGCCGGATGCTTGGCAAAAACAAGTGCTCCCATACCGACAACTGTGGTGAAAGCAGAGAAGAAGATGGCTGTTTTGTGAGAATTCAGTACCTTCTGACCTGTACGGTATTTGTTTTGTAGCCCGTCCATAATGAAGATACTGAAATCGTCTCCAATGCCAAAGATAAAGGTGGACAGGATAATGTTGATGATGTTGAACTCAATCCCCAAAATTCCCATCAATCCCAAGATGATTACCCAGCTGACCAGCATCGGGAGAAAACTCATCAAGGTAAGTTCGATACGTCCGTAGGAGAACCATAATGCGAAGAATATCAGGAAAGAAGAGATATACAGAATCAGGTAAAAGTCGTCATTGATGGCAGATACCCATTTATTGGCAAAGTAGGAACGGTCGAAGATGACTACATCCTGGGTTTTGCTGAAGTTCTGATACACGGTTTCCTTATTCTGGTCGCTAATCCGTATCTGGCTGATAAGCATGGTGATGGAATCGGCAGAAGTTTGCCATTCGTTCAGTAGCTTGCCGGATAAATCATCTTCTTGAGCAGCGTAATGATATTCACCGAAAGGTTGGTTCAGCCATTGATAAAAGGGATCGAAGCTTCCCGGACGGAAACGGTATTCAGCGGCAGCTGTTTCCAGTTGTTCACGGACTTGCTGTTGTTTTTCATCTGTCCAGTAATCTTTCCATCTTTTCAGGCGTAGCTGTTGCTCTTGTGGAGAAATCAGAAACTGTGAGGCGGAAGCATAATCTTTAATCAGTCCCTGATCCTTCAGTGTCGATAACTTCTGATTGGTTATTGCATAAGTTTCGGTAGCCTGATTCATGTCTTTGCCTACGCTGACAAAAAGCACTGTCTTTTCGCCGTTGTCGAAGAGCTGCATTAATTTCTCTTCCGATTGTTTGAGGTGTTGAGGTTCATAGTTGAGGCTCATCATGTCGTTGTTGAAGCCGACCTTTTGTGAGGTAAACAAACAGATAATTGTAATGAGGAGAATACCGCCTACCAACCATTTATTCTTTTCGTAAGAATATGCGTTTATTTTCTCGATGATGCGTAATACGCGTCCCTGTTTGACGTCTGCCTGTCCTTTCAGGAAATGAGGCAGGTAAATGAGGCAAAAAAGAGTAGTACCCACCAATGCCAGGGAAGCGAACAACCCGAAATCGCGTAACAGATCGGAACTGGTGAATATCAATCCCATAAATGCGCCGATGGTGGTGAAACTACCTACTGTAAGCGGATAGGCTATCTCTTTAATCAGTTGTTGCACGGTGGAAACATGGTTCTGATGTGCCAACATGTGGATGGAATAGCTTAGCGCAATACCCATCACTGCCGAACCGGCTCCCACGGCAATGGCCGAGATGCTTCCTTTGATAAAGAAAATCAGAAACAGGGCGAACAATCCTCCGAAGAGTACCGGAGTAATAATCAATGGTATCGATCTCTTCCGTTTAAATACGAGTGAGATAAACACAATGATGATAAGTAGTGCCAGTGAGGAGGTTAGAATCGTATCTTTCTTGATCTGACGGGCGTTGTAGACTCCCACGGAAGGACCGCCGAAATATTCGGCTCGAATGGTAGGAGATTCTCCCTGTACGTGTTGGAGTTCTTCTTCGAGTATTTTTATCAGTTCGTCATTCTTTCCGGTACTGCCTGTGCTGAATACCGGGGTAATGAACATAAGCAAGGTGGAACCGTCTTTGGAAAAGATGTGTTCGTCATAAATCTCGTAGTTGGCTTCCAACTGGAAATCCTGCAGATGTTTCAGGGCTTCACTTCCCAGTCCGAGAGGGTCCCGGAGAATATAGCTTCTTAATGCGATTCCGGCAGGAGAGAGAAGATTGGTATAGTTCTTCTGCATGGTAGCTTGTATACCTTTTTCCGTCAATAGGGAGTCGAATCGTTGATAATCCGTATCTGTCAGGAAAAGCGGGAGATGCTCGTAGACAAAGTCTGTGGCTCCTCCGATGAGGCTTTGGTCTACCTGTGCGAAAATTCCTTTAATCAGGGTTCCTCCGGCTTTTTCAGTCAGGGTTTGTTGCAGTCGTCCGGCAGCTTCTATCAGGGAATCAGGTTCTACCCGGTGACAGGTATCTGCCGAGGATAGCATAATGATAATCTTATCCTTGATTTTGAGATTGTCGAATACCTTGATTGTGTTTTGGGAATCTTTGGTGTCGGGGAAGAATTGTGTGATGTTCTCTTCGAACCTTACTTGCAGGGCAAAGAACCCCATCAACAGGACACAACTGATGAGTGACAAATAGAACAGAATCTTGTGCCTCTCAAAATAATCATATAGTCCCATAAAAAACTGGGTCATATCTTTTTTTTCCTACACGCCGTGAGCAGAATGAACGCGATGGTTCCTGCCAGTATGCTGCATACGGCTGCAAAGATAACACTTCCTATTAAATATTGCTCTATGACTGATTTTACATTTTCAAAAGAAAGTTCGTTTAAGTGCAGGTTTACGGGTTCTCCCAGTACTTTACAGCCGGTTACATAACTTCCGTACAGTAAAAATGGTATCATTGGAGGGATGCTGATGTTAGCTGCTACAATAGCTATGACTTTGTTTAATCTGAACAAATGTGCCAAAAACAACGTAATCAGCATTTGGTATCCCCATGCCGGAACGATGCCCATAAATACGCCGAGCATGATGGCTGCCGTAATTCGCGGGTTAGATTCGGGGGAGTGGGTGATGTGGTTGGAGAAAAACTGCTTGCAATTCTTCCAGGTCAGTTTACGGAAAAAGTTTCGTGGTACGATCCAAAGGAAAGTGACGAGTACCAGTACCGTATTCAGAATACTGATACGGGTGAAATCACGGAACGGGCGGAAATGAGAAACCCGTTCTTCCTGTGGCGGATAATAAACGTGTACCGGAATATTTTTAACGGGAATGCCTCCCCATGCTGCAAAAACAAGTGCTTCCAGTTCGAACTCATATTTGGCAGTGTAATACCACTTGTCCACATTCATTCGTTGGATAGGGTAGAGGCGGTAGCCGGATTGCGTATCTTGTAGTTTGATACCGGTTTCGAGGGTGAACCAAAAGTTGGAAAACTTATTGGCAAAGGTGTTCTTTCCCGGCATATTGTCCGAGGCCAGATTACGAGAGCCTATCAGTAACGTGTCCGGTTCCTTTTCTATGGCTTCAATCAATACGGGAATGTCCGAAGCGAAATGCTGTCCGTCGGAATCAATGGTGATGGCATATCGGAATCCTTGCTTCTTTGCGAAAGATAGTCCATGTTTCAAAGCTACCCCTTTTCCTTGATTGACAGGGTGGGTGATGATGTGAAGATTAGCTTCCTGATTCAGTATTTCAGGTGTTTCATCCGTTGAACCGTCATTGACAACAAGGATTTCCGGTGCATAGAATCGCACACTTGTTATGACGTCTGCCAGTGTCTTGCCATTGTTGTAACTCGGGATGATGACGATGATCCCTAATTGTTTCAACTTTTCGTGCCAATAGGCTGTACTTGTTTGCTCCTTCATGCTTTTGAGGTAAGTGCAGCTTTTAGTTTAATGAAACATTCGTCTTTTATATTTTCTTCTTTTATAATGCTTTCTTTTCCTGTGTTCTCCTTTACAATTTCCTCTTTTGCAATATCCTCTTTCACAATGTTTTTATTTACAGTATTTCCCTTTATAGTACCTTCCGCCTGCAACTGGAACTTGCCTTCTTCTGTCTCTTTGAGAACCAATACGATTGCTATCCGACGCGTTTCTATAGGATTGATAGCCGAAAGAAACTTGCAGGAAGATACTTGTGTTATTTGCAACTTTTGCTGACGAATATCTTCTACACATTCCTTGATAAGTTGCAATAAACAAACTCCGGGAACTACCGGATATTCAGGAAAATGTCCCTGATAAACAGTGTGGGCAGGATTCAACTCTATCTGAATAGTCCAGATGGTTGAATCCGATGACTCGGAGGAAAGGATAGTATAGAAGTTATCAAATAGCATATATTAAATTTCTTTAGATAGTTTATCCAGACGGATCGTTAACCGTATCCACGGATGTTTGATTTTTATTTGTGCCGGATCACCCGGAGTATCGCCGGTGATGTAGACCACTGATTTTCCAAAGCCTTTTCCACTGGTTCTTTTTTGGGTAGCATTGTCTTTGGTGGCTTTCACACGGACGTCTTTTCCATTTAAGAACAAACGTCTGAAATCCATCTCTAACAGTTTCAGTACCTTTTCTTTTTTCATGGGTTCAATGCAGCTGTTGACATTAAATTGATCGTCATGCAGAGAAAAATCGAAAAGGCTTAACCCGAAGTAGGTAGACGCCACGATCCGGATTTCGTTATCAGGCATACGGCGTACTATCAGCATACCACTCATGTGATGTTTCATGAAATCCAGTTGGATATTGTATTTTTGTGATCCTTCCCCTTGTGTCAGTTCGATAACAGGAGGCACAGTGCTGCTTTCCCCGCTTATTCGTGGAGAGCAGGACGTTTGAACCTGTATTCCTAAGAATAACAGAACCGTCAGGCTAACGAATCGCAAACTTCGTCTCATTCTTCAGAGAGTTGAACTTTTTATTATAGAATTCGTATTCTGTGTAGTTTGTAGCTGTTTCGGACAGACGGAGTTTGTGTACCGACATATCTTTCTTGTCCAAATAAATTTCGATACCGGCAATATAGGCTTGTACTGCTTTGTTAGTCGGCTTTATTTTAACCAAATAATATCGTGCGTCTTCAAAATATTCTAGCTGGTAGTTGGATGACATCTTAGACAGATCACCTATCATACACGCAGTCAGCATATCCTGCATCTGTGCCATCATTTTGTTCGAACTTAGGTTCATAATACTTTTCTTGCCATCCGATACGATTTTGAGCTTACTCCCGTTTATCACGATGAGATAATCCATCGGGCGGAAGTATTCCATACAGATTTTATTGCTCTTTTGGTAGTAGAACTTCCCTTTGGAAGTAACCTTTTCGTCAAATACATCAAGATATTTCACTTGGGTAAAATCGCTTTCGATGGACTCCACGGTTTGTGCCTCCTTTGCCAGGCGGTTTTCAAACTCGGTCTTTTGCACCATCTTTTTCATGCTCTGCGCATGGACGGTGGCGATAGATAAGAAGAAAAGCGATAAGTATAGTAATAAAGTTCTCATACATTTATATTTTATGCCAATAGTTTGTCCGGACGGACAACGGTATATCCTTGTTCTTTCAGCAAATCCAGTATTTGTTTCACTAACTGGTCGCTGCCTGGCATCCGGTCGTGCAACAGAATGATGGCTCCCGGTTCAAGACGTTTCCGAATCCTGGCAAGTATTTTGTCCGGAGCTGACTGTTGCGTATCCAATGTACGGATGCTCCATCCGATCGAGGTGTATCCTAACTGTCGGACAGCTTTCGCAATCGTAGGATTAGTGACACCGAATGGCGGACGAAACAAAGTAACCGGCTGCGAAGTTACTCGTTCTAGTTCACACTGACAAGTTTGCAGGTCTTTTTTCATTTTAGAGAGTCCATATAACGGAAATAAACCGGAATGACTATATGAATGATTTCCAATTAGATGCCCTTCTGTTACTATACTTTTCAACAAGGCTTCATTTCCTTTTATCTTGTGTCCGATACAGAAAAAACAGGCAGTTGTCTGATATTCTTTTAGTACCTCCAATACTTTGGGCGTTTGAATGGGATCGGGACCGTCGTCAAAAGTTAGGGCGACAACCTTCTCCGTAGTACGTTTTTTGCAAAACGACCGTAGATAAATTCCCGACTGAATGCTATAGGAAGCATAAACGAGAAAGGACAGTATCAAGAGCAAACATAAAAGGAGGCAAACAATCATCATACGCTTTTCCGAATTAGAATCAATGAGTGATTGATGGAGTGGTGATGATTATAAATCAATATATTGGTAGGGGTAGTGCAGTTTATTGATGTCTTTACTGCTTTCCATACGGCATACGATGAGGCGGTAGGATATTCTCCACATTCGTCCTTAAAACTAAGATGAATACTTTCCGGGAAAAGGTTGGTTTCAAGCTCTTCATAGATAGAGTCGCTTTTATTCATCATAATCTCCTTAGTTATCATATCTTTTTCATTTATGATAGAATAGTGCCTTTCAATGCCGTTCCCTCCTCATTAAGTTCACCCAACAAAACATTAACCACTTTATTATCAAGAGAAG
>OGXG01001114.1_pt1 | contig 13876 bp, 6 predicted proteins | sample 1576251 | NCBI WGS metagenome assembly OGXG01 (sample SAMEA3541533, study PRJEB24748) | human gut metagenome | biome: human gut; feature: human-associated habitat; material: faeces | place: China | collected 2012
GTATACTAAATATCTGCAAGTTTACGAACAACCTTTCGATTCAGCACCAAAGGAAGCAGTAGATTTCGTAAAAACTAAATTGCAGAAATTATCGGAAAACAAACAACCCTTAGCATCTGTCATTCTCATCTGCTATAATGAAGAAAAGCGTTTGCTAAGTTGCTTATGGTCGCTTTGTGACAACATCTGTGACTTTCCGATTGAAATTCTGGCTGTCAACAACAATTCTTCCGATCGAACTGAAAGTGTGCTCCAACAGTTGGGAGTCACTTATTTCAATGAGCTTAAGAAAGGACCGGGACATGCCCGCCAATGCGGATTAAACCAAGCAAAAGGAACATACCATATCTGTATTGACACCGATACCATGTACCCGAACAATTACATCAAGACACATGTAAAAAAACTAATGCAACCAAACGTAGTCTGCACGTTCAGCCTTTGGAGCTTTATTCCTGATGAGCAACACTCTAAATGGGGATTATGGTGGTATGAATCATTAAGAGACTTTTACCTGCGCATTCAAGCCATACAGCGTCCGGAACTTTGTGTACGCGGCATGACATTCGCATTCAAAACAGAATTAGGCAAGCAGTTAGGATTCCGCACAGATATCATTCGTGGTGAAGACGGCTCACTGGCTTTAGCGATGAAACCTTACGGAAAACTCGTCTTTATCCATTCTTCAAAAGCACGGGTTATAACCGGATATGGAACAGTAGGAGCAGATGGAGGACTGTTTAAAAGCTTCAAAGTGCGTTTTATCAAAGGATTAAAAGGTATTGGAGGATTATTCACCAGAAAGAAAAAATATAAAGATAAAGACAATAATTTAATCAAATAAGCAAATGAAAATAATAAGAAAAATTATTCTAGTTGTTATTTGTGTAATATTAGTTGACTATATATACCAGTATAATCAATTTCAAAAGTATAATCAGGCTCCATTAATTATCAAGACTCCGGAAGGTAGTAACCAACCCTATCACCCATCAGTAATATACATTCCGGAAGGATGGAATGGATATAAATACTGGATGGCGGAAACTCCATATCCCTTAGGTGAGGATGGTGATTGGAAAGGATTGCCTCCATATAGAGAACGATGGGAAAATCCATGTGTGCATGTATCTAAAGACGGAATACATTGGAACGATTTTGAGGACTCTCAAAATCCAATAGATGATTTAGACGAAAACAATATTATAAATAAAGATTATTTTTCAGACCCACATTTAGTCTTTTATAAAGATACTTTAGAGTGCTGGTACCGCATCAGCCATCAAAAAAATAATGCTACTTATATATTACGCAAATATACTCTCAATGGAAAAGACTGGTCTCCCCGAGAGGTGATGATAAATCTACAAGATACCTCTATCATAAAAAATGAAACAGGTAATATGGTTATAAGCCCTGCGATACATAAAGGTACTAATGGATATGTAATGTGGTATGTGAACAGTATAGAAAAGCCAAGAGAAATCTGTAGAAGTTTTTCTACAGATGGGAAAAAGTGGAGCAAAAAAGAAACATGTCATCTACCTGACAATTCTGTTACCCCTTGGCATATTGATTTAGCATATATAGACAAAATATATTATCTAGTTATATATGATTATGATACTAATAACCTAGTATTATACTCCAGTTCCGACGGCTTATCATTTAACAACAAAAAATATATATTATCCAAAGCTCCAATGCTGGGTTCTTTTTATTCCTATGGTTTATATCGAAGTTCACTTATTAAGGACAATGAAAAATATAAGCTATATTTTAGTGCTTTTGAGAAAAAAACTGCTATAGGACTAATGGAAGGAAATTCAATAAGTACATTACATGCTACTTCTGCAGAGGGAAATTTTATATCTTTCTGCAAATTTCCAATTGTATATTTGAGGAATAAAAAACAGTCGCTAAAGGAATTATTTCAATAGCATAGTTGAAAACAAACAATATAATTATGATTGGCGGCACCTTAAGCGTATTTAAAAGTATTTGCAGACAAAATAGTGAGATAGAAATATGAATATAAAATTATTAATCAAACAATTTACATTCCCCTTGTCGTTAATATTACTATGCTATATTAATTTACAATACATGCACTACTCAATTCTTATTGATAAATATTCTCTTACTCCATTCTCATATCTGGAGAATATCATTCATGCTTTTATCGATATATGCCTATTATTCTTTATTCCACTTTATCTAATTGGAAAAAAGACTTATTTATTTTTCATTCCATATACTATCATTACAATACTGGTAATTGTAAATGTATCTTATAGTAGATTCTTCTACACATATATGCCTCCAATATTATATGGAGAATTCAACAATCTTGACGGACTATCAGCTAACGTATTTGCAACTATTAGGTTCTCTGACATTACAATACTAATAACAACTCTTGCAAGTATCTTATCTTATAAACAATTTCATAGAGCTTATTCTGAAATAAGAAGAAAGACACGAAGAATCTTTTCCCTTTACATATTAGGAATTGCATTTATTTTATTAGGAGGATTAATAGCTACAGCAACAATACATTGGTCATCATTAAACTACAAGTATGTTCACCCTTTTAAAAATAGTCCAACAGAAAGTATATTCAAATTCGGAATAATTTATGGGACCATTATACAATGTGCATCAAACAACAAACAAGACTGTAACCCAGAGGAAGTGGCAAAACTGGAACCATTCTTTTACGAATCAAAATATAGTATTGAATATCCACCAAAAGAAAATATTATTCTCATTATAGTAGAATCCCTTCTTTCGTTCCCTACAGATCTAAAAATAAATGGAATAGAAATTACTCCTACCCTCAACAAATTAGTAGAAAAAGGAGCATACTACAATAATAACATGACTTCTCTGATACAATTAGGCGAATCGAGCGACGGACAATTCACATACCTCAACGGACTTATACCCAAAACAAAAGGTGTTACCATTTACGATTATTTTAATAATACTTTCGTGTCCTTGCCCAAACTTTTAAAGAAACAAAAACCTGGAATCGAATGTAGAATGGTTATTCCTACTTCATCTAAAACATGGAGACAAGATGGAGTATGTATCCAATATGGGTTTGATAAACTCTATTCACGAAAGGAATATACATTGAGTAATTATAAAGAAAATTGGTTAAATGATAAGCTTCTTTTTGAATATGCAGCAAGCATAGACAAAAATAGCAAACAACCTTTTTTCTCACTTATCCTCACATCATCAACGCATTCTCCATATACCAAAGCAGTTGAAGACTACCTCATTCCATTCCCTGACACATATTCAGAAGAATTAAAAAATTATCTATCTAATGTGCATTATATGGATAAATACTTAGGTAAGTATTTGAATTTCTTAAAAGAAAATCATCTTTACCACAATTCTCTAATTATAATAGCCAGTGACCATTCCATTTCAAATGACTGGCTTAAATCCAAAGAAGAAGATAATGTTTCTTTTCAAATCCCATTGTATATTGTAAACTCTCCACAAAAGATCGACAAAACAAGCGATTATGTTATCACGCAAGCTGATTTATTTCCAACCCTTCTTGATTTGGGGGGTATTCATTCTGAATGGAGAGGAGTAGGAAATAGCTTACTTTGCCCTGATTCCATTTTGAACACCGAAAGAGAAAAAAAACGAATAATATATAGAGAAAAAATTTCTGATATTATATTAGATAGTGATTATTTTAAAGGAAAGAAAATATCTAAATAAATACAGCTATGAACGAAATCATCACTCTTTGTCTTGAAATAATTTTCTGGTTTGCCTTGTTCATTGTGTTCTACACATATCTGGGCTACGGAATTGTGCTTTACGTTCTCGTCAAGTTGAAAGAACTTTTCGTGAAGCCTGTGAAGCGTTCGTTGCCGGCATCGGACGCTGGTTTGCCGGAAGTGACTCTCTTCATTACAGCATTCAATGAAGAAGATGTTATAGACGAAAAGATGGAGAACAGTCTTGAACTGGACTACCCTGCGGACAAACTGCATATCGTATGGGTGACAGACGGAAGCAACGACGGTACGAACGAACGACTGAAAACCCGTTGGCAGGGAAAAGCGACCATACACTTCCAACCCCTACGACAGGGTAAGACAGCCGCAATGACACGTGGAATGACGCTGGTGGACACTCCGCTCGTCGTCTTTACGGATGCTAACACTATGGTAAACCGGGAAGCAATACAGGAAATCGTACTTGCTTTCCAAGACCCGAAAGTGGGCTGCGTGGCCGGCGAAAAACGGATCGCCGTACAGACCAAAGACGGAGCCGCTGCCGGTGGGGAAGGTATTTACTGGAAATACGAATCAACACTGAAAGCACTTGACGCCCGCCTCTACTCTGCTGTAGGAGCAGCAGGCGAACTATTTGCCGTGCGTCGTGAACTATTCGAAGCAATGGAACCGGATACGTTGCTCGATGATTTTATTCTTTCGCTCCGGATCACCATGAAAGGTTATACCATTGCTTATTGCACCAATGCTTACGCCATCGAAAGCGGTTCGGCAGATATGCGCGAAGAAGAAAAGCGGAAAGTGCGCATCGCTGCGGGAGGATTGCAGTCCATCTGGCGACTTCGTCCGTTGCTGAATCCTTTCCGCTACGGGACACTTAGCTTTCAATATACGTCTCACCGGGTATTGCGATGGTCTATTACTCCGTTCCTGTTGTTTGCTCTCTTCCCGCTGAATATTGCGATTCTGCTGTTAGGCGGTTCCGCGATATTCTACGGAGTGCTGCTTGCCATGCAGGTTCTTTTTTACGGATTGGGATATTGGGGATATTATCTATCCACCAAACAGATAAAAAACAAGTTGCTTTTTATCCCCTACTATTTCTTATTTATGAATGTCAATGTGCTGAAAGGCATCCGTTATCTGAAAAAGAAAAAAGGAAGCGGAGCCTGGGAAAAGGCAAAGCGCGCTGAAAAGTAAAACAAATGCTATTATCTTTTGTTATCCTTACTATAAGACATTAGTCTCTATCATCTAATAAAAAACAGACATGAACAGAATATTACATGATGCGAATAACGCACAAAGAATATTGAAACTGACGGCAGATACAATGCTATTGGTTGACAGGCACGGAGTCTGCGTAGACATTGAGCCTCATTGTGATCTATGGTTTCTGCAAGAGGATATACTTTTAGGAAAAAATATATTTGAGCTTTTACCAGAATATACGAGAGAGAGGGTGATGCCCATCTTCCAGATTGTACTCGAAGAACAAAGAAGCATCAGCAAGAACTTCAAGTTGGTGCTGAAAGGCGAAACTTTTTACTTCAAATGCCTCATGTTCCCTTATGACGGTATGGTGCTTTGTCAATATCGCGACATCACGCAAAGAAGCAACGTAAAAAGACAGTTGGAACAAGCAAATCTCACCCTGCGGGCTATCCAAAAGGTAGCCCAGATAGGACAATGGACGTACAATACGAAACAGAATATTTTTCATTATCTTGGATATACCGGTGTTTTGTGCGAGGAAAATGTGCAAAACCTTGCCATTGAGAAATATGTGGAACTGATTGTAGAAGAAGACCGTCAGAGTTTTATGGAATGGTGTCGGGTGAACGAAAAAGAACTCAACATGGAAAGCATCAGCTACCGTGTCCGCCTGAACGGAGAAATCTTCTATATGCGTATCCAGACTTATCTGCGTGAACAACGCTCCGACGGTAGTTTCAACATCGAAGGCTATATCCAGAACATCACAGACATACAGCATCGCAGAAATGACATCAATACACTGACTCATGCCATCAACAACGCCAAAGAAAGTATCTTTGCCGCCAAGCCCGATGGCACGATTATCTTTGCCAACCGTCGTTTCCTGTACAATCATGGTATTTCAGAAAACGAAGACATCAGTCAATTAAAGATTTACAATGTCGCCGCAGATATGCCTACACAAGAGGCTTGGAACGAACGTTGCAAAGATGTCATACACGGTGGCAGCAGTAACTTTGTGGCCCATCACCCATCTAAAATCAATAAAGGTATATTGGCTTATGAAGGCACGATGTACAACGTGACCAATGATTCCGGAGAAGAAAGTTACTGGTCGTTTGCCCATGATATTTCCGAGAGGATTCGGTACGAAGCCCAAATCAAACGGCTCAACCAAATCATGGATACAACCATCAACAATCTCCCTGCCGGGATTGTAGTGAAGGAAATCAACAACGACTTCCGATACATTTACCGGAATCGGGAGGCCTACAACCGCGATCTTTATAAGAACGACCCTGTCGGCAAGAATGACTTCGATTTCTACCCGCCTATCGTAGCCGAAAAGAAGAGACAAGAAGATATCCAGGTGGCCACCACCGGAAAAGGTCTGCACTGGACTGCTGAAGGAAAGGACAGAAACGGAAACATGATTATCCTCGACAAACGGAAAATCCGGGTGGACGGTGACGAATTGTCTTCGCCTATCATCGTCAGCATCGAATGGGACATCACGGAGCTGGAAATGATAAAACGGGAACTTCAATCGTCGAAAGAGAAAGCGGAAATGTCTGATAGCCTGAAGTCGGCCTTCCTCGCCAATATGAGTCATGAAATACGTACGCCGCTGAATGCTATCGTAGGTTTCTCGCATCTCATTGCCGAAAGCGACGATGCGGAAGAACGGAAGACGTATTATAACATCGTAAACGCGAACAACGAACGTCTCCTGCAACTTATCAACGAGATTCTCGACCTCTCGAAGATTGAATCGGGAACCATCGAGTTTTCCTTCGGACCGGCTAGTCTCCATAATCTCTGCCGGGAAGTGCACGATGCTCATATATTCCGTACTCCGCAGGGAGTAAGCCTTGTCTATGAATCCTCGGACGAAAGTCTGATGATTGAAACGGACAAGAATCGAGTATTCCAGGTGATTTCAAATCTGATTGGAAATGCTGTCAAGTTTACGAAGGAAGGAAGCATCAGTTATGGTTACAAACTGGCGGACAATCAGATTGTATTCCACGTAACGGATACCGGAACAGGAATTGAACCGGAGAAAGTGGGGCGTGTGTTCGAGCGTTTCGCAAAGCTGAACAATCATGCACAGGGCACTGGGTTGGGATTATCTATCTGTAAGTCTATCGTTGAACGTCTCGGGGGCAAGATTTCCGTCAGCTCCGAATTTGGTAAGGGAACGACGTTTACATTTACTTTGCCATACACGATTGCAAATCCTGCAAATGTGGATTCTTCAAAGAAAGAGAATGGTGAAGGAAACATCGCTGGAATAGCATCTGCCGGAAAAACTGCTGATTCGAGTGTTGACAATTCTGCAAATACACGGCATGCCTGTATTTTGGTTGCCGAAGATACAGACAGCAACTTCGACTTATTGGAGGCTATTTTAGGTAAAGACCATCAGCTTATACGTGCGCATGACGGAATGGAAGCTGTCACGATGTTCGATGAAGTGAAACCGGATCTTATCTTGATGGATATCAAGATGCCGAATCTGGACGGACTGGAAGCTACAAAAATCATCCGTGAACTGTCTGCCACTGTTCCTATTATTGCTCAAAGTGCCTTTGCATACGAACAGGACCGGAAAGCGGCTGAAGAAGCGGGATGCAATGATTTTATAGCTAAACCAATAGCGGATGATAAGTTGAAAGCAATGATTCATAAATGGTTGCTTCCTTCGTAGAGAGCTTAATCCCTCATGATATAACCAGCAAATAATTTAGATTAAATGAAAGCCTTTTACAGACTGTTTTATTACATATCCATCGTGCTGACCAGTATTTTGGCAGGAGTTACCATTGCGGGTGCTTTCGTAGGCAATGCCGCACCGGATAGTTTCAAATTTATGCCTTTCATCGGTTTGATACTGCCGATACTTTTATTGGCTAATCTTGCTTCTGTCATCTACTGGACGATTCGTTGGCGGTGCTGGGTTTTCATCCCTCTGATTGCTATATTCAGCAATTGGGGGTATATGAGCTGTGTATTACAATCGCCTTTTTTCAGTCCGGCTTCGTCACCGATGGTTAAAATGAATGTATATACTCCGGGAGTGTTGACGGTTGCTACTTACAACGTCGATGCCTTTAACCACGAGCATACCGGCTACTCATGCAAGGAGATTGCTTCTTACATGAGAAATCTGCAAGCAGATATTCTCTGTTTTCAAGAATTTGGCATTAACGATGAGTTTGGCATCGATAGTATATCCGCAGCTCTTTCTAATTGGCCGTATCACTATATTCCTTCTTCGCCCGAAGGGAAGAATCTGTTGCAACTGGCTGTTTTCAGCCGTTATCCTATCAAGGAGGAGCATCTTATCATCTATCCTGATTCGAAAAATTGCAGTCTTGCATGTGATATTGAAATCAATGGTCGCACCATCCGCCTGTTCAACAATCATCTCCAAACAACAGAAGTAAGCCAGAATAAACGCAAACTGGAAAAGGGACTTCGTACGGATGATTCCCAAAGAGTGGAACATGCTGCCCTGGGACTTATCGACGGCTTACATGAGAATTTCCGGAAACGGGCCGTACAAGCTGATCTTCTCAAGCAACTGATAGCCGCCTCCCCCTATCCTACTCTAGTCTGCGGTGACTTTAACTCTCTGCCGTCTTCGTATGTTTATCATACTATAAAAGGTGATAAGTTGCAGGATGGTTTTCAGAGGAGCGGGCATGGGTATATGTATACTTTCAAGTACTTCAAGCATCTGTTGAGAATCGACTATATTCTCCATTCACCGGAACTGAATAGCACGGATTACTTCTCGCCGGATCTTAATTATAGCGATCATAATCCGGTGGTGATGAGGATGAAATAAAAAAGATGCTCCGTTTATTGAACGAAGCATCTTTTTATATAAATATTCTAGAATGTAAACTTAACGCCTAACTGCATCTGCCATGCACTACCTGTAGAAGCAGTATAATCCCATTTAGAATTTTTCTGGAACACCTCGCGAGAAGATGCATTCATCTGATAAGTAAGAGGTTCTCCTACCTTACTTGCTGTTTTTAACAACCTTACATTATCATAACTCTGCAAACCGCAAGAGCGATAAGCCCCCCACTTCGAATTTAATAAGTTACCAATATTCAACATATCAAGACTTACTTGAATACCGTACTTACGGCTACCAATCTTAGCATAAAAATCCTGTGCTATCTTCATGTCAAAACGGTGAATCCACGGTTCTAAAGAAGAAGCACGTTCTACATACTGCCCCTTGTGATCATTCAAATAAGAGTCATTATTTACATAGTTCCAAAAATCTTCTTGTTGGTCTACCGCCGAATAAGTCACATTATTTTGTTTATCTTTAATATCCACAAATGTCATTTCTTCTTTAGAAGCAGGCACATACATCAAATCGGAATAGTTTCCGTCACCGTTCATATCATTAGAATAGGTATAAGAAAAACGTCCTTGTTGGTAACCTGTATAGAACAAAGAAACAGTCGTTTTCATATTCGCATAAGCAACTTCATAAGAAGCATTAGCTATCAAACGATGCGGGGTAGAAAATAAAGAATAAGAGACACCCGGATCATTCAATGAATTAACTGCAACATTATTCTGCCATACTGAAGCCGCCGATGAACCTGGATTTGCCGTCATATCTTTAGCCATTGTATAAGTGTACCCAAATGAACCTGTAAAGCCAAAATCAAATTTCTTCGTTAATACTGCATTAAAAGAATATTGATAACCTTTTTCATCCCCATTAGTCAACTGTATAACGGTTTTCGTCTTAGGATTGTCATAGTAATTATTCTTAGTCCAATATACACGTCCCGGTTGTTCATTATAGGTTCCAGAAGGGGCCTTTTCGTTCATATTCTTCTGAACAACATTATATATATCACGTGTATACATAGCACCAACAGAAAGCATAAATCCATAAGGTAACTGAAACTCTGCATTTACATTACTACGCCAAACTTGAGGCATTTTAAAATTCGGATCCACATAAGCTATAGCACCGGGGACCTCATTTCCCGGAGTTGATGGAAACATATCCGGATTTTGGGTAAGAGTTTCTTTATAATTTGGATTAAAAGCAAAGTTTGCCGGTAATTCCGAAGTCTCAAATTCAACCATATTTTGCATCTGACCTGCATTTGTCGGTTGGTTAGTGAACCATACAAATGGTAATAACCCTGTAAACAAGCCTGTACCTCCAGTCAAAACAATAGAACGGTCACCTTTTATATCCCAATTAAATCCTAAACGAGGAGATATTAACAATTTACTTTTCGGCCATTCGGATACGTCAACATTCGTTCCATTAAATGACTGTTCTTTGATAGCCGCATTCCCTAACAAATCATCAAAATATAACGGTAAATCAAAGCGTAATCCATATGTCAATTTTAAATTAGGTGTAATAGAATATTCATCTTGTGCATAAGCTCCCAACATACCAAATGTCAGTTCAGCTCCCGGAGCGTCTTTTCCATTATATCCATAAGTAATGCCATACAGCATCGGTTTTTCTCCCGTCATAAAATCGTCCATTGAAGCATAACGATAATATCCATAAGGAGCACGTAAATATGAATTCATGAAATACTGTCTTTCAAATGTTGCACCGGCAGTTATCAAATGGTTTCCTTTATTAATAGTTACATTGTCAGTAACACTAAATACATTATTCTCGACATCATTAAAAGGAGTAAACAATTCTGTACCCAATGTCATATACTGCTTACCGTCCTTGTAAATATCAACCATTGGAAACGCATCTCCCTTAGTTGTACGAGAATCTCGGATATGGGTATAAGTCACTAATAATTTGTTTTGTACTGAAGAAGAAAAATTGCTATTCAACTCACCGGAAAGAGACGTTACAATATTTCTAAAACCATAGTTGGAATTTCCAAATGCAAATGCATCAACCCCATAACGGTTTGAATTAGCTTTAGTGATTACCGAAGAGGTTGAACTAATACTAGCATCATTTTCTGATTTCACTGTGTTAAAACGTAATGACAGTTTATGACTTTTATTAATATTCCAATCCAAACGAGCCATAAGCTTCCAATTTTTACTCTCGAAATCATCAAATTTATCATAACTTCCCGGATCATATCCATATTTATCCTTTACAAAATCACTTATTGTCTTCAAATCCTTTATCCAAGTTCTAGAAATATGATTTTGATTATCCCCACTTCCACCTTCTTCTTGACTAGGAGTCCACAAAATACCAGGGCTAGTACTATTTTCTAATTCTCCATTTACAAAAAAGAATAGTTTATTTTTTATTATCGGAGCTCCTAATGTAAAGCCATACAAACTGGATTTATAACTTTCCACATTAGGAACGTCAACATCGTTAATAGATTTTCCTATAAAATTCTTTGGTTTCTGATATGTATAAACTGTTCCCTTTAATTCGTTTGTACCACTCTTGGTTACAGCATTAATAGAAGCTCCCGTAAAATTGGAATACGTAACACTATAAGGAGAAACATTAACGCTAATTTCATCAATTGCATCAAGTGAAATAGGCTGCGCATCTCCACCCGGCAAATTATTAGTACTCAAACCAAAATTATTGTTCAAAGCTGCACCATCCACAGTTATTGTATTATAACGTCCATCACGTCCGGCAAAAGAATTACTGCCACCCGCATAAGGAGAAAGTTTAGTAAAGTCAGTAATACTACGATTAATAGTAGGCAATGTCGTTAACTGACGCTCACTCACATTCGTTACAGTCCCCATCTTCTCTACTGTTTTCTGTGCTGTTACTATAACTTCATCCAATAATTCAGAACTTTCCTTTAAAACTACATTTAAAGTGTATACTTCTCCTAACGATAAATTTACACCTTTATAAATAGCAGTCTGATAACCAACATAAGAAACTTCAACTTTGTAAGGACCACCGGTACGCATACCTTGCAAATTAAATTGACCACTGATATTAGTCACTGTACCATAACGTGTACCTGACGGCTCGTGGATTGCAACCACAGTCGCTCCAATGATAGGTTCATCTTGTGCTGTAACCTTACCACTCATACTAGAAGTGGTAACCTGCGCACTAACGGTAGCAATGACCATGAGCATCGCCGCTACTAAAAAAGATCGCATTCTCTTTAACATAAATGTAGTTGATTAGTTAATATAAATTGTTTGCTTTTAAAAACTGTGCACAAATATAATTAATAATATTTAGAACTACATTACGATTATACTACAATTTTTTAAGAGAGATAAACGTTTTCCCCTGTTATAAAACGATAAAGGCTCCACAATATTTGCAGAGCCTTTTATTTTGAAACAGAAAGCATTATAAATGCTTCAATCTATTACTTTATACTAGTCAGTCATTAACTTTCTATAACGAACGCGTTTTGGTTCTTCATTTCCCAAACGTTTCATTTTGTTTTCTTCATATTCTGAATATGAACCTTCGAAGTAGAATACATTGGAGTCTCCTTCAAAAGCAAGGATATGTGTACAGATACGGTCGAGGAACCAACGGTCGTGCGAGATAACTACTGCACAGCCGGCGAAATCTTCCAAACCTTCTTCCAAAGCACGTAGTGTGTTTACGTCGATATCATTGGTAGGCTCATCGAGCAACAGTACATTACCTTCTTCTTTCAAAGCCATCGCCAAGTGTAAACGGTTTCTTTCACCACCGGACAATACACCGCAGAGTTTTTCCTGATCGCCACCGGAGAAATTGAAACGGGAAAGGTATGCACGCGCATTCACGTCACGTCCACCCATGCGGATCAACTCATTACCACCGGAAATTACCTGATATACGCTCTTATTCGGATCAATATCTCTGTGTTGCTGGTCTACATACGCCACCTTTACAGTCTCTCCTACTTCAAATTCTCCTTTATCCACTGTTTCCAATCCCATAATCAGGCGGAACAATGTCGTCTTTCCCGCACCATTAGGGCCAATCACACCGACAATACCATTAGGAGGAAGCATAAAGTTCAAATCGTCAAACAACAATTTATCACCGTATGCTTTAGCCACATGTTTGGCTTCAATGACCTTATTACCCAGACGGGGACCATTCGGAATAAAGATTTCAAGTTTCTCTTCTTTCTCCTTCACGTCCTCATTCAGCAATTTGTCATAAGAGTTAAGACGTGCCTTACCTTTCGCCTGACGGGCTTTCGGAGCCATGCGTACCCATTCCAACTCACGTTCCAGTGTTTTACGACGTTTGCTGGCGGTCTTTTCTTCCATTTCCATACGTTTGGTCTTTTGTTCCAACCAGGAAGAGTAGTTACCTTTCCAGGGGATACCTTCACCACGATCCAGTTCAAGAATCCATCCGGCAACGTGATCGAGGAAGTAACGGTCGTGCGTCACAGCAATAACCGTACCTTCATATTGTTGTAGATGTTGTTCCAACCAGTCGATAGACTCTGCATCCAAGTGGTTGGTAGGTTCGTCCAGCAAAAGCACATCCGGTTTCTGTAATAGCAAACGACAAAGAGCTACCCGGCGACGTTCACCTCCGGAGAGATTTTCTACCGGCTGATCTTCAGGCGGACAACGGAGAGCATCCATCGCACGCTCCAACTTGCTATCCAAATTCCATGCATCAGTTGCATCAATGATATCTTGCAATTCACCCTGGCGAGCAAAAAGAGCATCCATCTTATCCTGATCCTCATAATACTCCGGCAAACCGAATTTCTGATTGATTTCTTCGTATTCTGTCAGTGCGTCAACAATGGGTTGCACACCTTCCATTACTACTTCTTTTACTGTCTTCGTGTTGTCAAGATAGGGTTCCTGCGCCAAATAACCTACGGAATACCCCGGAGAGAAGACCACTTCTCCCTGATAGGATTTCTCTAAACCTGCGA
>OGXG01001116.1_pt1 | contig 13850 bp, 12 predicted proteins | sample 1576251 | NCBI WGS metagenome assembly OGXG01 (sample SAMEA3541533, study PRJEB24748) | human gut metagenome | biome: human gut; feature: human-associated habitat; material: faeces | place: China | collected 2012
GAGAAGAAAATCCAGGCGGACCATTTTGAGCAGATTGCAACAAATGGCGGAAACATGACGGTGCTGGAACTGGTTGGAAAATATACATCAACAAAAACCGGTGTCAGACCTACTACAGTTGCAGGATACGGAACAGTTATCAATTTATTGAAGAAAGATCCATTTGGAAAAAGAAGGATTGATACGGTTCGGATTTCGGATGCAAAATGTTGGCTGATACATCTTCAGCAGGTAGAAAAGAAAAGCTATAGTTCCATCCATTCAATCCGAGGAGTTCTTCGTCCGGCATTTCAGTTGGCAGTGGATGATGACCTGATCAGGAAAAATCCATTTCAGTTTCAGCTAATGGAAGTGGTTGTAAATGACAGTGTAACAAGAGAGGCAATCAGCAGGGCAGAGGAACGTAAGTTTCTACGATTTGTGAAGGAGGATCTTCATTTTTGCAGGTATTATGAGGGGATTTACATATTATTTAAAACAGGCCTTCGCATCTCGGAATTTTGTGGTTTGACGATTTCTGATATTGATTTCAAGGAGCATACGATCAACATTGATCATCAATTGCAGAAAAAATCAAAAATTGGATATTATATTCAAGAGGCTAAAACAACCAGCGGAACGAGAAAGATACCTATGACTGCAGATGTAGAGGAATGTTTTCGGAAAATAATAGAAAAACGAAACCCGCCCAAAGCAGAACCTATGGTAGATGGAAAAAGTGGATTCTTATACTTTGATAAAAATGAAAGTATCTGTTATTCCCTGCACTGGGAGCATTATTTTCAACACATCATTCAGAAGTATAATAATACCTATAAAGTACAGATACCTGTCATTACACCGCATGTATGCCGGCATACCTATTGCTCAAATATGGCAAAATCCGGAATGAATCCAAAAGCATTGCAATATTTGATGGGCCACTCAGACATCAGCGTAACGCTGAATACATATACGCATGTAAATCTTGAGGATGCCAGGGAAGAAGTTGCCCGGATTCAGGTTGTGTAATTACGATTTTTAATTGAAAATAGCAAGGTGTAAAATGGAAAAACATACACCTTATTTTACACCTTTTGCTGACGATATTATGCGAAAATAAACCAGGTTATGCCAGAAAACAAAAATTTACAGAGGCTTACAAAGCCCGAAATATCAAGAAAAACTAAGAAATGCGAGGTTATGCAACAATGATAAAAATACTATTCATTTGCCACGGTAACATCTGCCGCAGCACCATGGCCGAAAGCGTCCTCACCCACCTGGTCCACCAGCTGCACCTCGACAACCAGTTCGAGATCGACTCCGCTGCGACCAGCCGTGAGGAGATCGGCAACCCGCCGCACTACGGCACAAAAAATAAATTATACGAAGAAAACATTCCGCTTGTTCCGCACCGGGCGCGCCAGATGACAAGGGATGACTATCTGTATTTTGATTATCTGATCGGCATGGATTCCGCAAATATCCGGAACATGACAAGAATCGTGGGAGGCACGGACAGCCAGGATAAAATATACAAGATGCTTTCATTTGCGGGCTATGAAGACACGCAGAAATTTACCGGGGCAAGGGATGTGGCAGATCCATGGTACACTGGCAATTTTGATGAAACCTATGAAGATGTGGTTGCAGGATGCAAAGGATTCCTGTATTATTTACAGCAGAAAGGGGACATTTCAAAAGAAATCGAAATTCCCCGGTAAGTAAGGAGTGACATTGGGTGAAATATCTGATCATTGGAGCTGGTGGCACAGGCGGAGTTGTCGGGTTTCACATGGCGCAGGCAGGAAAAGATGTGACGTTGATCGCCAGAGATGCGCATTTGGAGAGTATACAGCAAAAGGGACTGACGCTTCAGACCATGTGGGATGAGAACACAAAGACCATACCGGTAAAGGCATCTGACATGCAGCATTACAAAGACCGGCCGGATGTGATCTTAGTCTGCGTAAAAGGATATTCGCTGGATGGAATTTACGAATTTATCCGTAGAATTGCAAAACCGCAGACGATTGTGATTCCAATTTTAAATATTTATGGAACCGGAGCTAAAATGCAGGAAAAACTGCCGGGAATGCTTGTGACGGACGGATGTATTTACGTGTCAGCCAATATTAAGGAGCCGGGAGTTATTTTGCAGCACGGAAAGATTCTGCGCATTTTCTTCGGCGTGCGCCAAAAAGAAGAAAAATGCCAGCTGTTAGAGCAGATTCAGAAAGATTTCCGTGACAGTGCAATCGATGGGATATTATCAGAACAGATCCAGCGGGATGCGCTGGAGAAATTTTCCTATGTGTCACCGATCGGAGCGGCGGGCCTTTACTTAAATGCTACGGCAGGAGATTTCCAGAAAGAGGGGAAAGCAAGAGAACTGTTTTGCACGATGATAAGGGAAATCGTCGCACTGGCGACGACCATGGGATTTCCGTTTGAAAAGGATATGGTTTCCGTAAATCTGCAGATTTTATCCAATCTTCCGCCGGAGGCAACCACGTCAATGCAAAGGGATGTGATGGCACACAGACCGTCGGAAGTGGATGGTCTGGTATACGAAGTGGTGCGCATGGCGCACAGATATCAGGTTCCGGTGCCCGCATATGAAAAAGTGACACAGAAACTGCAAGGAGAAATTATGTGCGAAAAAATTCTCACACAGAAGGAAATGTGGAGATAAAAAGGGAAGAAAAATAACAGGATTCATTGCAGATAATGAATCATAAAAACACAGGAGAACAACATGGAATACAAATACAGCACAATTAACGAGGTAAATCATTTTGAATTTGGCGAGGCTGTGGTTGGGGACATCCAGCTGACAGAGCGCATGTTTCATCTGGTACTGGACAATGTAAAAATCTGTCCGGAAAATTCCTGCAACCGCGACATCCGGATGATGCGTACCAATGAACTTTTATTTAAGATTTCAGATGCAGAAATCATTTCGCTTGTTGAGGAAGGATACAACGAATACGATGCTGATGGAAATTTAAAGCACACGTATCCGGACGAGCAAGTGGAAAAAGCAAAGTATGATGAGGTGGCACAGGTTCTTTTGGAGGGAACCATATATGAACTGACGTTACAGAGCGGTGTTTATACGTTTATCATTGACGGAACCAACGACCGTACCTACGCGCTGAAAGTAACCGGAAGCGGCGATACGCAGGAGTGGAACCGGTTTCTTGAGGTATAGAGTCGGGAAAGTTTTGTTCGCCGGGTAGCCTTTGAACAGAAACACAGGAGGAAAAAGACATGATACAGACCGTTATTTTTGATCTGGACGGAACCCTTTTGGATACAGAAAAATACTATTTCGCGAAATGGAAAGAGGCTATGGCGCATTTCGGATATCATATGACCGATGAGGAGGCATACAGCGTGCGTTCCCTTGGGATGCCTTATGCACCGGAACATTTTAAAAAGCTGTATGGAGAAGATTTTGACTATGATAAAGTGCATACCTATCGCAGAAAACTGACGGATCAGGTGCTTGATGAGGGACCGATTGAGGCAAAACCGGGAGCAGAGGAACTGTTAAAATATTTGCGCCAAAAAGGTGTGCGTACAGCGATTGCCACCGCAGGAGGTGTGGAGCGCAGCAGCAGTCTGCTGAAGAGAGTGGGATTGTATGACTATCTCGATCACATTGTTTCTGCCCGGCAGGTCGCCCATGGCAAACCGGCGCCGGATGTTTATCTGTACGCCTGCAGCCAGCTTCATGTGCAGCCACAGGAATGCTATGCGGTGGAAGATTCTCCAAATGGAATTCACAGTGCATACAGTGCAGGATGTAAGGTGTTTATGGTGCCGGATCTGACACAGCCGGATGCCGAACTGGAGAAATTTATATACAAAAAAGTGGAATCACTTGTAGCACTAAAGGAGTATTTTTAAATTTTTTCTTGCAATCACTGGAATTGTGTGATAAAACAGATTACAAAAGGAACGTACATCAGGGATGTACGACAGAAAATGCGTAGATGGAGACTCTGATCATCAGACATCGACAGGAATACAGCGTCACCGACTGAGAGCGCTGTTTGAAAGAGATGATTATGGGAACACTGCCGGAGCAGACGGATTGAACACGGGCAGGATGGTTTTGAAAACCGGAATGTGGAAGTAGGTTCGTACGTGAGCGCACGTTACGCGTAAGAGAGGGAAGATGAGAATGTCTCATTTTTCAATGCGGGTGGTACCGCGGATAATCTGAATTATTCGCCCCGGAATACAATTATAGTATTCCGGGGCTTTTCTTTTTTCATAAGAGGAGCCCCGGACCAGAAAAAGGAGTAGAAAAGATGAGTAACATTTACAGAGATGTCACACTGAATCAGGTAAGCGAGCAGGACATCGGAAAGACGATCCGTGTCGCTGGCTGGGTAGAAAATATCCGTGACCATGGCGGAGTATCTTTTATTGATTTAAGAGATATGTATGCAGTGATGCAGATCGTTATCCGCGATGGAAAGCTGTTAGAAGGAATCCGTAAAGAGCAGGCTATTACCGTGGAAGGTCTGATCGAAAAGAGAGATGAGGAAACCTACAATCCAAAGATCCCGACCGGAACCATCGAGCTGGATGCAAAGGAAGTGACGGTACTCGGAGAAGTATATTCCCAGCTTCCGTTTGAAGTAATGACCAGCAAGAGTGTGGTACACGAAGATGTACGTCTGAAATATCGGTATCTGGATCTGAGAAACCAGAAAGTAAAAGACAATATCATTTTCCGTTCCAAAGTGATCTCTTATCTGCGTGAGAAAATGACAAGTATGGGATTTCTGGAGTTACAGACACCGATCCTGTGTGCATCTTCGCCGGAGGGTGCAAGAGATTATATCGTACCATCCAGAAAATTCAAGGGAAAATTTTATGCACTGCCACAGGCACCACAGCAGTACAAGCAGCTTCTGATGGTATCCGGATTTGATAAATATTTCCAGATCGCACCTTGTTTCCGTGATGAGGATGCCAGAGCCGACCGTTCACCGGGAGAGTTCTATCAGCTGGATTTTGAGATGAGTTTTGCCACACAGGAAGATGTATTTGCAGTTGGTGAAGAAGTTCTTTCGTCTGTATTTGAAAAGTTCGCACCGGAAGGAAGCGTTGTGACCAAGGCTCCATATCCGATTATCAGTTATAAGCAGGCAATGCTGGAGTTTGGTTCCGATAAGCCGGATCTGCGTAACCCGCTTCGTATTATCGATGTGACCGACTTTTTCCAGAAATGTACGTTCAAGCCGTTCATCGGAAAAACGGTTCGGGCAATCCGCGTACACGCCGATATGTCCAAAGGTTTCCACGAGAAACTCCTTAAATTTGCAACCGGACTTGGCATGGGTGGTTTAGGATATCTGGAAGTATTGGAAGACGGCTCTTACAAGGGACCAATCGACAAGTTTATTCCGGATGACTGTAAGGAAGAATTCCGCACACTGGCAGGACTTGAAGTTGGCGATACAATTTTCTTTATGGCAGATAAGGAAGAACGCGCTGCATATTACGCCGGAATGATCAGAAACGAACTCGGTGAGAAACTGGATCTGATCGAGAAGAATGCATACCGTTTCTGTTATGTCAACGATTTCCCGATGTTTGAGAAAGATCCGGAGACAAAGAAGATCGGATTTACCCATAATCCATTCTCCATGCCACAGGGCGGCTTAGAAGCACTTAATACCATGGACCCGCTGGATATCCTGGCTTACCAGTACGATATCGTCTGCAACGGTGTGGAATTATCTTCCGGAGCTGTGCGTAACCACGATATGCAGATCATGGAAAAAGCATTTGAGATTGCAGGTTACGACAAAGAAGTGTTAAAGAACAAGTTCGGCGCATTATACACCGCATTCCAGTACGGAGCACCGCCACACGCAGGTATGGCTCCTGGAGTTGACCGTATGATCATGCTTTTACGCAACGAAGAAAATATCCGTGAAGTCATCGCATTCCCGATGAACGGAAACGCACAGGATCTGATGTGCGGTGCACCAAACGAAGTCACCGAGCAGCAGCTGCGTGAAGTGCATATTAAGGTTAGAGATTAAGGAGAAGGGAACAAAATATGGCAAACGTAATCTCAGACGAGACAATGGAATATGTTGGAATCCTTGCAAAGCTGGAATTGTCTGACGCGGAAAAAGAAGCTGCGAAAAAAGACATGGAGAGCATGCTGGATTATATTGATAAATTAAACGAACTGGATACCTCCAATGTGGAACCGATGTCCCACGTATTTCCGGTACAGAATGTGTTCCGGGAAGATGTTGTGGAAAACGGCGATGGTGGAGAGGACACACTTGCGAATGCACCGGAGCGCCGCGACCGCGCATTTGTAGTTCCAAAGACGGTAGAGTAAGGAGGGGCAGCTATGAATTTATTATCGCTCACAGCGGTAGAGCTGGGAAAGAAAATAAAAGCGCATGAAGTGACCGTTGAGGAAGCAACAAGAGCTGCTCTTGACGCGATTCGTGCAAAAGAAAAGGATATCAACAGCTTTGTCACCGTAGATGAAGAGTCTGCGATGATCCGCGCAAAAGAAGTACAGAAAATGATTGATGACGGGACACTGACCGGGCCTCTGGCAGGTGTTCCGGTTGCCATCAAAGATAATATGTGTACAAAGGGAATGTTAACGACCTGCAGTTCTAAGATTTTATATAATTTTATTCCAACTTATACAGCGGAAGCCGTTATCAATCTGGAAAAAGCGGGCGCAGTCATTCTCGGAAAGACGAACATGGATGAATTTGCCATGGGAAGTACCACAGAGACTTCTGCCTATGGGGAGACAAAGAATCCATGGAATACCGCACATGTACCGGGCGGTTCTTCCGGTGGAAGCTGTGCGGCAGTGGCAGCAGAGGAATGTTACTATGCACTCGGATCGGATACCGGAGGATCTATCCGTCAGCCAAGTTCATTTTGTGGTGTGACCGGAATCAAACCAACTTATGGTACCGTTTCCCGTTACGGACTGATTGCATACGGTTCCTCTCTGGATCAGATCGGACCGATTGCAAAGGATGTGACCGACTGTGCCACAATTCTGGAGACAATTACTTCTTATGATAAGAAGGATTCCACATCGGTAAAACGAGAAGAAACCGATTTTACATCGGCACTGGTGGATGATGTAAAGGGAATGAAGATTGGTATTCCGCGTGACTATCTGGGCGAGGGACTGGACCCGGAAGTAAAGGAAGCCATTCTTGCAGCGGCAAAGACGTTAGAAGAAAAAGGCGCAATCGTAGAGGAATTTGATTTAAGTCTCGTAGAGTATGCGATTCCGGCTTATTATGTCATTGCGGCAGCAGAGGCAAGCTCCAATCTGGCACGTTTTGATGGAGTAAAATACGGATACCGCACAAAAGAGTACGAGGGACTGCACAATATGTACAAGAAGTCCCGCTCCGAAGGATTCGGACCGGAAGTAAAGCGCCGTATTATGCTTGGATCTTTCGTGTTAAGTTCCGGATATTATGATGCTTATTATCTGAAAGCACTGCGCACCAAAGCCCTGATCAAGCAGGCATTTGACAAGGCATTTGCAAAGTATGATGTGATTCTCGGACCGGCGGCACCGACCACCGCTCCGAAACTGGGAGAATCTTTGAGTGATCCGCTGAAGATGTATCTTGGAGATGTATATACCGTTTCGGTCAATCTGGCAGGTCTGCCGGGAATTTCCGTGCCGTGCGGTGTGGACAGCAAAGGACTTCCGATCGGTCTGCAGCTGATCGGGGATTGTTTCAAGGAGAAAAACATTATCCGTGCGGCCTACAGTTTTGAACAGACAAGAACGTATCAGCACAGTCCGGCAGCAGAAGCGTAGAAAGGAGAGAAGAGATGTCAAAAGAATATGAAACCGTCATTGGACTGGAAGTCCATGTAGAATTAGCAACCAAGACAAAAATCTTCTGTGCCTGCTCCACTGCATTCGGAAGTGCACCAAATACCCACACCTGTCCGGTATGTACCGGTATGCCGGGATCGCTTCCGGTCTTAAACAAAAAGGTGGTAGAGTATGCCATGGCAGTTGGTCTGGCAACAAACTGTCAGATCAATCAGTACAGCAAATTTGACCGGAAAAATTATTTCTATCCGGATAACCCGCAGAACTATCAGATTTCCCAGCTTTATCTGCCAATCTGCCATGACGGAGGGGTAGAGATCGAGACGGAATCCGGCGGGAAAAAGACCATCGGTATCCATGAAATCCATATGGAAGAGGATGCCGGAAAGTTAGTACACGATGACTGGGAAGGGGTATCTCTGGTGGATTACAACCGTTCCGGGGTACCGCTGATCGAGATCGTGTCCGAGCCGGATATGCGCTCCGCAGAGGAAGTCATTGCATATCTGGAGAAACTGCGTATGACGATCCAGTACCTGGGTGCCAGTGACTGCAAGATGCAGGAGGGTTCCATGCGTGCGGATGTCAATTTATCAGTTCGTGAAAAGGGCGCCAAAGAGTTTGGTACCCGTACCGAGATGAAAAATATCGGTTCGTTTAAGGCAATCGCACATGCCATTGAAGCCGAGACAGCCCGCCAGATTGATCTGATTGAATCCGGGGAGAAGGTTGTACAGGAGACCCGCCGCTGGAACGATGATCAGGGATATTCCTATGCGATGCGTTCCAAAGAGGATGCACAGGATTATCGTTATTTCCCGGAGCCGGATCTGGTACCGATCGTTGTCAGTGACGAATGGCTGCAGCAGATCCGGGACAATCAGCCGGAACTTCATGATGAAAAACTGGCCCGTTATATTGCAGAGTTTGGTCTGCCAGAGTATGATGCACAGATTCTTACATCGGAGAAAAAGCTGGCAGATCTCTTCGAGGCGACTTCTGCGATTTGCAATAAACCCAAGAAGGTTTCCAACTGGCTTATGGGAGAAACGATGCGTCTGTTAAAGGACCGGGAAATGGATGCCGAAGATCTCCGTTTTTCACCAGAGCATCTGGCAAAAATTATCGAATTGACAGAGGCAGGAACGATCAATAATTCCGTTGCCAAGGAAGTATTTGAAAAAGTATTTGATGAGGACATTGATCCGGAGCGTTATGTGGAAGAGCATGGCTTAAAGAGTGATAACGATGAGGATGCGCTTCGCGCAACAATTGAACAGATCGTCAAAGACAATCCGCAGTCGGTGGAGGATTACCACAACGGAAAAGAGAAAGCAATCGGATTTTTGGTCGGACAGACGATGAAAGCAACCAAAGGCAAGGCAAATCCGGGAATCGTAAATAAAATCTTAAAGGAACTGCTTTAAATCTTAAAGAAAAATGAAAAAACAGGGGAAAACTTGTCTTTACAGGCTGAATATCGTATAATAATTTTGCCGTCGCTTACTGCGGCGGCAATGTTATATGTAAAAAAGGAGTTTATACGATGGCGGAAGACCAGAATAATAAAGAAAATACCACGACATCCGATACAAACAATACAAGTGAATATGAAGATGTCTGTTACATCTGCCGCAGACCGGAGAGTGTTGCGGGAAAGATGATACATATCCAGAATGATATCTGCATTTGTCAGGACTGTATGCAGAAAACATTTGATACCATGAACAACGGCACCTTTAACATGGGCGATTTCATGAATATGAACATGGGAAAAATGCCGAATATCAGTATGATCAATCTGGCGGATCTACAGAATGCGGTTCCGAACAAACAGAAGTTAAAGAAAAAGAAACCAAAGGATGAGCAGCCGAAACCGGAACTGGATATTCATTCCATTCCGGCACCGCACAAAATCAAGGCGCGTCTGGATGAGTATGTTGTCGGACAGGAACATGCCAAAAAAGTGATGTCCGTTGCCGTTTACAATCACTATAAACGCGTGATGGAAGACACCAATGACGGCGTGGAAATCGAAAAGTCCAATATGCTCATGATCGGACCGACCGGATCGGGAAAGACGTATCTGGTAAAGACACTGGCACGGCTTTTGGATGTGCCGCTGGCAATCACAGATGCGACCTCTCTGACCGAAGCCGGATATATCGGTGATGATATCGAAAGCGTAGTCAGCAAACTTCTGGCTGCAGCTGACAATGATGTGGAGCGTGCAGAGCACGGTATTATTTTCATTGATGAGATCGACAAGATTGCAAAGAAGCGCAATGCCAATCAGCGGGATGTAAGCGGAGAGTCGGTGCAGCAGGGAATGTTAAAGCTTCTCGAAGGCGCAGAGATTGAAGTTCCGGTTGGAGCAAGCAGCAAAAATGCGATGGTTCCGATGACCACGGTAGATACGAAGAATATTCTGTTTATCTGTGGCGGTGCCTTTCCGGAACTGGAAGAGGTTATCAAGGAGCGATTAAACAAGGAGGCGTCCATCGGCTTTAAGGCAGATCTGAAAGATAAATACGACAAGGAAGAAAATCTTCTCTGTAAAGTGACAGTGGAGGATGTCCGTAAATTCGGAATGATTCCGGAGTTTCTGGGACGTCTGCCGATTCTGTTTTCACTGGAAGCACTGACGGAAGATATGCTTGTGCGTATTCTGACAGAGCCGAAGAATGCGATTGTACGTCAGTACAAAAAGCTTCTGGCGATGGATGAAGTGGATCTGGAGTTTACGGAGGACGCTTTGCATGCAATTGCAAAGCAGGCGAAAGAAAAGAAAGTCGGTGCCCGTGCACTGCGAGCCATTATTGAAGAGTTCATGCTGGATATCATGTATGAGATTCCAAAGGATGACAATATCGGAAAAGTGACGATCACAGAGGATTATGTGGAGAAAAAGGGCGGACCGCTCATTGAAATGCGTGGAGTTGCGGCACTTCCGGAACAGGAAGCAAACGCATAAAATGTAGAAAAACCGAAATAAAAGATCTGATGTCGAAGGGCATCAGGTCTTTTTCTTTTCCCTATTGTATGATATGATAGAAACAGTATTGTTTTGTTCGTAATTCATAAGGAGGATGTATGAAAATCATTCATTGTGCGGATCTGCATCTGGATTCCCAGATGACAGCAAACCTGACAAAAGAGCAGGCAAGAGAGCGCAAAAGAGAAATCATCCGTACGTTTACACGGATGGTCGAATATGCAGAAAAGACAGGGGTGCGTCTGATCATGATATCGGGAGATCTGTTTGATACACGAAATGTATCAGCATTGGCGCGCAACACCGTAAGGGACATGATCTGTACACATCCCCAGATTGATTTCTTATATCTGAGAGGAAACCATGACAGTGACAATTTCCTTTCCAAGCTGGAGGAAGTACCGGACAATCTGCTTTTGTTTTCCGATACATGGACTGCATATCGGTATGGAAATATAGTGATCAGCGGAATCGAGCTCTCGGAGAACAACCGGGCGACCGTTTACAATTCCCTTGTGCTGGGGCATGAAGATTTCAATATTGTCATGATGCACGGACAGGCGGGAGATTATGCATGTCGCACACAGGCAGAGAATATCAGCCTGAACCAGCTGAAAAATAAAAATATTGATTATCTGGCGCTGGGACATGTACATACCTTCATGCAGGACAAGCTGGATAACCGCGGTACCTGGTGTTACTGTGGATGTCTGGAAGGACGCGGATTTGACGAGTGTGGACCGAAAGGATTTGTTTTACTGGATGTGGACGAGCAGACCTGCCGTGCCCAGATGCAGTTTGTTCAGATGGCAGCCCGCACGTTGTACACGCTTGAAGTGGATGTGAGCAATGTCATGACGACAAGAGAAGCGGCAGAGCGGATGGAAGATGCTGTAAAACAGGCGCAGTATCCGTCGGGAAGTCTTGTCAAATTTGTACTGACCGGTGAGGTGGAAGTGGATGCGGAGATCAATTGCGAGTATCTGCAGAATCTGTTCTCGGATTATTTTTATTTTGAAAAGGTGAAAGACCGGACAACCCTTCGGGTCGACTACAGTGATTATGAAAAAGATGCCTCGTTAAAGGGGGAGTTTATCCGTATGGTACTTGGATCTGAACTGTCACAGGAGCAGAAGGCAGAAGTGATCCGCTGTGGAATTTTGGCATTGTCCGGGGAGGAGATATAGGATGAAATTACGTTCCTGTCATATCGACAATTTTGGAAAACTATCGGATCTGCATCTGGAATTTCAGGACGGGGTCAATCTGTTTCACGAACCGAATGCATGGGGAAAAAGTACACTGGCCGCTTTTTTGCGGGTGATGTTTTACGGGTTTGACTCTAAGAGAGAATCCGGGCTGTTTGATAAAGAACGTGTGGTATTCCGCCCGTGGCAGGGGGGAACGTATGGAGGCGAACTGGATTTTTCCTATCAGGGAAAAGAGTACCGGATCAGCCGTACATTTGGAAAAACAGAAAAAACAGATGTTTTTCATTTATATGATCTTTCCACCAATCTGGAATGTCATGATTTTTCTTCCGAGATCGGAAGTGAAATTTTCGGACTGGACAGTGCGTCGTTTAAAAGGAGCGCATTTATTGCACAAAATGACTGCGAATGCTGCTCGACTGATGCGATCAATGCCAAGCTGGGAAATCTTGTAGAGAATACAAACGATATCAATAATTTTGAGACCGCTCAGAAAAAGATTCATGACCGGATGAATAAACTTTCACCGGACCGTGCAACAGGTTCCATGAAAAAGCGGACGAATATGATCACGCTGTTAACGGAAGAACTGCGTGGCTATGATGCGGCAGAGGCGTCTTACAAAAAGATTACCGAAAAACTTACCGAAAAACAGGAGCAGAGAAAAGAACTGGCCGGGATTCGGGATCAGTATGCAAAAGCATTGCAGGTGGCGAGTGAAGAGAGCCGCAGGGAAGGAATCAAGCAGGCCTATGCGGCCACCAAACAGGAGGAACAGGAAAAGAAAGCGGCACTGGATGCTTTTGCGGATGTATTTCCGGGACAGGTGCCGCAGGATGAGGAGTTTGCAAAGCAGAACCAGGATGTACAGATGCTTGGGGTGTTAAAAACCACTTTGTTTAATCTGGGGCTGACCGAAGAAGAAGAAAACCGCCTGCAGGAACTTGGTGATAAGTTTGAAAACCAGATTCCTTCTGAAGAAAAAATAACGGAAATGGAAAAAGAGCAGGAGCGTTTTGCAAAACTGAAAGAGGAAAAAACGCAGTTGGAAACGAAAATGTCCTATTTTGAAGCGATGGCAATGAAGCGGGAAGAACCGGATTATACGGTAAAAAATCGTCTTCCGATGATGATCTGCGGCATTATCCTGCTGGTGATCGGTGCTGCCGGTGCTCCCTTCAGAATCAGATTCAGTTTTGCACCATTCACCAGTCGGATCGCCGGTCCCCAGGTACTCGCTGTCTCATCGTTCTTAACAAGCGGTATCTGGATATCCAGATTCGAAATCGTGATTGTAGCCTCCACACCATTAACCAGAATAACATTGGTCGTACTGCTTCCCGTGATAGTCGCATGATTATACTGTTCCAATGTGTTGCTGTTGATGTTGATACCGCCATTCGCAATATTATAAGTATCTGTTGATGCCAGCAAAGCGATTCTGCCGTCCATGCTGACCTCGATCTCCGGAAGCTCCACGCCCGCTGCCAAAATATACTCTCTCGGAAGAACCGGAAGATAATAATAGAAACCACTTTCATCTTCCCGGTTCTCATCCAGCTCCCAAGTAACGCTGATATCCGTCAGCACCAGGATATCTTCTGAGATTTCCTCATCTTCAAACTCATAATCCTTAAGAAAATCCCCGGCATTGCTGTCGGTCGCGATCAGAAACGTACCCTGCTGGTCTTTCTGCAGGTCTTTCTCCTGAACTTCCTGTTTATCTGCTTCCTCCTCATCATTGCTATCCGGCATGTTTTCTGAATTTTCTGTTTCCGGAGTT
>OGXG01001118.1_pt1 | contig 13840 bp, 12 predicted proteins | sample 1576251 | NCBI WGS metagenome assembly OGXG01 (sample SAMEA3541533, study PRJEB24748) | human gut metagenome | biome: human gut; feature: human-associated habitat; material: faeces | place: China | collected 2012
ATGAAGTAATTGATGATTTAATGGAAGATGTGAAAGATTATGAACCACATACAGCTCTAGCTGGTGGAGAAGATGGAATGGATTTCTATAATATAATAGTTTCTGAGAGCCGTAAGGTGTTAAATGAAAATGGTATACTTGCATTTGAAATAGGATATGATCAAGGTGAGAAGGTAAAAGTTCTGATGGAAGAAAATGGGTTTAAAAATATTAAAGTTATTCAAGATTTAGCAGGATTAGACAGGGTAGTAATAGGAAATTTCTAAAATCTTGATATAATTAGATTAAATATGATATAATATTTCAATATGAAAAAAAACAGTATGGAGTGATACTATGTTATTAGATAAATTAGCATTTACAGAAAATAAATATGAAGAGCTTTCAGTAAAAATATCAGATCCTTCTATAATGGCTAACCAAAAAGAATGGAGAAAGCTTTGTAAGGAACATGCTGACTTAGAGATAATCGTTACAGCATATAGAGAATATAAAAAGGTTTTAGAAGACCTTGAAGCAAATAAGGAAATGTTAGAAGAAGAATCAGATAAAGAAATGAGAGAAATGTTATCTGAAGAAATTTCTATGTTAAAAGAACAAGAAATAGAATTAGAAAATAAGATACAAATATTATTATTACCAAAAGATCCAAATGATGATAAGAACGTATTTGTTGAAATCAGAGGTGGAGCTGGTGGAGATGAAGCAGCTCTATTTGCAGCTAACCTATTTAGAATGTACACAAGATATGCCGAAAATAATAGATGGTCAGTAGAACTTATGAGTTCAAATGAAAATGACCTTGGTGGATTCAAAGAAGTTGTTTTTATGATAAAAGGTGCTGGTGCATATTCTAAGTTAAAATATGAAAGTGGAGTTCACAGGGTACAGAGAATCCCGGTAACAGAATCAGGCGGACGTATTCATACATCAACAGCAACAGTAGCTATAATGCCTGAAGCTGAAGAAGTAGATGTAGAAATTGATATGAATGATTGCCGTTTCGATGTATTCCGTGCATCAGGAAATGGTGGACAGTGTGTAAATACAACAGACTCAGCCGTAAGACTTACACATATTCCAACAGGAATAGTAATTTCATGTCAGGATGAAAAGTCACAGCTTAAAAACAAAGACAAAGCCCTTAAAGTATTAAGAGCTAGATTATATGAATTAGAGTGTCAGAAGAAACAGGATGCTGAATCAGAGGCAAGAAGAAGCCAGATTGGTACAGGGGACAGATCAGAAAAAATCAGAACATACAACTTCCCACAGGGACGTGTAACAGACCACAGAATCAAATTCACATCTCATAGATTAGATGAAATCTTAAATGGACACCTGGAAGAAATCATCGACAACTGCATTGCTGCTGACCAGGCTGCAAAACTCAGTAACATGAACGACTAACACTCACAAAACCACAACAAGACGCACAGGCTGCTTGCAGCCATGTGCGTCTTTTGTGGTTTTAGGGAGTCAAACGCTCACTGAGATGAAGCAAAGCGGAATCGAAGTGAACGATTGGCTCGTCAAAGCGAAGCTTTGGAGAGTGTTAGTCGTAGTAGTGGGGAAATATTTGTTCTTTTGCGTGGAATTACGTGTCGTAGAACAAAAATGTTGTCCCACACGTAATTTATTGAAATATTTTAGTATTTCCAGTTGGAATTACGTGTCGTAGAACGAAAATGCAACTACACACGTAATTTATTGAAATATTCTAACATTTCTAGTTGGAATTACGCGTCATATAACAATAATATTGTATGACACGTAATATAGTGAAGATTTCATGTTTTTCTAAAAAAATTTGAAAGGAAAGTGTATAAAAAAAGCAAGAGATATGTTATAGTTGACAAATAAAACCACGTACAAAATATAGAATGCAACATAAACTGGGTACAAAAAAGAAAAAGCGAGGTGACGAATTATAAATATAAAAGAAATTAATGAACGATTAGAACATTTAAAAATAATTAAAGTTAAAGCGGAGAAGAGTCTGTCAAGTGCACCAGAAGGGAAGTTGGTGCTAGCAAGAAGCGCGAATACTATTCAATATCAGCAGAAGCAAAAAGACGGAACGAGAGTGTATATAAAAAAGAGCAACGCCGCCCTGATTAAAGCCCTGGCGCAAAAGGAGTATGACCAAAAGATTTTGAAAACTATTGATGCTGAAGAGAGAAGAATAAGGAAGTTTCTAAATAAGTACAATCCAAATTCACTATTAGAAGTATATGATTCTATGCCGGAGCAGAAAGGGATTTTTGTTACTAAATATGAATTAACTGATGAAGAATATGCAAAAATGTGGGAGGAGTCTAAGAATAATTTAGGAAGAATTGAGCCGGATGAACAATTAAAAGAATTAGGTTTGATAACAGAAAAGGGGGAATATGTCAGGTCTAAATCAGAGAAGATAATAGCTGATACTTTGACAAAAAACAATATAAATTATGTATATGAATTGCCATTACGTTTGAAAGAATATGGTACTGTTAAACCAGACTTTACAGTATTGAACAAAAGAACAAGGCACGAATATGTGTGGGAACATTTTGGAATGATGTATGATTCAATATATGTTAAAAACGCAATTAAAAAAATTGAACAATATGGAAAAAGCGGATATGTGCAGGGAAGAAATTTTATTGCAACTTTTGAAAGCAAGGAAGCACCGTTGAATACAGTTACAATAAATAGGGTTATACAGGATTTCTTTCAATAGAGAAAACAAATTAATAAAATGAATATAAGACACAATAAAATACTAAATATGAAAATGCTGGGGAAAATACGTATTATAAAACAACAAGAAATTACAAATAAAAATTCAGTTTAAGAATATAAAACTACTACTAAAATTTCCAAATTTTGTATTTAATATTTTTATAAAATGGTTGTCACAACAACATAAAATAATCATAAATTATAATATTATCTATCTTGCAGAAAGGCAATGAAGCAATAGTAAAATAAAGAAAGGAATATGGCAATTTAGTTGACGATGAATAACTACCATATTATGGTGAAAAGCGTTAATGCTGAGATAATTATCTCACCATTTCACATACGCAGGTGGAATAAAATCTTATGACACTGTAATCTTAATATAAATTGCCAAGGGAAAGTTAATAAAATGAAAAAAGATATGGGGAAAGATTTAAATAATAAAATGTTTTGCTTTCAGTGCGAACAGACAGCAGGCTGTGCAGGATGTATGGGAGCAGCAGGTGTTTGTGGAAAGACAGCTAATACATCAAGATTGCAGGATGAATTAACAGGAGCAGTAATTGGACTTGCCAAGTCTTGCGGCCACAATGAAAAGTCTGAAAGAACAGATAGAATTATAATTGAAGGATTGTTTACAACAGTTACAAATGTTAACTTTAACGATAAAACGTTGGAAGATATGATTGAAAAAGTCCATAAGGAAAAAGAAGCAATTGCGCCTAATTGCATTACTTGCGCAGCACCTTGCGGAAATACTGAAGATTTTGATATGAATTTATTGTGGAATGAAGATGAGGATATCCGATCATTAAAGTCACTTATTTTATTTGGAATAAGAGGAATGGCTGCGTATGCGTATCACGCAATGGTACTAGGTTATGAAAGTGAAGAAGTAAATCAGTTTTTCTACAAGGCATTGTCGATTATAACTTATGACTTAGAAATGGATAGATTAATTGAAGTGGCAATGGAAGTTGGCGAGAAGAATTTAAAGTGTATGGAATTACTCGATAAAGCAAACACATCAAGCTATGGAACACCAACTCCTGTGAAAGTGCCATTAACTATAGAAAAAGGACCTTTTATTGTAATAACAGGTCACGATTTAAAGGATTTGGAAGTTTTGTTGAAGCAGACGGAAGGAAAGGGCATCAACATTTATACTCACGGTGAAATGTTGCCGGCTCACGGCTATCCGGAGTTAAAGAAATATCCGCATCTAAAAGGAAATTTCGGAACTGCATGGCAGAATCAGCAGAAGGAATTTGACAACATTCCGGCACCTGTATTGTTTACAACTAATTGTTTAATGCCGGTTAAGGAAAGCTATAAGGATAGAGTTTTTACAACAGAAGTTGTGTCATACCCTGAAATGGTTCACATTGAAGGAGATGGAGAAGAGAAAGATTTTACTCCGGTTATTAACAAGGCATTGGAACTTGGCGGCTACAAGGAAGACAAAGAAAATACAGGTATAAATGGTGGAAAATATGTTGTTACAGGTTTTGGACACGGCTCAGTTTTAAGCGTTGCTGATAAAATTATTGAGGCTGTAGAGAATAAGCAGATAAGTCATTTCTTCCTTGTAGGTGGATGTGACGGAGCAAAAGTTGGAAGAAATTATTATACTGAATTTGTAAAACAGTCACCGAAAGATTCAGTTATTTTAACATTAGCCTGTGGAAAGTACAGATTTAATGATTTGGATTTGGGAGAAATATGTGGACTTCCAAGAATAATGGATATGGGACAGTGTAATGACGCTTATGGAGCAATCAAAGTGGCAATAGCATTATCTAAGGCATTTGGCTGCGAAGTTAACGAACTTCCGTTATCAATGATTTTGTCATGGTATGAGCAGAAAGCGGTATGTATTTTGCTTACATTGCTTCATTTAGGAATAAAAAACATCTTCTTAGGACCGACTTTACCTGCATTTATTTCACCTAATGTGTTGAAATATTTGGTAGAAAATTATAATATATCTCCTATAAGCACACCGGAAGCGGATCTTAAAAAAATCTTAGGCTAACCGGTATTAGGAGGAAATATGTCAAACGTAATTAAGATAAATGATTTTGATGCTAAGGAGCTTGATGTTTACGCGCGATTGTCAGAGGGACAATTGCTAAACAGACATGAGCCGGAGAAAGGGATTTTCATAGCGGAAAGTCCAATTGTAGTGGAGAGAGCTCTTGATGCAGGATGTGAACCTATTTCTATTTTGGTAGAGGACAGACACATCAAAAATCAGGCAAAAAATATAATTGAAAGATGTGGAAATATTCCAATTTTTACGGCACCGTTTGATGTATTGACAGGAATAACAGGTTTTAAATTAACAAGGGGAATGCTATGTGCAATGCACAGACCTAAGCTTAAAACCGTTGAAGAAATATGCAAGGATAAAAGAAGGGTTGCAGTGCTTGAAAATATTATGAATCCTACAAATGTAGGAGCAATTTTCCGCTCAGCTGCAGCCCTTAATATTGATGCTGTTTTGCTTACACACGGTTGTAGCAATCCTCTTTACAGAAGAGCAATAAGGGTAAGCATGGGAACAGTATTTCAGATACCGTGGACTTTTATTGATGAGAAAGAAGGAACGGGTATAGAATTGTTACATAATATGGGATTTAAGACGGCGGCAATGGCTTTAACTGACAATTCGGTAAGCATTGATGATAAAAACGTAAAGTCAGAAGAAAAGTTGGCAATAATTCTTGGTACGGAAGGTGAGGGACTTCACCAGAATACAATAAATAGTAGTGATTACACTATCAAAATTCCAATGAGCCACGGTGTAGATTCTTTAAATGTTGCAGCAGCAAGTGCGGTAGCTTTTTGGGAATTAGGCAAATAAAACTTTTAGATAAAATATTAAAGGACGGAAAATGAAAAATCAAAATAGTTTAAAATGGATAATAAAAAATAGCAAAGGTGAAATCCCTAAAATAGTTATATTAAGCATATCAAATATATTACTGGCATTGGTGGCAACTGTTTTGGCACTTGTAAGTAAACTTGCAATTGATTCGGCACAAAGGGCGGCAACGGCATCATCAAATGCGGAGTTTTTGCATTACAGAAACTTGATTATTTTTAATTGTATATTAATTCTTGTAGTTATTACTTCAAGATTGCTTTTAAGAGTTTTTACACAAAGCCTTACAATTAGGGTTCAGGCAAAAATGGAAATGAAAATGCGTGGAAGACTTTTTTATTCCATTATGCTGAAAGATTATGGAAAAATTAACAAATATCATAGCGGTGAATTAATGAACCGAATCACAAGTGATGTAAAAATAGTTACAGAAGGAATTATCTCTATAGTTCCTGACGCATTGTATTTCCTGACACAGTTTGTTGGAGCTTTTGTTGTTTTGATTATTTTCGACTGGAAGTTTACAATGTTATTTATTGCAGCAGGTATTGTAATGTCAGTTATTGCAGTGTTTTTTAGAGGTAAATTAAAAAACTTAAGCAAACAGGTTCAGGAAACTGACGGAAAAGTGCGCTCATTTTTTCAGGAAGCCATTGAAAGCATGCTTGTTGTAAAAACATTTGGATTGGAAAAACAGTTTGACAAAAAAGGAAATATTCTTCAGAGAACAAATTACGAAGTAAAAATGAGAAGAAGAAAAATAACTATTTTTGCAAATGCAGGATTTTCATTTATTTTTAATGCAGGATATCTTTTTGCCTTGGGATGGTGTGCAATAAAAGTCAGCATGAAGGCTATGACTTACGGAACATTAACAGCAGTTTTGCAGCTTATTTCACAGATTCAGACACCATTTGTAAGTATAACAAAAATGTTTCCACAGTATTATGCAGTGCTTGCTTCAGCAGAGCGTATTATGGAAATTGAAAACATAACAAATGAAGAAAGTACATACGAAAAAATAGATGTAAAACAGACTTATGATAAGCTGGAAAGTATTAGATTTAATAACATAAAATTCAATTATGGCAGAGAAACAGTAATAGAGCACGGCGATGCTATGCTTAACAAAGGCGATTTTGTTGCCATAAGAGGAATTTCAGGAATTGGAAAGAGTACATTAATGAAGATGCTTCTTGGGGTTTTTAAGCCACAGCAGGGAACAATAGATATTTGTCTTGAAAACGGAAAAACAATCCAGGCAAGCCCTGATACAAGATGTATGTTTTCATATGTGCCACAGGGAAATTATTTATTTAGTGGAACTATAAGGGAGAACATCCTTATGATTAATCCTAATGCGTCAGATGAGGAAGTAAGCCAGGCACTTAAGTTAAGTGAAATAGAGGATTTTATTGAAAATTTACCTGACGGATTAGATACAGTAATCGGTGAAAAAGGTCTTGGAATCTCAGAAGGTCAGGCACAGCGTCTTGCAATTGCAAGAGCGTTAATAAGCAATGCTCCAATAATCCTTCTTGATGAAGCAACGTCGGCACTTGACAAAAACACAGAAGAAAAAGTGCTTGATAACATTAAGAAACTAAACAAAAAAACTTGCATAATCATAACTCACAAGGCAGCAGCTTTGGAGGTATGCAATAGAGAATTTATAATAAAGGACAAGCAATTGACAGCGGTAAGAAAAGAGGCCATAAATTAATGACCTCCTCTTTAATGTATTACCTGTTGGAATCCCGGGTACTTTTAAGTTCAGACCAAAGTGCATCATGAAATATCATGGCAAGCTCTTCCCAGTGCTTATGTTGGTTTCTTTCGTAGTTAAGTTGCTCCTTTAAGTTGCTGATTTCAAGAAGAAGCCTATTGGTTTCATCAACTAAAGAAGCTGTTGAAATATTATTCGAAATATTGTTCATAGAATAAATCCCCCCTTATTCAATGCAAGTATATCACTGAAAAGGAAATTTTTGTAAAAAAATGTTCGACATTAAGTGACATAGGGTAAGGTTAAGTCTTGTAAATAGGCAAAGGCTATTATATAATTAATTAGTTAAAACCTAACAGGTTTAAAAAATATGGAAAGGAAAAACAGGCACATTAATATGAAAGTTGTGTTTGTTGACTAAATATTATCGGAAAAATGGCATTTTTAAAAAGAGTATATTTTAAGAATGCTATTAGTAATTAATATTTAGCATAGGGAAAATTAGATGGGAAAGTATTTTGGAACAGATGGCTTTAGAGGTGAAGCTAATGTAAATCTTACAGCAATGCATGCATTTAAAGTAGGAAGATTTCTTGGATGGTATTATGGAAGATTCCACAAATGTTCAGTTGTAATCGGAAAAGATACAAGAAGAAGCAGTTATATGTTTGAAGATGCACTTTCAGCAGGTTTAACATCAACAGGTGCAGATGTTTATCTTCTTCACGTTACAACAACACCAAGTGTTTCTTATGTAGTAAGAACAGAAGATTTTGATTGTGGAATTATGATTTCTGCAAGTCACAACCCATATTATGATAATGGTATAAAATTAATTAACGGTAATGGTGAAAAAATGGAACAGGAAGTAATCGACAAGGTTGAAGAATATCTTGATGGCGATTTTGATGATGTTCCATATGCAACAATGGACAAGATTGGTAGAACAATTGATTACTTTGCCGGAAGAAACAGATATATGGGATATTTAATGACTTTGGCAAAAAATTCATTTAGAAATGTAAGAGTAGGACTTGACTGTTCAAATGGTAGTGCATCAGCAATTGCAAAGAGTGTATTTGATGCATTGGGAGCAGAAACATATGTAATTAACAATGAACCTAACGGAACAAACATTAATATGGAAGCAGGTTCAACACATATTGAAGTTTTACAGAAATATGTAAAGGACAACAAACTTGATATCGGTTTTGCTTATGACGGTGACGCTGACAGATGTTTATGTATTGATGATAAGGGCAACATAGTAGATGGTGACTTAATTCTTTATGTTTGCGGTGTTTACATGAAGCAGAACGGAGAATTAGATAACAACACTGTTGTAACAACTATTATGTCAAATATTGGTTTATACAAGGCATTTGACGCAGTAGGAATTGACTATGCCAAGACAGACGTTGGTGATAAGTACGTTTATGAATGTATGAGAAATAACAACTTCCGTTTAGGTGGAGAACAGTCAGGACACATTATTTTCAGCAAGTATGCTACAACAGGTGACGGTATTCTTACATCAATCAAGTTAATGGAAGTTATGCTTTCAACAAAGAAGAAAATGTCAGAATTAATCAGCCCTGTAGTTATTTATCCACAGTGCTTAAAGAATATCAGAGTAGAAAGCAAGCCGGAAGCAAGAGCAGATGTTGATGTTCAGGCAGAAGTTGAAAAAGTAGCAGAACTTCTTGGTGACGACGGAAGGATTCTTGTAAGAGAAAGTGGAACAGAACCTGTAATCAGAGTAATGGTTGAAGCAAAAACAGACCATTTGGCTGAAAAGTATGTTAATCAGGTTATTAAAGTTATTGAAGATAAAGGTCATGCAGTATAAGACAGCTTATGAATGTATGTAATATTAAAAAATTATCTCTGTGGGGAGTGAGAATAGTTCTTGTGCTTATTATTTTATTTTGGATGAGTACTATTTTCGGATTCTCTGCAGAAACAGGAACACAGTCACAGGGATTAAGTGACAAAATCACAATAAGAGCTGTGCAGATAATTGAACCTGAATACTCTTCCTTAGATTTAGCGTCTAAGGAAGAGTTATTTAATAAAGTGAGCTTTTTTGTAAGAAAAACAGGTCATTTCAGCGAATATGGAATATTGGCAGGATTGATTTTAATTCTGTTATTTACTTTTGAAGAAGTAAGAAACACAAGAAAGCATATTATTATGGGTGCAGTAGTTACAGATTTAATATGTATGATTTATGCATCTACAGATGAATTTCATCAAACTTTTGTGGATGGAAGAAGTGGCAAGTCGGCAGATGTTTTAATAGATACATCAGGTACGGTTTTTGCCACAATTATATTGTGTCTTATTATAGTTTGTGCAGGAAATAGAAGGAGAAAAAATGAGTAGTTGGAAAGATAACATTAGAAAAGTTACACCATACACACCGGGAGAACAGCCAAAAATAAGTGATGTGATTAAACTAAATACAAACGAATGTCCATATCCACCATCACCTTTGGTAACAGAGATGATTGAAAAAATGGATACTGAACGATTCAGACTTTACCCTGATCCTGAAGCAAGTCTGTTAGTTAACGAGCTTGCTGAATATTACAATGTAAATCCAGAGCAGGTTTTTGTGGGAGTAGGTTCAGATGACGTTTTGGGAATGGCATTTCTTACATGCTTTAATTCAGAAAAGCCAATTTTTTTTCCTGACATAACATACTCTTTTTATGATGTGTGGGCTGAATTATTTAAAATACCTTACAAGACAGTGGCATTGGATGAGCAGTTTAAGATTAATCCGTGGGATTTTAACAAAGAAAACGGTGGAATAATATTCCCTAATCCAAACGCCCCAACAGCAATTGAAATGCCTCTTGAACAGGTAGAGGAAGTAATAAAAAATAATCCGGATGTTGTTGTTATTGTGGACGAAGCATATGTTGATTTCGGGGGACATACAGCATTGTCATTAATTGACAAATATGACAATCTTCTTGTTGTAAGAACATTTTCAAAGTCAAGAGCAATGGCTGGAATGAGAATTGGATATGCTTTCGGTAGTAAGGAATTAATTGACGCAATAAAGGCAGTAAAATTCTCTTACAATTCATACACAATGAATCAGGCAACAATCGAAACTGGTGTTGCGGCAATAAAAGATGATACATATTTTAAGAACATAGTTTCTAAAATTATTGAGACAAGAGAGAATGCCAAGAAAGAGCTTAAAAAACTTGGTTTTTCATTTACGGATTCAAAAACTAATTTTATTTTTGCTACTCATGAAAGAATGCCTGCAAAAGAAATATTTGAAAAATTAAAGAAAAAAAATATTTTTGTAAGATACTTCAATAAGCCTGGAATAGATAATTATCTACGAATTACGGTAGGAACTGATGAAGAAATGAAGAAACTTTACAAGGCATTACAGGAAATTTTGCAAAAGTAGATAATATACAAAGGTGAGAAATGAATTTATTAGATGTTTTTTTTATAGGAGTAGGGCTTTCAATGGATGCCTTTGCAGTTTCGATTTGTAAAGGATTAAAAATGAAAGTAATAGACTTAAAGCAAAGCTTTATTATAGCTTTCTTCTTTGGAGCATTTCAGCTTATGATGCCTTTAGTAGGATACGCTTTAAGTGCAAGTTTTGTTGAATATATTAACAAGTATAGTCATTGGATAGCTTTTGCACTATTATTGGTTATTGGCGTAAATATGATACGAGAAGCTTTGGGAGATAGTGAAGAAGAGAAAGAAGTCATAGAATCAGTTACGGATTTTAAGGAATTATTTATGCTTGCCATAGCTACAAGCATTGATGCACTTGCAGTTGGTGTAACCTTTGGCACAATGGGAAGCAAGTTGGAAACATCGATTTGGGCATCAGTTATTCTAATTGGGATTACAACATTTGCAATATCCCTTGGTGGAGTTTTTATTGGAAATGCCTTTGGAGTTAAGTACAAGTCTAAAGCAGAGGTTGTAGGAGGAATAATTCTTATAATAATTGGATTAAAAGTGGTAATTGAACATTTTACTTAAGAACACTTGGTTTTGATGTAACTAACGATATTTTTGCAGAAAATGCGTGGTATTTTCAATGAGAAAAAATAAATAATAGATAGAAGATATACCGTCTGACAAGGTTAATGTAAACTTGTTAGACGGTATTTTTATGTAAAAATTATTAGAAATAAAATCATATGCAGGAGTAAATTCCATATTGTGCAAAAAATCGAAAAAATAGCAAAAGCGAGTCCTGAAAAAGGGACAGTGAATGTGAGAAAATGGATTCATAAAAGGAAAAATAGCAGCTATAAAGGAGGAAAAAAAGATGGCAAATAAGATTTATTTTACAATTACAGGAACAGGATTTTTTGAAGGTGACAAATTTTTTGAAAAGGATATGGAAGTGCTTCTTGAGAAAGAACCGGACAACAAATATGACCACGAAGCAATTCTTGTAAAAATGCCGGGAATTGGAAAAGTTGGGCATGTGGCAAATAGTTGTAGTACAGTCATTGGCGAGTCATATAGTGCAGGACGAATTTATGACAAAATTGGCGACACAGCAGTTGGAAAAGTGCTTTACAAAATGCCAAGAGGAATTCTGTGTGAATTAGTAAAACCAGTAGATGAAATTAAATTTTAAAGAAGTTATTGGAATTAGAATTATTGTGTAGCTGAAATGGAAAATGACAGTACAAATAATGAAATAATGTATAAATAAGGAGGCAAATATAACAATGCAAAAGTTGTATAAAATAGCCACTTATAATATAATTAATAAATATTTACAATGTGATAAAAATGAATAAATAATTATTTGATTTACTAAAAATATAGGAGGACTAAAATGGCAGAAGGAAAAGATTTGTTGCAGGTTTTGTGGAGCGGAGCAGATGTATTAAGAGGTAAGATGGATGCAAATGAATACAAAACTTATTTATTAGGATTGGTATTTTATAAGTATTTATCAGATTCATATTTATCAAAAGTATATGATTTATTAAACGATGAAACACCAGATGATTTAGAAGAAGCACAGGAAGTTTATGAGGATGTAATGAATAGTGAAGATGCCGAAGAACTATTGGCAGAATTGAAAGAATCATTACGTTATACATTGGACCCTGATATGACATATGTAAGCATATTGAAAGATGCTAAAAACAATTCTTTCAACAGAGAAAAATTACAGTCAGCATTTAATAGAATTCAGGAATCAGACGAATTATTTAATGGATTATTTGCAGATGTTGATTTGTATTCAAACAGGCTTGGAACCGGAGACCAAAAACAGAGTGCAACAATAGCAGAAGTGATAAAAGTGTTAGATGGTGCAGATTTAATACATACAGAAGGCGATGTGCTAGGAAATGCATATGAATACTTAATAGGACAGTTTGCTTCTGAAACAGGAAAAAAGGCAGGGGAATTCTATACTCCACATGGTCCGGCACAGATACTATGTCGAATTGCAATGACAGGACAGGAAGATAAAAAAGGATTACAGGTATATGACCCTTGTATGGGTTCAGGATCATTAATGCTGAGCTGCAAAAATTATGCAAAAGAACCGGATTATATAAAATACTATGGACAGGAACTTATGCCATCAACTTATAATTTGGCAAGAATGAATATGTTTTTGCATGGAGTTTTGCCGGAAAATCAGCACTTAAGAAATGCTGATACATTAGATGCAGACTGGCCAACTGATGAAGAAACAGAATTTGATGTAGTTACAATGAATCCACCATATTCTGCAAAATGGTCTGCAGCAGAAGGATTTAAACAAGATGAAAGATTTATGGATTATGGTGGAAAGCTTGCGCCAAAATCAAAAGCAGATTATGCATTCTTATTACACGGATTTTATCATTTAAAACAGACAGGAACAATGGCGATTGTTTTACCACATGGAGTTTTATTTAGAGGAGCAGCAGAAGGAACAATAAGAGAAACACTTTTGAAAAATGGTTCTATATATGCGGTAATTGGCTTGCCATCAAATATGTTTTATAATACTTCAATTCCAACATGTATTGTAGTATTGAAAAAGCATCGTGATGGACGAGATGTGTTGTTTATAGATGCATCAAATTTGTATGAAAAAGAGAAAAAGCAGAATGTTATGAAAGAAGAACATATTGATCGTGTTCTTGAATTATATAATAACAGAGAAAGTGTAGAGAAAGAAGCATACCTTGCATCTTATGAAGACATTGTGAAAAATGATTATAACTTGAATATACCACGATATGTAGATACTTCAGAAGAAGAACCAGAGATTGATTTAAAAGCACTTACGCTGAGAATAAGAGATACAGATAAAGAAATAAAAGAGGGTAATAATATGCTGTTAAGTATGTTAAAAGACCTAAATTTTGATAGCGATGAAACTAGAGAATCAGTAGAAGAATTCATAAAAGTCTTAGAGGAGGTGTAAAATATGGCAGATATACCAAAAATAAGATTTAAAGGATTTACTGAACCTTGGGAACAGC